>Ga0315284_10008047_pt1 | contig 15034 bp, 16 predicted proteins | sample YL17G09_16_MG_FD_203696 | JGI IMG/M metagenome (GOLD analysis project Ga0315284, IMG submission 203696) | Sediment microbial communities from Yellowstone Lake, YNP, Wyoming, USA - YL17G09_16 | ecosystem: Environmental > Aquatic > Freshwater > Lake > Sediment | place: USA: Wyoming | collected... | reverse complement strand
CAAGAATTTCGCTCAGCTCAAATTCCATGCCAGCCAATCTGATAAGCCCGGGTATGTGGTTTGGATCAAATTCAACCAGCACATCCACATCGCTGTCAGACCTGAAATCATCGCGAAGCACAGAACCGAAGAGTGAAAGTTTGCGGATATGATGTTTTTTGCAAAAATCCTCTATCTTCTTTTTTGAAACTTTTAAATTTACCCTCTTTTCCATTATTTCGCCTAACGCCTCCCCAAATTTACGTAATAAAATGCTCTCTTATTCTTATACATCAAAATAGCAAATAATGAAATATATTTAATTCGTTAGGGATAATATTTCAAGAATATAATTAAATACAGAATGGGCGGATTTTAATTCATCGACTCTTATCCGTAATTCGTGCCCGCTTTCTTTTAGGACGGGTCCGTAGTTGAATTCTTCCACTTATTTTCCCTTTCAGAAACCTCATCCACCCTCACCTTTCAATTGTTCCGGAGCCCTTTCTTCCAGCCAAATACAGCAAAGCGCAAAGCGCATAGCGCATAGAGCGCATAGCGTAAATACTGAACCCCTCTTTCTGGGCAGCTCTTAGATCTTCAAGAGATGCAATTGCTGGCATATTCAAGAACCCCACGTTGAAGGATCGCTACACTTGAGGATCACTCCGTTTGAGGAGCGCTTCGCTTAAGGTAAAACCATAAAAAACAAAAAGCCCATCCCTTTTGGTGAATAGGCTCTATGTTGATCAAACATCCTTCCATATCACCTCCCATGCACCACGCAGGGTACAGGGCCCCGCCCTTATCTCTCGTTCAACTGGAATTTCAACTCGAGTTGGGGATTTTGGGCCTTAGCTTCGGCGAATATCTTTTTAACTAAAGCGATAGCATCGGAGAAGGCCTTCTGTGCCTCGGACTTGGAGAGTAATGTCCCTGATTCGTAAGTCATCTCATTTCGTTTTCTCCGCATCGTCTCAAATATTTCAGTGAGTTCTCCGAATGGACCGCCTAATATGGCACTTGTCATTTCTACCACGGTCTTATGTTGGGCCCCATCATCAGGAACATATCCTTTTAATAACATCAGCGCCCTTCCTGCTTTGAGCATTGCGTTGTAAGCTAATAAATAAGTCGCCCTTTCTGCGAGGTGAGTGATCTTTTTGGCTTCTTCTAGGTCCAAGACGGCTTCTTTCAATAATGCCTCTATCTGAACAAACCCTGCCTTTTGCTTTCTTATCTTCCCTGCTTTTTCCAGTTTTTTAATAAACTTATCCAGCATCCAGTGTACCCTTCAAGATGAGGATTTTGTCTTTCAAAACCAGGTTTAGAAAACCTCCATCCTTTTTTCCCTCTTTTTCAAACTCTCCTCTGGTATAGGAAGTAAAGTTGACCTCTCTGTTCAATTTCGATTCAAGACCACGAATATCATGGGTAAATTTATTTTGCGGAAACTCACCCACCACCACAAGATCTATATCCGAGGCCTTTTTCTCCTTATCTTTAGCGTACGACCCATAAATAAAAGCCAAGGATATCCCTTTAAATCTCGAAACAGCCTCTTTGAGACTTCCCTCCACGCCCTCTGTTTTGAAAATAATCTTTTTAAGCTCTCTAAATAGAGGATACTTTTTATTAAGGGAAAAAAATTTGGCCCTTCCTTTTGTCATCGAAGTGTATAGCCCCTCATCCTCCAGTTTTTTCAACTCCCTCGAAAGATTGCCTGGATCTTCATCGATGAGACTGGAGAGCTCTCTCACATAGTAATTTTCATCGGGATGGGTAAAGGAATAGGTTAACAATTTTTTTCTTAATTTCGTATTCAGCAAAACGGACATGTTTTAAACCTTCTTTTGTTGTTATTTTTACATCATTTGTTGTAAATCATACAACAAACTCCACCCTTATTCAAGGATTTTCTACTGGGAGTCTAAGAAATAAAAAAACCCATTCTTTTTTAGAATAGGCTTTATTTATATCCTCAACCCCATAGGATTTAATCCTCCATCTTTGAGGTTGTTTTAATATAGCAAAAAACCAACAATTTATTAAGCAAATTTTGAGTTAGAGGGTTCCAGACGCTGTTCTTCCAGAGAAAGGCTCATTGCCTTTTCTGTTTTTTGGATCCTTTTGAGGATTTGTAGGGCACATGAGGTCCTTCCACCAGAAAACCTATTCGTTTCTTTGGCGGTTCAGGCTCCGACCAATTTTTCAAGGAGGTCATTGCGCCCCTTATGTCCAAGTCGGGGGAAGACTTGTGTGAATAGCCGATATAGAGCTTAGGCCGAGCCCGTTCGATGCCGAACCATCCTCAATTCAAGAAATCCAAGAGCTCTGCGACCTCCACCGGGCCACCTTGCTGTGAGGACTCCATCACCGCCAGCGAGAGTGCCAGGCTCCGGATGTGCTCGGCCACGTGCGTCTCCGGCTGTCGCTTCTCTCGGACGGCTGCCAAGAACTCCGCCAGGGCGTGTCCCAGCTCGCCGCCGGGGATCGGCTCCTGGGAAAGGATACGGGCATCCCCCTGTCCGTGGAGAGTGACCTGGGATTTCCCATCCAGGTGCAATGTCCCCTTTTCCCCGATGACTGTGATCAAACCCTCTTGGGGCGTTTCCAACCCCAGGGACACCATGGTGCCCCCGTAGTCCACGACGGCGCCGCCTCGCATGGTGAGGATCGCAGTCGCCGCTGAGTTATTGTCGAACCAACTCCAGGAGGGCCGAAAACTCAACCCGATTACCCGCGTCACCTCTTCACCGGTGAGATACCGCATGAGGTCGAAGTGGTGGATGGCGAAATCCAAGAGGAAGGGCTCTGGCATCTTTTCACGCCACGCACCCACCGTCTTCCGGCGGATCTGCTGCCGGCACTCAAACATGATATGGCCGATGCGGCCGACGAGCCCTTCTCGAATGCCACTGCGGAAGGACTGGATATGGGGACGCCAGCGAAAGTTCTGGTCCACCATGACCACTTGGTCGGGGTGTTTTCGCGTTTCCTCGTACACAGCCCGCGCCCCCGCCATGTCCACGGCCAGAGGTTTTTCGCAAAGGACATGCAGGCCGGCCAGCAGGGCTCGGACGGTGGCCTGTGGGTGCAAGATCTGGGGGAGAGTAATGATGACGGCATCTGCCTTTGCATGATCCACTGCTTCCCCCCACCCGGCGTAAACGGTCTCTCCTGTCACACCAAAGTCGCGTTGTAACTCCTCCGCCAGGCTCAGGGACCGCGAGGCGATGCCGACCACCTCGCAGTCCCCCCTGGCCTTCACGGTTTCCATCCACTTTCTGGAGAAAAAACCTGCTCCCAAGAGTAAAAACCGGAAACGCGCCATAGTGGCCTCCTATCTCCGCGGGGTTATGTCCTTGACAACGCTAGCACCCTAGCCGCGGATCAGATATCGTTGAACAGTCACAAAAAAGAGCAGCGCCGAAAAATCTGGGGGACATTGTTCAATTCTTTCAATTTTTTTCTTTTTCAGAAATCTCATCCAACCTCACCTTTCAATTGTTCTGGTGTGCGCTCCTCAAACCAAAGCCTACAGATATTCCTCCACCCAATGCGGCGCCATTTCTTAAATACAGTCTTCAACTCATCAAGATCTTTTGCCTCCAAAAGATCTTTCTGGGCAGCTCTTAGATCTTCAAGAGATGCAATCGCCGGCATAAATTCCTCAATTTAACGCAAAGTGCATCCTCCTACGCAGTTTGTTCTGCTACGGAGGACAGGTAGCGCCTGCCTACGCCAAGGCTTCGGCGGGTAAACATAGCGTAGCCCCTCAATCGTAAGGCGTAAAGGGTAAGGCGCTCATCCTTTAGTCTCCTCGGTCCCACCTAACTCCCTTTCCAGTTCCTCGATGGTGGGAAGGCTTCCTCTCAGTTCTTTAGGCAGAGACCTTACGATCTTGGTCTGCCACTGGGCTACCCCGATGGGTTTCTTAAAATCACGCAACGCATATTCGACGATCAGCCTGTTTTTTGACCGGCAAAGCAGCAAGCCGATAGTTGGTTTGTCGTCTGGGTGGCGCATTAAATCATCGACCGCTGACAGGTAGAGGTTTAGTTTGCCGACAAAAGATGGGTCAAAGGCAACAGCTTTAAGCTCGACGACTACGAAGCAGCGCAGTTTCAGATGATAGAAGAGAAGGTCCAGGTAGAAGTCCTGTGAGCCAATCTCCAAATGGACCTGCCGACCGACAAAGGCAAAACCAACACCCAATTCCAGGAGAAACCGCTGAATGTGATCCATGAGCGCCTGCTCGACTTCCTTTTCGCGTCGGGGATCTGCGGTACCCAAAAAGTCAAACAGGTAGGGGTCTTTGAATACTTGCACTGCCATGTCAGAATCAGGTGGCGGCAAGGTGGCCGGAAAGTTGGTGATGGCCTTTCCTTCGCGCTCATGGGCAGCATTCTCAATCTGCATGATAAGAATGTTGTGAGACCACCCGTTTGCTATCGTTTTCTGAGCATACCACAGGCGCGTTTGCGAATCACCCAGCCTTTCGAGCAGAGCGATGTTGTGGTACCAGGTAATTTGTGCAAGATCCTCTTGCACAAATTGACGCTCTGGCCAAGCCGATGCAAAGGCACGCATGTATTTGAGGTTGCGCGGGGAGAGGCCTCGCATGTCTGGAAACGCCTGTCGGAGGTCCGCTGATAGCCGGTCGATCACCTTTGCACCCCAGCCTTCCCGTTGCTGTCGGTCCAGAATAACCCGACCGATGTCCCAATAAAGGAGGACCATTGCCGCGTTTGCCGAAAGAACGACCCGCAACCGCTCTTCTTGGATGCGGGTCTTCAACTCCTCAAGTATCAAGGCATAGTCGTGGGGCATCTCGCGTGCGCCCGGAGGCACCGGGAAAGAGCCTCCTTCTCTGGTCCGGCCGCGTACGCGGCGTTCATCTTTGTCAGAAGGAGACGTTTTAGCCCTCTTAGAGGCCATAGTCGACCTCTCTCAAAGGCAGGGTGCCAGGCCTTAAATTTTGAATCAATGTCAACGACATCCTTCACCTATTTCTTTACAGACAATTCCTCTTTGTACATTATCCACCCTCACCTTTCAGTTGTTCTGGGGTGCGTTCCTCCAGCCAAATACAGCAAAGCGCATAGCGTAAATACGCAACCCTTCTTTCTGGGCAGATTTTAAATCTTCGAGAGATGCAATTGCTGGCATACTCCAGATCCTATGATGAAGGATCGCTTCACTTGAGGAGCATCACGCCAAGGGCGTGATTTGAGGAGCGCTGCGCTTAAGGTTAATAGAGTTCTGTTGACTGAAGTAATTTTCTGATCCCCTTAGTTTAATTTTTTCTTTTGACCCTATAAATAGATTGAGGCTCAGCAACCATGGGTAATGAAAATGTTTGATGCTTTTTATGCTGAATTTCGACACGAATGGTTGCTCCAAGAACTTCAGCGACGCGGCGCAACATGCTTAAGGAATGCCCCTCATAGGAAGGTGACTCAAGGCGGCTGATTTGCTGTTGAGATGTCCCAACCCTTTTGGCCAGTTCTTTCTGTGACAACCCTGACTTTTTACGGAGAGAGGCCAGTTGAATGGCTATGTCCCAAGCTTCGCCAGCCTTTCTGAATTTCTCAGCAAAATCCGGACTTTTTAGCTGCTCCGCAAGATATAGATCAAAATTAGTTTTTTTCTTCATCATGGTCCCCTTGACCACCAATCCTTTTTTCTTTCCAGAGCAACTTTAATGTCTTGCTCGGAAATTCTTTGGGCTTTGCTCCGGATCCCATGGACTCCAATAATCCTTTGCTCCTTTGCGAAAAAATAAAGCACCCTGGTGTTGAGTTTACCCAGATGTCGGAGTTCAAAAAGATCCTCACCAATAGGCTTTGATAGAGGGAGTTTGTGTTACTGTCTGTTCCGTAACTTAGCAAGCCCAGCCATAACAATTGCGAAATCGTCGGGATCTGATTCCTTGAGCCTATCCAGAAATTCTCGCACAGGATATCTCCCTGATTGGGTTTCATAAAATTCTACAGTAAATTCCATCTTAAGTCAACATCAAATTTGATGTACACCAAAAGGTATCAGACCTTGAAAGATGAATTAGTATTCTAATCGCCCTCACCTTCTAATTGTTCTGGGGTGCGCTCTTCAAGCCATAGCCTACATACTGCATTGTGGCCTGTCCCTGTTATTATCACCTTTATTATCACGTTTATCAGTTATTATTGCCTTTTAATAGGATCATAATGCTATTTCGTGACCCAATTAATCGCTCCATGATCCTATTCGTTCCCATTCGGCGTCTCGCCCCTTTCCGAGACATCGAATTTTCTTTTGCTGTTTCAAATCCATTAGAGCACGCTTCAAAGTCGGGTAGCTAATGCCAGGGCAGGCTTTTTGAAGCTCCCCAAAACGAAAACAACTGGGCATACGTTTGATCGCCTGCTGTACCATTTCTCTCTTGGCCCCTCTGGCCGTGGTGATTGTCCCAACTCGCTCTTCAAACTCTTTATAAGCGCTTTAGTGTCGAGTCTACACTATTCACTGACCACCCTCACCTTTCAGTTGTTCTGAAGTCAAGGGGACGTTGTTTACTATTTTATTAATTTCCGGACGATCTTTTCTTTAATCTTCGGTTTCTTTCATGATTACTCCTTATTTTTTGAAAGTTAGGCTTCCAGCGTCGATAGCCAGCGTCCGGCAGTAACAACCGAGACGCCATTAACACTCTCCTCCTGCCTTAAGTTCTGTACGAGCTGAAAAGCGGCGGCATCGGGCGCTCTTCCGTGAAAGTAATTCAGACTGGGAGAGGGCCTGTTCTCCGTCAGTTTGACTTCGATGAGTGTGGTAATCCGGTCCTCTTTGGAAAGGACGAAATCGACCTCCCGCCCGTCCCTGGTTCTGACATAACGGAGAGAAATATCTTCACCCGCCGTATCCTGAAGATACTGTGCATGCTTCAAGAGGCAGACAGCACACGTGTTTTCAAGCTTCACCCCTTCGTCGCCCTTCACATAGCCACTGTCAAAAAAGTACGCCTTCGGTTCTTTCAATACTGCCCTGGCAATGTTGGTGTGAAAAGGTCGTACCAGGAAGATAATGCAGAGGCTCTCCAGGATATCAACATATTTCCGCACCGTGTTAGGCGCGATCTGCAGGTCTCCCGCTATAGAGGTATAGGAAAGAGGCGATCCGACGCGTTCCCGCAACATTTCGACGAGAAGACGAATGGCCTTGATCTCGTGAATTCTGCTGAATTCCAGGATGTCCTCCCGTATTAGATCCGTATAATACTGGTTGCGCCAGCGCGCCGCTTCTGAATCAGACCCTGAAAGGAATGGTTCGGGAAAACCGCCAAGATGGTTCAATAGACTTAGGGCCTCCCGAGGTGAAACGGAATCTCTGACCTCCCTGACGGATATAGGATGCAGACGGTATGGATAATAGCGGCCGGCAAGGGATTCACCGGTCTGCCGGAAGGTGTCGAGCCTTGCGCTACCCGTGATCAGGATCGACTGCCCCGCTGGTCGGGTGTCGTAGATTCCTTTGACGAACCTTTTCCAGTCCTTCATTTTGTGAATCTCATCTAAGACGAGCAGATCTGCATCGAGGGACCACGTCTGATTGCTGATGATTCGGGCATCATCGAAATTATCGTAATTCAGGTACTGGGCATTCTGAAATTCCTTAATCAATTCCTTGGCCAACCAGGTCTTGCCGACCTGCCGAGGCCCGGTTAATATGACCATCTTTTTGGAAAGATCCCTTTTGATAGGATTATATAGATATCGATCCATTAAGGCTTTATATCAACATTTTGCACAAAAGTCAAGATTATAATGCAAAGTAATGCTATTTTGGATGCAATATCCGTTTTGATTAGCTGCATTTATAGTCTATAAATAAATCTGAGGGATATTGCTGAAAACTTTAATTTTGATAGGAATTTATCAGATTGGGGAAAAAATCAACAGTTGTTACAAATTTTAGTACCTAAAGGAATGCTTGAGATTGCCACGGGCTTCGCCCTCGCAATGACAAAGAGAAATTGAAACAAAGTCTCTCGAGAGGAAAAGGAATATAAAGGATTCCTTCTGAATTTAGGAAAGGAACGAGTTGTTAGGTTTTAATCATTCGCGCCACAAAAAAACCATCCATCTTATCTCTCGGAGGGAATGTTTGGAAGCATCCTTTCTTAATAAAAGAGTGGTATTTTTTAGGAAGGGATTCACTAATCTGATCCAATCGAAATTCCGGATGTCCATCCAGAAACTTCTCCACTACATCCTCGTTCTCCTCATGAAATACGGTGCAGGTGCTGTAAACCAAAATGCCTCCTTTTTTCACATATCGAGCGAGATTTCTCAATATCGATGACTGAAGGATACTTAATCTTCCGATATCCTCCTCCTTTCTTCTCCATTTTAAGTCCGGGTTTCTGCGAAGCGTTCCAAACCCGGAGCAGGGAACATCTGCCAATACTCGATCAAACTTCATTTCTCTGGGAATGGGTAGAGCATTGGCTGCATCTCCTTTCATCGTCTTGGCAATCTTTATTCCTAATCTTCGACACATCTCTTCAATCTGGTCTAACTTCCCCTTAGTGAGATCCAGGGCGTAAATCTCACCTTCGTCCTTCACCCTTTGAGCAATATGAGTAGTTTTTCCACCGGGTGCGGCGCAAGCATCGAGGATGTATTCTCTTGGTTTTGGGTCCAAAATGGAGGTGACCAGTTGAGAGGCTTCATCCTGAATGATATAAAAGCCTTCTTTAAGGAATGGAAGTTCTGAGGTGGGTGGAGACTCCTCCAATAAGACCCCCTCTTCTGAAAAAGAGCACGGAAATGGCTTCAACTCCTTCCCCTTCAACTTCTCGATGAGGTCCTTTCTATTTATTTTTAAAGTATTGGTTCGGAGGGTCAAGGTTGAAATCTGATTATTGAACGCGCAAATCTTCATGGTCTCTTCCAGACCGACCTCCTCAATCCATCTTCGAACCAACCAGAGAGGGTGAGATTCGACCACAGAGATATGAAGCACTGGGTTCTCACGAATATCCGGATAGGGGATTTGCTCTTTTTCTCTGAGGATTGAACGAAGGATGCCGTTTACAAAACCTGCTCCTCCTTTCCCTCGAATGCCCTTGGCTAACTCTACAGACTCATTCACAGCAGCTGAAAAGGGTGTTTTGGATAAGAATAGAATTTGATAGAGTCCGAGGCGGAGGATATTGAGAATTCCTAATTCGATCTTCTCAAAAGGGATTTTTGAAAAATGGCGAATCAACCAATCGAGTCTTTCCCTCCACCGGAGGACTCCATAAATCAATCCTGTGAGAAAGGCTCGATCAAGAGAGTTAAGGTTTCGGTATCGTTTGAAGGAATCTGTGAGGAGGGTATCAGGATAGCGATTAGCCTCTTCAACCCGATTCAGGATAACGACACAGATGGCCCTTGGGGTTTTTCTTGTGAAGCGCCCCATAAGGATGGGGCTTCCCGAAAATGAAACGTCGTTCATATTGTGCCCCTTACCACGTCTCCTGGGCCGGGCAGCAGGGCACTTGCCGGTCAAAACCTTCCTGTCCTCGCCATCTCTTCAAGCCTGGCGATCCGTTCCTCAATAGGAGGATGAGTGCTAAAAAGTGAAAGGACCCCTCCCCCCCTTAATGGGTTGACAATAAACATATGCGCAGTGGAAGGATTAGCCTCCATAGGAATCCTCTGGGCAGCTACTTCTAACTTTCCAAGAGCCTTTGCTAAGGAATGGGGATGGGCAAGATGGGCCCCCCCCTCATCCGCCATATATTCCCTGGAACGAGAAATGGCCATCTGGATCAGCATTGCCGCAATAGAAGCAAATATTGAAACGAGGAGTACAACGAGAATATTTCCTCCCCTGCCCCCTTCTTCGTTATCTGATCGAAATCCACCAAACATGGCGCCCCAACGGGCCATGGTAGCGAGCATACTGATCGCACCAGCAATCGTAGCGGCGATGGTACTGATGAGGATATCCCTGTTCCGGATATGGGAGAGCTCATGCCCGATGACTCCCATTAATTCTTCCTTAGATAAAATCTTGAGAATCCCAGTTGTCACAGCCACAGCGGCATGTTCTGGATTCCTTCCAGTTGCAAAAGCATTGGGGGTCTCATTTTCCATAATATAGACCTTCGGCATTGGAAGGCTGGCTTTGCTCGTCAGTTCTGCAACGACCCCGTAAAGTTCAGGCGCTTCGCTCTGAGAAACTTCTCTTGCTCCATACATGCGAAGGACAATCTTGTCGCTAAACCAGTAGGTAAAGAAATTCACCAGGGCGGCAAAAACAAAGGCATAAATCGCCCCGCTCTTCCCACCAATTGCAGTTCCAACCAGGATAAAGAGAGCCGTCAAAACTAACATTAAAAGAAATGTCTTAAAATGGTTCATCGTTTGGATCAACCTCCTTTTTAATCCCAAAATATAATCATAAATGGGTTATTTGTCAAACCACTGATACAAAAGCATTATGTATTTTGTAGCGCAACCCTTTAGGGTTGCTTAAGGCAAGGCTGAAGCCTTGCGCTACATGTCAAATTATTTTATGCGTTTGTATTAATTACCCTCTTTCGCAGAGGGAAAGGGTGGATTTAAATATTCATGGTTTATCAGCGATGTCTGCATCACGGGGATTTGTACAGGAAATCTGAAATTGCATTCTTCACTTTCTGGATGTCAACCTTGGTGTTGAAGCATGGACCATTGGGACGCTCATTCAGGATACCGATCACTGGAATGGGATAACTATCCTGGATCCCACTGGTCAGGTCAAGCTCACAAGCCACAGCGACGATAGCCTCAGGCCTATTCTCCACGATGATTCTCCTGGCCAATGTCCCACCCGTGGCCACAGCGATCTTCACCTGATATTGGTCGGAGAGTTCAATCAGTTCTTTAATTTCACACTTCCCACAACCTTTGCAGTTTTTTATATTTCCTGTAATTTTGATCTGACAATCAAAATCCTGTATGCAGTGGGGAAGAAGGATTAAGAGTCGATTCGGTCGGGTTCGATGCTGATTGGATCGGACCAGATGATTATTCAACTCAACGAAGGACTGCTGAACCTTCTCTTTGGATACCCCCGCCAACTTTCCCATTAGGATCATAAATGGAAAAAGGACCTTCGCCACAATCCCTCGAAGCTTATGGGAAAAAAGGATATCCTTTCCTCGCAGGATGGTAAAGATGAGGAGGAGACCTCCGGAAATCATAAGAAATACCAAAACAGCGAGGGCTAAACTGAAAATAAGCGGTAGGAATGGATGAATATTTTTCAATCCCACCAAAGGAACATACCAGAGCAGAAAGATGAGAAAGAAAAGGATCAAACAGGTAAAGACCAGCAGTCCAATAAAGATCCTCTTCTTTGGCCTATTTTCCAAAATGTCTTCTCCGGGGTTCGAGGATTCTTGGGTTCAAGGGTTCGAGTGGTTATCGCTTGTCCCCTTGAACCCTGGACCCCTTGAATCCTTTTAATCATCAATTCATTGAAAGACTGTGCCCACGGGGATGGGGTGTCCAGCCAAGAAATCCTGCACACTCATCCTCCTCTTCCCTTCTAATTGGACCTCTTTAATAAGAAAAGAATCCTTTCCGGTCCCCAGTTCGATGAAATCCGATCCCACCCAGGAAACAATTCCTGCCTCTCTCTCCGAAATTTCTTCCCTTACCTCTCCTTTATAAATCTTTAACAACTGTCCATTCCACTCCGTAAAAGCTCCCGGCCATGGGTTAAGGGCTCGGACTTGTCGATCGATCTCTTTCGCTCCTTTGCTCCAATCAATCTTTCCATCCTCTTTTTTAAGGGGAGGAGCATAGGTAGCCTTTGAATGGTCTTGTGGAATAGGATGAACACTCCCGGCCTTCATTCCCTTCACAGTCTCCGATAACAATCGGGCTCCCAATAAAGCTAACTGATCGTACAGGGTTTGGCTTGTCTCCCCGTCACCAATAGGAATCTCGGTCTGCAAAAGAATATCTCCTGTGTCCATGCCTTCGTCCATCATCATCGTGGTTATTCCTGTCACCCTTTCTCCATTGAGGATTGCCCATGGTATTGGAGCGGCCCCACGATGTTTTGGTAACAGGGAGGCATGGACATTGACCGCTCCATGCTTGGGAATTTCCAAAAGGGACTTCGGCAAAATCTGGCCATAGGCCACTAATACAAAGAGGTCAGGTTGAAAATCCTTGATCTTTTTTTGAAAGGTTTCTTCCCTTACCTTCTCTGGCTGAAGAAGAGTTAGCCTATGCTGGAGAGCGAGTTCCTTGACGGGGGATGGAATAACCTTTCGCCCCCTTCCCTTTTCCCGATCTGGCTGAGTGACGACCGCTACCACTTCACCCGATTCCTGAAGCAGGTTCCTCAGAACGGGAATGGCAAAGGCTGGAGTCCCAAAAAAGACAATCCGCCAAGGAGATGCGATCAAACTTTTTCTTCCTTCCTCTTTTCCTTCTTCAATTTATTTCGATAAATTTCTCTTTTCAGTTGACTCAGTCTGTCTAAAATGAGAACACCGTTGAGGTGATCGATCTCATGTTGGAGTGCAAACGCCAATACTCCCTCACCTGCGATTTCCATTTCCTTTCCATCCGGGGAAATTCCTTTGACATGGATCTTCTCTCTTCTCTTCACTTTCTCAAAACAATCCGGGACGCTCAGGCACCCTTCCTCATGATCGATCTCCCCTTCTTGGAAAATGATTTCAGGATTGATGATAGCAGAAAATCTTTGCTGGGGATCGATGGGACTGACATCAAGGATAATGATTCTTTGAGGTACGCCGATTTGACAGGCGGCCAACCCTATTCCGTTTGCTTCATACATTGTCTCCGCCATGTCATGAATCAACCTCTTTATCCCCTCATCGATCCGCTCCACCTCCTTAGACCGTTTTTTTAACGTGGGATGGGGATATTTTAAGATTTCTAAAACAGCCATCTTCTCTCCTGGGGACACTTCCCTATTTTTGACCTTACGATAACCAGAATCGCATTGATAAAAATAGGGAAGTGTCCCTAACTATCTATTTCTCTTTAAAAAGAATAACATAAAAAGGGAGGTTATGGCCAACAGGATTCCTATCCCCTGAGAGGTGGAGATGAGATCTCGGAAAAGGAATCCTCTCGGATCACCCCTCAGCATTTCGATAAAAAAACGAGTTATCGAATAGAGGAGGAGGAAAAAGAAAAAAATTTGACCATCGAAGGCTTTTCTCTTTTCCTTCCATAATAGAAATAAGAAGAGGGCTAAACCATTGACAGCATCATAGAGTTGGGTGGGGTGGAGGGGAACGTTTAATCGGGCCAAAGAGGTTGGGTCCGTAAAAATGACTCCCCAGGGAAGTGAAGTCTCTTTCCCATAACAACATCCAGCAAAGTAGCAACCGATTCTGCCAAAAAAGAGACCTAAGGCGAGTAAAGGAGAAACGAGGTCGAATAATTTCAAAATAGGCAACCGGTACCAGCGCATATATCCGATCGAGACCCCAACAGCCAGAATGAGCCCTCCATAAAAGACCAATCCTCCCTCCCATATTTTAAATATTCTTAAAGGGTTTTCACGATAAAGGTCAAAGTTGATTAAGACAAAAAGGATTCTCGACCCGATAACGGCTGATAGGACGGAGTAGAAGAAGAGATCCGCTACCCTTTCGAATGGAATAGGAGGACCTTCTTTTCGAACTTTTTGAATGGCAAGGATCCCGGATACAACGATGCCGAGGATGAGGAAAAATCCATAGGAATAGATAGTGAACCCGTCCAATCGAAAGAGGATGGGATACATAGTTAAGAGTTCAGTAGGGAACGGTTTGAAACCGTTCCGTACAGGAGTTCGGAGTTACGAGTTATGAAAATCAATTCCTAATTACAAATCCCAAAACTCAATGTCCCAATGACCAAAAGAATCTGATATAAAGTTTAACTTCCCTACCGCAGGCAGGGATCTTCAATCTGCTATCTGCAATCTGCAATCTTCTTTTTGTGATCTCGGATCAATAATTCTAAGGCCATTAAACCGATACCAAGGCAGATAGCAGAATCCGCAATATTGAAAGCAGGCCAGTGGAAGGAAAGTAGGTAAAAATCGAGAAAATCTACAACCTCTCCGTACCGGAGACGGTCAATGAGGTTTCCCATCGCACCACTCAGAACCAGAGAGAATGAAAGTGAAAGTGTCTCCTCATCATCCCTCAATCGAATAAAAAGAAAGAGGATGCTTCCTATGGCGACCAAGGAGACCACCACAAAGAGCAAGGAACCGAGTCCTCCTTTTTCTCCACCAAAGATTCCGAAAGCCCCTCCTGTGTTCCTCACGTGGACGAGATTGAAGAACCCATGGACCACTTCCACTTTTTGATAGAGAACCAATCTCTGCTGAACACCGTGCTTGGTCCATTGATCCACAAAGAGAATCCAGAAACAGATGATAAGAAGAACCCAATATTTTCGTTTCATCGTTAAGATGCCCAGCTCAAAGTTCAAAGCTCAAGGCTCAAAGCAAGACATTTCACATTTCACTTTTCACCTTTGACCTTTCACCTTTGACCTTTCACCTTTGAGCTTTCAGCTCACTACTGGATTGCTTCGATACACCTTTGACAGATGGCTTGATGCTCCGTATGGACGCCAACGCTGACATCGTAATTCCAACATCGTTCACATTTCCCTCCCTCTGCACGGAGCACCTCTGCCTTCACCTCTTTTTCATCCTTTGCACCGCTTGTCGGTCCGCTTACAACAGGATGAAGGGTCACTGAGGACACAATAAAGATGGACTTCAGATCCTTCTGATAGGGTTGTAGAAATTGATAGATCTTTTCAGGAAGATAGAGATGGACCTGAGCATCTAAGGAGAGCCCGATCACCTTCTCCTTTCGAGCCTCCTCTAAGGCTTTGGTCACTACCGCTCGGATTTCCAAAATCTTTTCCCATCGGTCGTTCAGGGCATCATCCAAATATTCGGTTTGCAATGCGGGAAATCGGGTAAGATGAATACTTTCAGCTTTGCCCGAATCCGAAGGAATATATTTCCAAACCTCTTCTGA
>Ga0315284_10008043_pt1 | contig 15038 bp, 9 predicted proteins | sample YL17G09_16_MG_FD_203696 | JGI IMG/M metagenome (GOLD analysis project Ga0315284, IMG submission 203696) | Sediment microbial communities from Yellowstone Lake, YNP, Wyoming, USA - YL17G09_16 | ecosystem: Environmental > Aquatic > Freshwater > Lake > Sediment | place: USA: Wyoming | collected... | reverse complement strand
TGCATCTGGTGAGAGGGAGAGAGTGGGGGCGACGTGGGCTGCGTCGTGCGTGAGCTCTCGCGGGCCGCGCGTGCACAGCGAGCGAGAGGGAGGGGGGGGCCATTCCACCCGCGCGCGCCCTCCAACCTCATTCATGCGCCATCCGTTCCCTTGTTCTTGTCTCCTCCACCCTGCTCCTCCCTTTTTCACAGGTACTTCTTGTCCACCTGCCTCTCCCTGTGGAACCGGACCCTCCTGGGTAAAGGCCACGGCGTCGCCGGCCGGGGCGCCTTCCCCGCGCCCATGTTCATGACGGCCCTCCAGTTCACGTGCCAGATCGGGCTGGCGCGGACCGCTCTCTTCATCCGGGGCTGTGCCCGGGCGCAGTCGGCCCGGGCGGCCGGCCTGGCCCCGACCCCGAGCAGCATCGTCAGGAAAAAGCCGACGCCCTGGGCGACTTACCTGACGCAGGTCGTCCCCAACGGCGTCTGCACGGGCCTGGACATCGGCCTGTCCAATTTTTCGCTGTCGCTCATCACCCTGTCCTTCTACACGATGTGCAAGTCCACCGTCCCGCTCTTCCTGCTGGCCTTCGCCTTTGCCTGGGGCCTGGAGCGGCCCTCCTGGACTCTGGCCGGCGTGGTCGCCATCATCTCCGTCGGCCTGCTGTTGCTGGTGTACGGGGAGACCGCGTTCGATGCGACAGGGTTTGCGCTCGTCATGACCGCGTCCGCCCTGTCGGGCCTGCGCTGGACGATCACCCAGGTCCTCCTGCAGGGCGGCACGAAGGGGCCCGGCGCCAACGGGCACGGCACCGGGGCGGACCCCATCGAGGTCCTGCTCGCCCTGATGCCGGTCATGGCGCTGACGGTAGGCGCGGTGTCCCTGGCGGCGGAGCGCCTGTGGCGGACGCTCCCTGGGTCGCCCTACTTCGACTCGCCCGCCTCGGTCGCGCTGACGGCGGCGTTGGTGTCCTGCGGGGCGGTCATCGCCTTCTTGATGGTGTGGGTCGAGTTCACGGTCATCGCCCTGACGTCCGCCCTGACGTTCATGGTCGCCGGTACGTTCAAAGAGATCGTGACCGTGTTGGCCGCCGTCACGTTCCTGGGCGAGTCATTCACCGCCATCAACGCGGCGGGCCTGGGGGTGCTGATCGCGGGCGTGGCCCTGTTCAATTGGTCCAAGTACCGGAAGGCCATGGCCGCGGTCGAGGGGGGCGGGGTGGCGGCGCCCGTGCCGACCAGCTCGGGCGGGGAGAGCGGGCGAGGGGGGTCGCCCTCACCCAGGCGCGCGGCCCAGCAGGCGGCCCAGGCGCGCCAGCCCTCCCCCACCCGCTACAAGCTCCGGGATTCCCATGACGGCCTGGTGGGCGGCAGCGGAAGTGGGTTGGAGGGGCGGCCCTTGGCCCTGCACGCCCTGCAGCCCCTGGAGGATGGTGGGGCCGTCCTGGGGCTGCCCGGGCGCAGCAGTGGCGGCCTTCGCACACGCGGCAGCATCGACATCGAGGTCGGGGGCGGGTCCAATGGGACGCCGCCCGCCGCGCCTGGGGGTGGGCTGACCCTGCAGGCCCTCCCCATCACCCCGCCCAGCCCGAGCCCGACGCGTGGCGGGGGTGGGAGTGGCGCAGGCGGCGGGGCGGCGGGCAACCCGTTTGGTGGAGGAGGAGGTTAGAAGAGAAGATGTTGTAGAGAGCGCGGAGCGTGTTAATCACTCTGTAGTTTCGTCAGCCGCACACAGGCTAGGCCCCTGTTCGACCTGCTGCCTGCCCTACTCAGCATGGCCGATCAGGTGTGTGTGCACAGCGGGTACAGACAGGGGTTGGTCGGGCGGACATCGGACACCCCCCCAAAAAAAGAAAACGCATTCCCCTCCCCTGCGCTCGCTCTCATCTCGACATCCCCTCTTCCAACAGGCCTTCCTCGCCCGCCTGGGCGCCGCCGACCCGGCCAACCCCGACGAGCTGGGGGCCTGGCTAGTATCCACTCTAGATGAAGTAGCCACTGACGACGCGGCTGCCTCTGCCCTGCTGGTGGCCCTGGCGACCGCTTTGGAAGGCGGAGGAGGACCCGCGGCCACGCTGGTGCTCGACGCGACTGCTTTTGAGTGGGGCCCGCCCGCGTTACGGGCGGGCGGCGCCGGCCCCACGGCCGCCACCGCTGCCACCGCCCTCGCGGCCGCCCTGGCAGCATGCCTCTCCTCGAAAGAGGGCGTTGCGCTGCTGAGCGGCGAGGTTGCGAGCAGCAGCAATAGCACCGGGCTGTGGGCGCCCCACCAGGCAGCCGCGCTGGCCGCCCTTCCGGCCGCGCTGGCGCGGACGGCGGGGCTGGACCCGGCCCGCCGCACCCGCCTGCTCCGCTCCGCCCTAGATGCAGCCAGCTCAGGCCTGGGGCCGGCGCTGCGCCCGGCAGTTTTGCTGGGCGGCGGTGCGGGAGGCGGCGGAGGGTATGCCACCCCCTCTGCGGCCGCCTGGTGGGGTGCGCTGCCTGGCCTCGCGTCCAGCGACCCGGCCGCCGCCCGTGCGGCCGCGGCCGCGGTCGCGGCGGACCTGGGGCGAACACTGCTGGGCGTGTCCTTGCCGCTCTCGCCCGCCGCCCGGGCCGCCCTCCCCCGCCCCGCTGCGGCGGGCATGGAGGGCGCGGCCGCCGAGGCGGCGGGCCACCTGCTGGCAGGCGGGCGGGGCGGGCCGACCCCGCCGCCGCCGGCCCTGGCCGCCCTGGCCGCCCGGGCGGCTTCCCTCGCCGCCGCGGCTGTCTGCGTTCTGCGTGTCTTGGGCTTCGACCCGGCGGTGGCCGCGGTCGCGGCTTGCCCTTTTATAGACGAAGGCGCCGACCACCCGCCCCTGTCATCGCCCCTTGACAGCGAGGAGGAAGCGGACGCGGCGGCGACTGGCGCGGCCGCGGGTGTGGGGTGGGCGATAGCCATGGCGGCCTGCTTGTGCGTGGACGGGTGTGATGATGCCGGCGAGGCCGGCCCACCGGCCCCGCCCCTGGCCCGGGCAGCGGCGTGCGTGCCAGCCCTGCTCTCGGCTGCCTCGGCCGCGCGCGCGCCCGGCGCTGTCGCCCTCGCGGCCGCCGCCGCGTCCGTCGCCGCCGCCCGCACGCCCCCGACCCCATCCATTCCTTCCACCACAGTCCTCCTCTCCCACCTCACCGCCGCCATGGCGGGCGTGCCGTTGGCGGCCGCCCGCAACGCGGCCTTCCATGCCTGGGACGGGGTGTTGGGCTGCCTGGCGCCGGGGGACCGGGTGGGAGCGGCGGTGGGCGCCGCGGACGCCGCCGCGGCGGACGAGTCGTTTGGGGTGGAAGCCCTGGCGATCCACCACCTAGCGGCCATGGCGGTGGCGGCAGCAAGCGCTGGTGCAGGTACAGGTGACTCTCCAACTTGGCGGCTCGCCTCCCCGGCCCTCCTCTCCACCTGCACCGCCCGCCTCACCCCGGGCCCGCCACCCCTGTCCTGGGCGGGCGATGTCGCCCTGGCTGCCCGGGCGGAACCGGTGGCGGCCGCTCTGGCGGGCGTGCGGCTGTTGCTGCTGTTGGGCAGGCGCGGCGAGGGCACGGGCGGCGGCCGGCCCCACCCGCCGCCGCCCGGCCTGGGTGCCTCAGACCTGGCCGCCCTCCGGTCCACGTCCCTGCTCCCGCTGCAGGCGTCCGCGGCCCGAGGGGCTGCGGCCCTGCGCGCCATTGGACAGAAGCGTGGAGAGGGCGACCAGCAGCACGAGGGCGCGCTGGCGTTGGAGCGGATAGGGGAAGGCGTGGCGCGGGTTTTGGAGTTGGTTGAAATGAAAAAAAAATAGTTATTCAAAAAGCAAAATATATATGTCGTCCATCCTCGACACCGCCCGCGCCCTCGCCCGGTCGGCGGCGCAGCGGGAACTACCAGTGGACACGGCCCGGATCCCGCTGAGCCCGCCGCGCCTGGTCAAGCGGGCGCGAGGGGAGGAGGCGGGCGAGAGCGGCGACGGCGCTGGCCCATCTGCATCGGCGCAACAGCTGCCCCGCCCGCTCCCGCCCGCCACCTTTTACTCGCCGGCCGACAGCACCAACCTGTCCGCCGTCGAGCGGGGGCTGCTGCACTTGCTGACTGCGGTGGACGTGCGCCTGCGCGCCGAAAACAACAAAGGCGGAGGTGCGGCTCCAACCTGCGCGTCCCCCGCCTACCTCGTGTTCCCCCGCCAGGCGCCTGCCTTTGCCGCCGCGGACGCCGGCCCGCCCTCACTGAGGGTCTTCAGCGTGGAGAGCGCCAGCTCACGCACCTACGTCGTCACGACCCTGCCCGAGCTGTGGCGGCGGTACCGGGCGACGGGGCCGGGAGGGCGGCGGCATTACGAGATTTTGAGGGAGGGCCGCCCGGTGCACCTGTACCTGGACGTCGAGTTCAAGCGCCGCACCCCGCACACCGCCTGTCCTGGCGGCGACGTCCCCATCAACACCGATGTGGACGGGGATGCGCTCGTGGATGGGGCCGTCGCGGCCGTCGCGGCCCGCCTGGCAGCCGACCATGGCGTCCACATCTCCTCGGCAGACGTTTTAGAGTTGGACGCCTCTTCGCCCCTCAAATTCTCGCGCCACGTGACGATCCGGGTCGCCGGGGTCGCCTTTGCATCCACCCAGGATGTTGGGTCCCTGGTGCGGGCGGCGGTGGCGGAGGGGCCGCCGCCGTGGCGGCTGCTGGATGGGGAGGGAGAGGGAGAGGGAGGGCAAGCACCACCGCCTCCACCCTCCCCTCCCGCCCTGCCCGCCACGCCCGCCACGCACGTGCACGCCGCCTTCCTGGTGTCCAAGGACGCGTCCAACGACTCGCCCCTGTCTGCCATCGACCTGGGCGTGTACACGCGCAACCGGGCGTGGCGGATGGCTGGGAGCGCCAAGGCGGGGGACAGGGAGCGCCGGGTGCTGGTGCCGACCCAGCGTTACGGGGGGCGCGGCGCGTCCGACCGGGCCGCCTTCTTTGCGGGCTTGGCGGGGGATGTGGGGCCGGGCGTGCGCCTGCTTGTGCGGCCTGACGCGGCAGGCCCCGGCGCGGGAGGGCGGAAGAGTGTCGGGGGTGGTGGGGGTGGCAGCCGTGCCTCGACCTCCTCCATCCGCCCGGGCCCCTCCCCGCTCCCCTGCCTGGACGCTTTCATCGAGGAGGTGGCGGACCGGGCGTCCGCGGGCGCCGGCGGGCCTGTCAGCGTGCGAGCCTGGGGCGTGTGGACCACCGGGGAAAACGGCACCACGGCCGGCGGGTTCCTGCTTGCCCTCCGCGGTGGCCGCTTCTGCGGGCGAATCGGCCGGCCGCACGCCTCGAACGGCGTGTTCTACGTCGTTGACGCCTCCGCCGGCTGCTGGGTGCAGCGCTGCTACGACCCGGAGTGCCGGGGGTACCGCAGCCCGGCCGCCCCGCTGCCGCCAGACGTGTGGCGGGCGGCCCAGGCCGCGCTGGCGGGGCTGCATGTGCGGGGGGCAAAGCAGGCATAGCGTGGTTAGAAAATTTCCTTTTTTGCCTTCTCTTGTCTCTCGTCACTCTCCCATCTCCATCCCGTCCCCTGTGGCAGGCGCTTCCGGCGATGGAGCAACAGCAACCAGCGCCGGCGGAGGCGGTGGTACAAGCGTCAGGGGCGGCGCTGCGTCGACACTCCCCGCCGGCCGCTCCGCTTTCACAACGCTCGCCGGGGGGGGCGGGGGCGGTGGTGGGGGCGGCGGCGGCGGCGGCGGCGGCGGGTCCGCCTCCGGGTGCGCCGCCCGGATCGCCCCGGCCCCCGCCGCCAGGACGGCCGCCGCCTGGGCCTCCGGATCGGCCAGGTAGGCCGGGTCGGTGAGGGCGGCGAGGCGGGCGCCCACGCCCGCCCGCCAGGAGGCGAGCAGGGAGGCCGCGGCCGCCGCCAGCCCCGGCTCGCGCGTGCCGGTCGCTGCGGCCTCCACCGCGCGCACCACGCCCGGCACGCCCGCGTGCAGGGCTGGCGTCAGGGCGGTGCCGGCCAGGTCGCGCAGGGCGTCGTGGGCGGCAGAAAGGGCGGCCCCATACGCCGCCGGGTCGACGCCCCGGGCAGGACCGCCGTCCGCGCCCGCACTCAGCGTCCCCAGAGCTTCGACCGACGCGGCCAGGCAGGCCGCGGCCGCGCTCGCCCGCCCGACCACGGTTGGCGACGCCGAGTGCGCCCCGCGCAACCAGCCCAGCGCCGCCCGCTTGGCCCCATCCAGCTCCCGCGCCGCCCGGGTCGCCCGGGCCCGCAGTTCGGAGGCGGTCGCGCCCCGGGCCGCCAGCTCGGCCGCGTCCGCGTCGGCATCCTCCCGCGCTCCCATCGCCGCGTCAGCCGCGTCGTCCAGGGGCGTGCGGGCGGGGAGGGCCTCCGCCAGGGCCGCCTCCATGCCGGCCAGTCCCGCCGGGTACCGGCCAGCGTAGTCGGAGACGGGCGGCGGGCCGGGCGAGGGTGGGCGAGGAGGAGGGGGTGGGAGTGGGGGTGGGGGTGGGGGTGGGGGTGGGGGTGGGGGTGGGGGTGGGGGTGGGGGTGGGGGTGGGGGTGGGGGTGGGGGTGGGGGTGGGGCGCCGCCGCCAGGCGGCTCGCCAGGCGGCAGCGGGGAGGGCGACCCTCCGCCCTCCCGCCCGCCGCCCGCCGTGGGCGGCCGGGCCCCGGGGGGCACGCCCTTGCCCCCCGTCTGCCCGGACCCCGGGCGAGGTGGAGGTGGAGCCCCCGCCGCCCGCGGTGGCGACCCCGCACCCCCCCGCCGCCGCGCCGCCCCACCGCCGCCACTCCCCGCCGCCCGCTCCGTGTCCGTCTCCACCCACGCCGCGCTCACCTCCGGCGGCGGCGTGCGCGCGGCCTCCCCTCCAGCCTGCGACCGGGCCATGATGTTCTCCAGCCACCGCTCCACGGCGCCCATGTTGTGGCAGGCCATGGGCCCGGCCCCCGGGACGCTGCCAGGTGGGGCAGCATGGTAAGTGTAATGCCCGTCGCGCGCGTCGCGCTCCTCGCCCGTCGCGGCCATGTACTCCACCCCGGAATCCGCGACCAGCCACCACTTGAGGCCGCGTCGGCCGTCCGGCATGTCGAACTTGGTAGACCGGTGGGCGATGTAGACGGGGTAGGCGGCGCGGCGGGCGCCGGTGGCGGTGGTGGTGGGGCCACCAGGCGCCGTGTCGGGAGCACCAGCGGCGGCGTCCGGCGAGCCCGTCCTCCGCTTGCCACCTCCGCCTCCGCTACTCACCTCCCGCCCAGCCGCCCGGTCATCATCTGAGGAGACGACGTGGAAGTCGGCCGCCTTCTGGGACGCCCGGGCGACGGCCTCCAACCATTTCAGCAGGTCACGCCGGTTGTGGCAGTCAACCAGGGGGCCCGGCCCGCCCGGCGGGGCGGGGCCGGCGTCAAATTCGGGGAGGGAATTGTAGCGGTAGTGCGCGTCGCCCGCATCCTTGCCCGTGACGGCCAGGACCTCCCCGCCCGTGCGGGTGACCAGGTAGAAGGAGAGGGAGTAACCCGTCTTTTTGTTTGATTTGGAGGTGGGCGCCCGGACCTCCCGGTGTGTGATGAAGACGAGGGACGGGGGCGCGGGCGCGGGCGCGGGTGGGTCCGCTGCGTGGGAAGGCGCACCCCCGCCATCTAGGGACATGGGTCTGGCTTCCTCACCCATGGGGGTTGTGCGTGTGTCGCCCTAAGGACTGTCGCCCTGAGAACTGGACGGCCCTTGCCCCTTGAGCGTGACAAACGCTTTTTTGACGTCCGGCCGCCGGTAGTGGCCGTGCTTGCCCCGCTTTTTCTTGCCCTGGGCGATCAGAGTCCGCACGGATGACACGTCCAGGTTGTAGACCGACCGCAGGTACTCCCGGATCTCGAGCTGGAGAGGTGAGTGGAGAAGGTGATGGTGAGGTTGAAGGTCGAGAGGTCGACCCCCCAATCGCGTTGCTCTTTTTCTCTTCCCCCTCTCTCACCTTGCCCACGCTCGGCACGGTCTTGAAGACCAGCTGCTTGACAAAGCCAGTCGCCTCGTACGCCTTCTGGGCGGGCTCGGTCAGCGGGACGAGGCGGATGGGCAGGTTGGGCAGGCAGGCAGGCAGGCGGCGCCAGGACATTTAAAGAGGAGAAAAGGAGGAGACAAGGCGTGCGCTAGGAGGTTGCGCGCGCTGTGTGATGGATGGGTGCTGTGCGAGGGTATGTTTGGCTTGCCTCTCAGATGGGCGGGAGACTGCGCGGCGGCCGGTGTCAAGCACGCAGAGGCAGGCGGAGAATGAAGAGTGAGAACTTCAACGCAAAAAAAAAAAAAAAAGGTGCGCTGCACTTTTTCATTCACTCGTCCGTGTGCTGCACTGCACCACGTACGCATACGATGTCCGCCGACCTGGAGCCTGCCCTCCTGCGCGCTATCCATGAGGCCGGGTCCATCCCCGACTCGGGGGCGTGGGCGGAGGGGCGGGGCCTGAAAGCGGCCGACCTGGTCGGCGTGTTGAAAAGTCTGGAGGCGGCGGACATGGTCACGGTAGCGGTGAGCGATGCGATTTGGAGGCGGGGGCGTGAAAAGACATGAACGGCACAGCTGCGGGCATGCAAACCGCGGGGAGAAGAGGAGGATCAGGCGGGGCGGTGCGTGACGGGGCTTGCGCGCACGCCGATCGGGCCCTCCAGTGCGTCCCTGGCCTGGCCACAAAACCATCATCCTCACGCCCCCGTCCATCCACCCAGCCCACCTCCCACACCCGATACGCCCTCACCCCCGCCGGCACCGATGCCCTGGCCCACGGCTCGCCTGAGGCGCGCGCGTACGCGGCCATCCCGGCGGAGGGCGGCCTACCGGTCGACGCCCTAGCAGCCGCGCTGGGCGGCGACGCCGCCCTGGCCGGCCTCGCACGCCAGACTGTGCTGGCCGCCCGGTGGGCCAAGCTGGAGAAGACGGGCGGCGATGTGGGTGGTGGAGCTCCGCCCCAGCAGCTCCTCGTCCGCGCCGTCACCCCGGAAGCCGCCGTCGACGCCGTCGCGGACGACCTGAAAATGCTGGCAGGCACGGCCGGCGACCCGGCCTCCCTGCCCGGCCCCGCCATCCAGCGCCTGGTCAAGCGCAAGCTGGCCAAGTTGGAGACCTGGAAGACGTACGCGCTCAGCCCCGGCCCCGCCTTTGCCCTGGAACGCACCAAAATGGAGCCCGACCTGACGGCCGAGCTGGTGGCGTCCGGTGCGTGGCGGACGGCTCAGTTCAAGCCCCTCAACTTTGACGCTCTAGGCACGCTCCCGCCCCACGGCGCCCTGCACCCGCTCCTGAAAGTCCGGTCCGCCTTCCGCCGCATCTTCACGTCCATGGGCTTCGAGGAAATGGACACCAACGCCTGGGTGGAGTCATCCTTTTGGAACTTCGACGCGCTCTTCCAGCCCCAGCAGCACCCAGCCCGCGACGCGCACGACACGTTTTTCCTGGCCGAACCGGCGACGACGCCCCTGTCCACCATCCCGCCATCCTACGCCGCCGCCGTGCGGGCCGTCCACGAGCGGGGCGGCCACGGGTCGGCCGGGTACGACGCGCCCTGGAAGGTGGCGGAAGCCGAAAAAAACTTGTTGCGCACGCACACGACCGCCGTCTCCTCGCGGATGCTGTACCGCCTGGCCACGCACGGCTTCCGCCCGGCCCGCCTCTTCTCGATCGACCGGGTCTTTCGCAATGAGGCCATCGACCGCACCCACCTCGCCGAATTCCACCAGGTGGAGGGCCTGGTGTGCGGCCCCGGCCTGACCCTGGGCGACCTGATCGGCACGCTCACCGCCTTTTTCCGGCGCCTGGGCCTGGGCAACCTGCGTTTCAAGCCGGCCTACAATCCCTACACCGAGCCCTCCATGGAAATCATGGCCTACTCCGAGGAGAAGGGCGACTGGCTGGAGATCGGCAATTCGGGCATGTTCCGCCCGGAAATGCTCAAGCCCATGGGCCTGCCAGACGGCGTGTCCGTCATCGCCTGGGGCCTGTCCCTGGAGCGCCCGACCATGATCCTGTACGGCATCGACAACATCCGGGACCTGTTTGGGCACCGGGTGAGTCTGGGCATGGTGCGGAGGGGGCCGGTGTGTCGGCTGGGTCTGTGAGAACGGAGAGAGAGCGGGGGGTTTGAGAGCGGGGGGTTTTATATATTTTTTGTCTTCTACACACTCACCCCGAGTCCACCATCCACGACCACATCCTGTCTCTGGGGCCTCCAGCAGCGGCGCGATGCGCGTCAAGTCAGGTTCCTCGGCTTGGCGCCCCCGCCCCATACAATTCCGCGACTTCGGCCAGGGCGGGTGGGAAGGGCAACAGCCGCAGGAATGCCGCCCGGGCCGCCGCCCTGCCGCCGTCAATGTACAGGGACCCCAGCACCGCTTCGAAGCATTCGCCCAGCATGCCCACGCTCAGGTTGGAGCCGATGGCCGAGAAGGAGGACCCGACCACCAGGAGCTTGTCGTCGCCCGTGCCGTCCAGGCCCAGCACCCGGGCATGCCGGGCACACCCGGCCCGGGAGAGGACGAGCGAGCGGGTGACCGTCAGCTGAGTGGGTGGGCGCGTGCCGGAGCAGGCGTAGCGGACGACGAGCTCGTCGGTCACGACTGAGGCCAGGACAGAATCCCCGACCCAGGCCAACAACGGCTGCGTCCCGGTCGGCGTCGTCTCCGCCTTGTACGATACGTGCACCAGGGCGCAACGCAGCAGCCAGGGGTGCGTCCAGGCGTGGCCCAGCTTGTCCTGGAGGGCCAGAAAAGCGGCGGCCGTGACGCCCGTGTCGGCCTCAAAGGCGGGCCCGCTCTCGTAGGCTGGGAAGTTTGAGCCGGCAGCCACCTGGACGGCCGTGCGCAGTTCGGCCAGGCATCGGGCCTCGTCCGCGGCTTCGGCGGCGCGGGCCCGGGTGGCAGAGAGCGCAGGGGCGGTTGACGCGGATCGCCGTGTCGGCCAGGGCGTGGAGCCCAAGGCGCTGTGGGGTGGTTGAGGTGGGGAGGCCGCCGGCACTGGCAAGTGCATGCTCCCGCCGCCAGTTGGCGGGCGGGAGTGCGCCGCCAGGCCGCCGCATGCACAGGGCGTGATATGAGGCCAGTGACCTACGCGCCGGAGCATTGAGACTGCGAGGCGGGGTGACATGGAGGGGCGCCGCGCAGGCGCGCCACTGGGGGACCAGAAAATGATAAGAAAAGTGTTTCTGCGTCCGAGCCATAAAGCGCATTCTCATTTGTTCTCTCGCGGTCGCGGCAAGAAGCAGACTCTGGCGCGCACGCCCGGTCTTACCTTCTCCACTCACACAGGCAGCACTTGTTTCTCGACACACTTCACGTGCCGATATCGCCGTGACCTGCGCGTCGCCCGCTCTTTCACGCTAAAGAAAATAAGGGCAATCGGCGTGTATTTTGTGTTTCGCGCCGACCTTTTATTTTATTTTGCTCCTCCTCTTGCATGGCCGCCGTGCCCTCCCTCTCCACCCCGTCCCGCCACCATCACCCAGCCATGGCCCGGTGTGCAGTGCGGGCGTGCGTGGCGGCGACAAGGTTGAATGCAGGGGGTCGCGGCCTGGCGCCGGCGCTGCTTTCTCCAGCGTCGCCTGCGGCCGCAGCTGCGGCCGGCCGGCCCGCCTTGACCCGCCTGCTCCTCACGACCACCGCTTCGGCCGCCGCCCAGGGCGGCCCGCCCTCGCCCGCCTCCTCTCCACCCGCATCCTATCGGACCGCCACCTGGCCACCCCGGCGCCCCCGCCCCGCGGCGGCCGCCTCACCTCCGGGCGCGCCCGCGGCGACCAAGCCCCTGGAAGGCAGCGACGTCCCGCCCGCAGCCACCACCCCTGCCCACACCCCGCCCGCCGCGTCCGGGGCCGCCTCCGAGGAGGACTACGCCAAGTTGGTCGTTCCCCCGCCGCCCCCACCCTCCGTCGACGCCCCCGGCTGGGCGGGCCAGGCCTGGGCCCGGTCGCCCTTGGACGTGCGGCGCCGCATCTTTTGCAACCGCTCCCTGAATATGGCCTCCATTGAGGCGGTCGGCTTCGACATGGACTACACGCTCGCCCAGTACAAGCCCGACACGTTCGAGGCCCTAGCCTACCGCCTCACGGTGGACAAGCTGGTCACCGTGTTCGGGTACCCCGCCATTCTGCGGGAATTCGAGTTCGATTGGCGGTACATGACGCGGGGCCTCGTGATTGACAAGAAGCGTGGCAACGTTTTGAAGGTCGACCGCCACAAGTACGTCAAGCTGGCCTACCACGGCTTCCGGCCCCTGTCCCGGGCAGAGCGGCTGGCGACGTACGCCAACGCGGGCGGGGCGGCTAACGGGCTGGACGAGCCGGATTACGCCCTGATCGACACGCTCTTCTCGCTGGCTGAGGCCCACCTCTTCATGCAGTTGGTGGAGCTGGCGGAGGCTGTCCCCGGCTCCCTGCCGGCCTCCTCGGCCAAGGACGGGTGGGCGGGCCTGTACCGGGACGTCCGGGCCGCGGTCGACCTGTGCCACCGGGATGGCAGCCTCAAGTCCGCGGTCGCCGCCTCGCCGGCCACCTACATCCACGAGGACCGCCGCCTGGCCCCGCTGCTGGACACCTTGCGCGCCTCGGGCCGCCGCATCTTCCTGGCCACCAACTCGCTGTGGGATTACACGCACGTCGTCATGAATTACCTGCTGTGCGGGCGGGCGGGCGCCGACAAGGACGGGGACTGGCTGTCCTATTTTGACGTCGTCGTGACTGGGTGCGGCAAGCCTGCCTTCTTCACGGAGAAGCGGCCCCTGTTTGAGGTCGTCGACCCGGCGACAGGCTTGCTGTCCAACACGGACGGGGGGTCGCCCATGGTGCCCATCGGCGAGGCCGACCTGCCCCGGCCGGGCCTGGCTTCCACGGCGCCGGCGGACTTGGTGTCATCTTCTCAGCGCACCCCCACCCTGCCCTCGCCCTCCTCCTCGACAGCCACCCCGCCCCCGCCCCTCCACGGCCCCGGCGCCCGCCGTGCCCGCGTCTTCCAGGGCGGCACCTACCTGGACCTCCACCGCATGCTGGGCGTGGGCGCGGGCACGGAAGTGCTCTACGTGGGCGACCACATCTACGGCGACATCCTGCGGTCCAAGAAATCGCTGGGCTGGCGCACGATGCTGGTCGTCCCCGAGCTGGAGGCGGAGCTCGACATTCTCAGCCGGTCCCGGGGCGCCATGGCGGAGCTGCGCACCCTGCGGGCGGCCCGGGACGCCCTGGAAGACCAGATCCAGCGCCTGGAGTGGGCGGTCGTGCACGGGGCGGGCGCGGCCGGGGTGGGTGGGGAGGGGGAGGAGGAGGAGGAGGAGGACCCCGACGCGCTCTCCTCCTCCTCGTCCGACGGCGCTCCGCCCGTCGACACCGCCGACTACCCGGCACTGATCGCCAACCTCAAATCCCAGCGTGACGGGGTGCGGGCCAAGCACCGTGCACTGCTGCGCTCCCACCACGAACGCTTCCACGCGGTCTGGGGGCGCCTGCTGAAGACGGGCTACCAAAACTCGCGGTTCGCGCACCAGGTCGAACGGTTTGCGTGCCTCTACACCTCGCACGTGTCCAACCTCCACTTTGTGAGCCCGGACAAGTCGTTCCGGGCGACGCCCGACCACATGGCCCACGAGTACGACCCCCTGCTGAGCGACGCGGTGCCGGACGGGGATGGCGGGTGGGGTGGGGCGGAGGGTAAAAAATGAGCGCCCCGCCGCTCCGCTCTGCCACAGCAGCTGCACAATACCACGTTTCCCCCCCCCCCCTCCCCCCCTCCCCCCCTCCGCACACGCCTGGCTACATCTATCTATATTATCCTTGAGCGGCAGGCGTGCGCTCAGCCATAGATTTGGGCGTCGTCGCCGTCAACCACGCGCATGTCCATCACAGGCGGTCCGGGCCCACCAAAGCGGTCGCCCGCGCGGGTCATTTCCAGGGTCGTGCTGTGATGGAGGGTACCGCCAAAGGCGTCCCGCAGGGCTGGCCAGCCAGCTGAAAGCGATCCAGACTTATCATTGGGTTGGCGCGTTTTTTTGTGCGAATGGTTCCGCACCAACCTGACCGGCCACACCTGGTCCTAGGCGCCCTCGACCATCACGGCCACCATCATTTCCACGCCACAGTCCGGGAAGAGGGCATGGAACGCCTCGGCTGCGAACGCGTCTCTCGGCGGGGTGCCCCGTTACAACAACCTCTCCCTCCCCCTCTCCCCCGATCTCATCATTACAAATAAAAAAAACTCACGCCGCCGGCGCCGGCGCGTCCCAGAGCAGCCACAGCCCCGCCACCTCCTCCTCGCCATCCCCCTCCTGGACGACAAGGAAGTGGAGCCCCCCCGTCGCCGCCTTGGCCTCCTCCCACGCCCGGGCTTCCGCGGCATCGGACGGGGCCCGCCCGATCGACGCGTACCGCCACCGCGTGGACACGCCCGTCTCCAGGACCAGGCACCCTCGGTCCGTGTCGGCGGCCAGGGCGGCGACCTCGTAGCCGGCCGTCCAGGCGGCCAGCGGTTCGGCCCGGCGGGAGTATACGGCGACGCCCGGGATGGGTGTGGCCGGCGTGAGGGACGCCGCGAGGGCGGGCGACGCGGCTGCCGGGTCAAAGGTCGCCCCGAAAGCCTCCCCCCTGACCACGCCCTCCAGTTCGGCCGCCAGGTCGCCCCAGGACAGCTGCACGAAGGACCAGGCCTCCCCACGCAGGGCGTCCGGGAGGTCGCCCGGCGCGCCCAGCTCCAGGGCAAAGGGCGGGCGGGCGGCGGCGGCCGCGTCAAAGCCGGGGAGGGTCGGGTAGATGGTGGCCACCCTGTGCGCCAGGGCCGAGCTCAGGGCGTAGCAGCGCCGGCTGGGCACCGCCCGCACGCCCAGCTCGCCCAGGGCCCGGGTGATGATGGTCTGCATGCCGCCCCGGAAGAAGCGGACGGCCTCGGGGCGGACGGCGCCGGGCATGGCGAGGAGGGCGTCCAGGGCGAGTTTCAACTGGGAGGGAGTTGGATGGATTGAGATGAGATGAGCCATGCGAGCGTTTTTTTTTTTTTTTTTTTTTTGGGGTTTGCGGGTTTGTTTTTTTTTTGTTTTAATTTTTGGTGGTGGTTTTTTTTTTGGATTTACTATTGCTTCGGCTTTTTTTTTTTTTTTTTTTTTACG
>Ga0315284_10008042_pt1 | contig 15039 bp, 11 predicted proteins | sample YL17G09_16_MG_FD_203696 | JGI IMG/M metagenome (GOLD analysis project Ga0315284, IMG submission 203696) | Sediment microbial communities from Yellowstone Lake, YNP, Wyoming, USA - YL17G09_16 | ecosystem: Environmental > Aquatic > Freshwater > Lake > Sediment | place: USA: Wyoming | collected... | reverse complement strand
TATACCGGAGGTTCTGCCTCGCATCCATATCATCATAGAAACCGACATTCTCCGGCAGGTAACCCACTCTCTCCTTCACCTTAAATGGCTCCCGGGTCGGGTCGAATCCCATAACCTTCGCCTTTCCGGAGGTGGGTTCGGTGAGGCCAAGAAACATGAGGAGCGTCGTTGTCTTGCCCGCTCCATTCGGACCGAGGAATCCGAAGACCTCTCCCTCTTCAATTTTGATGTTGAGATGATCCACTGCGGTCCGGGACCCGTATTTCTTCGTCAACTCCTCGGTTTCGACGATAATCTGTCCTTTCACCTTAACGCCTCCCCAACCAGATGAACAGACCACACAGGCCTGCGATGACAAAGATGATGATTCCGATCCCGATCCATCCCCAGGCCGTTGAAGCCCTCACCGTTGTTCTCATCTCTACGGTTTTGCTGCTCCCCTTCTCGCCATCCACCAACAACCCGACGGAATAATCTCCCACCAGCGCTTCTTTGGCTGGGGTGATGGTCACTTCCACCTGTTTCAACGCGTTGGGTTCCAAGGCCTCGATCTTTTCGGGATTAAACTTCACCTCCCAGTTTTCGGGTTTAAAAGAGGAGAAACCGACATTGCGATTGACAGCGGACCCCGTGTTCTTAACGAAGAGAGAGACAATCGCCGGCTTTCCCACCATCGTCTCCAGCGACAGGATTCCGGTGGGCGTCCCTGCATCCAGTTTATAAATGCCGGTGAGCACCACCATCAACTTCGCCTCCGCCTTCTGCTCTCCCGAACTGATCTTTACCTGGACAGGATATTCTCCTGACTTTGCGTCTCTGGGCGGCGACACCTCGACAGCAACCGTCTGGCTCTGCCCGCCCTTCATCCGGAGACTCGAAATCTGTTTGGCCTCATAGGCGGGTTTGAAGTTGATCTCCCACTTCTCGGGTGCGATGGCCGCGAGGTTAAAGGCTCGATCGCTTTCGCTCTTATTCAACACCTCGAGGGAAAATTCGAACCGGGCATCGGTCTGCCCTCTCAAGACGGGATACGATGTGGTGATCTGAATGTCATCTGCGCCGGGGATTCTCTCCTGAGCATTCACCGTTAACTTATGGGTGGAGGTGAATTTCCCATCGGCCGTCTGGGCGTCAAACTGGAAGACATAGGTCCCAGGCCCGACGGATTTGTCCGGTTCCAGGTTCAGGGCCAGATTCCTCGATTTGCCATTGGCCACATACAGCCCGGCCACGAGATAACTCCCTCCCTTCATCGTCGCCTTCCATCCCTTGGGAACCGTCGAGATTTTTACATCGATCGTCTCATCTGTCCGGCCTTTATTTTCGAGAGTCAGGTCCATCCGAACGGTCTCTCCCTTTCCAATGGCCACCGTAGAAAATTCCGGGTAGACGGTAATTCCACGCTCCGGCCTCATGTCCTTCTTCTCCTTCTCCTCCGAAGCAAAAATGAAAACAGGAGAAAGAAGAGAAATACACATCACAACGATTAGAAAGAACAAACCCTGCTTCATTCTCATCCGACCCATAACTCTACCTCCTCGGTCCATTTCTAAAACCTCGCTTAAAAAGATTTTGGTGGAGATAATTTAACCAGCTATTGAGTGGCTGTCAAGTGGCATATCTTTTCCACGGCCTTCAATCCTGTTCCCGTCAGACTCGATACGATAACCTCTTCTCCTCTCTTCTTTTTTAAGTACTTCTTCAGTCCGGCGATCGTGGCGGCGGAAGTGGGTTCGATGAAGTGGCCCCTTCGGCCCATCTCTTTGAAGGCGGCTCCGATCTCCTTCTCCGTGACGGTCAGCATCTCTCCGCCGGTCTCCCGGATCGCCCTTAGAATCTGTCTTCCCCTGACTGGTTCTGCAATGGCAATTCCCTCAGCCATCGTCTCCCCCTTCATAATGGCCGGAACTTCGTCCAACCCTCTCACAAAACCCTGATAAAGCGGGGCACAGGCCGCTGATTGAATCCCCACCAATCTTGGAATCTTTTTAACCCTCCTCGCCTCTTTCAACTCCCTGAACCCGATGTAGACTCCCAGCAGAAGCGTCCCGTGTCCAGCAGGAAGGATAAGCGTATCCGGTGATTTCCACCCCATCTGTTCCCATATCTCAAACGCAAAGGTCTTTGTCCCATGGAGAAAGTAGGGGTTCCAGCAGTGGCTGGCATAATAGATTTTCTTAGCCGCCTCCATCGTCACCCGCGCTGTCTTCTCCCTTGAACCTTCGATCTTTTTCAAATTCGCCCTGTACGTTTGAATCTGGACCAATTTCCCGGAAGAAGTCAATTCTGGGACATAAATATCACACCCGATCCCTGCCTTCGCACAGTAAGCCGCAATCGCGGAGCCGGCATTTCCTGAAGAATCCTCCACCACCTTCGTTACCCCCAGCTCCCTTGCTTTGCTGATGAGCACAGTGGCCCCCCGATCCTTGTAAGAACCTGTTGGAAAGAGGTAATCGATCTTTATCAATACCCTGTGACCGTCAAACTCCATTTCTTCAAGAGGAGTCAATCCTTCTCCCATGGAGAGAATAGATCTCTCCTTCCGTATCGGAATAGCCTCCCGGTACCGCCACAAGCTCGGACCCCTTTTCAGGATCTTTTCAGTGAAAAACTCCGGCGTAAATTCCAGATCAAGGGGGGAACCGCAGTCGCATCGCCATCGGGTCGTGTCGACGGAATAGGTTCGATGACACTCAGGGCAGTAGAATTTTTCCATCTACAGAGTCCGCATAGAGCATAGCGTAACAACAAATGTTATAGGATAAAAATTAAAAGCATCCAATCGCTATGCGCTTGGCCCTATGCGCTATGCCTTTTCTTCTTTTTCAACCAGAGGAAACATCACCTGGAAAGTCGTCTGGTCTTCTCTAGACTCCATCGCCATCTTCCCCCCCATCCGCTTGACCAGGCGGGTGGTAATATGGAGTCCCCTGCCCTTTCCCTCACCCTGGAGATATCGCTCCTTATCCTCTTCGGAAATCTGACCGGTATTCGAAATCTCGGCAACCGCCCACTTATCCTTTCGATAAGACCGTATGGAGAGGCTTCCTCCTTCTTCGGGTATGGCGTTGGAAGCATTGTTGAGGAGATTGTCCAGGACCCTCTCAATGTGAAGGGGATAACATCGAATCCATAACGGAGACTCTAATTCTCCTTCATACAACCGGATATTCTCCCGTCTCAACTCGATCAGGGTCTCTTCATTGATCATCGCTCTCTTCTTCAGTTTCTCCGAAAGGTCCACGACCTCTTCTCTTCCCTCACCATGTAGGGTCAGGGCCAATTCCTGAATACGGGATGTCTCCTTTAGAATGATGTCCAGGGCCTGATCGACTTTCCCTTTCTTTCCAGGATACTCTCCATCGGCCAGTATCTTTTGAACCCGTTTGGCAAATCCGGCCGCCGCAATGGCCGGGTTTTTAAAATCGTGAAGGATATCATCCATCTTCTCCAGTCTCAACCCCTTCATCAACTCCTTGCCGAAGAGGGCAAAAATTTCGATCTCCTCATCCGTAAACCCCGGGTGCTGGGCCTGGGCATCGAAGGTTAAAAAATATTGAACTTTTCCGTTGACCTTCAGCGGGATATAGAGCACGGAATGAATCCGTTGAATTTCGAGAAACCGTTTGAGGTCCGGAGGAAGAAGATGGCTCCTCTGCGGGTTGAGGATATGAAGATAAGTCGGATAGATCTTCTCGTTTTCAAAATCACCGAATGGACCCGTCTGGTCCACGACGGTGTGAATGTAGGGTGATTTTACCACCTCAAAAACCTTGCCGATCCCGTGGTGGATCTCGGGAAACCCGGCTTCCAGGACGACCTGCTGGCGGTCCTCCATCACGGAGAAGAGGGAGCATCGCTGGATCCGCATGATATCCGCCAGCTCGGGAATGACCAGATCGAAGACCTCCTTCATCTTGATCCCTCCCCGCTTTCCAAGTTTCAGGAAGATCTGCTCCACGATCTTGTCTTTGGTCATGCTCAATTTCTGGAGGCCCATGATCCGCTTGCGAGCAATGACATAGCTCACCCTTTTGGCCAGCATCTCCGCTATCCTGGTTTCCAGCGGAGTGAAGACCTTACCGTCTTCTTTAAAATAAACCTGGAGACAGCCTTCCGTATCCACATCTTTCAGAGAGAAGCGGGGAATCGAGATCGGAAGGGCCAGCATCGAGTGAATGCCATGTTTTTGGACCTTCTCTTTGTTCTTATACCTCTCCTCCTTCAAGATGCTGGAGATGAAGTAACTCCTGCGGTTTTTGACCACATCCCCGGCAATTGTATCTTCAAAGGGAATCGCTTCCTCACGGTCCTCGCCTTTGCCGGGATAGGATCCAAAGGAGACCATCTCTTCTTTCTTGGGATTATAGATTCGAATGCTCGCCGCTTCCGCGCCGAGGAATTCGACGACATTTTTGGCCAGGGACTCAAGGATCTCCTTCTCCGTAAGAGAGGGGTTAATGTCGAGGATGGCGTCCGCTTGATGAATGATCTGATCAATATAACGGAAGAGGGCCTTCTCCTTGATCAGGTTAACAACCAGGGTTACTTCTTCATGGGAAAGGTCGCACCCTTTCTCCTTTAATTGAACGATGATCGATTCGATCAGTTCCTTGTCTATCTGATAAGGGACCATCTTCTCACCGGTTTTTAATATACCCTCAGAAAAGATAGGAATATTATATACCTTCTGTCAGGAGTGTCAACTTTTGAAAGAGGAAAATGGGAAACCCCTCAGTTATGGGGGGTATTCCATTCCATTGATCGTAGGGGTCGATAGGCGGGACAAGAATGTCCCGCCTATCGGGTGTAATTAAATTTTATCACGAATGTTGTGACTTCCCGTTACTGAAGGATTACAAAAATCGGTCAAGAAGATTGGGAGTCCTCAAACTTCTTAATCAGGATGGCGCTGTTGACCCCTCCGAAGCCTGCGGAGATCGAGAGGCATACTCTCACTTCCTTTTTTCTGGCCTCATTGGGAACATAGTCGAGGTCGCATTCCGGGTCCGGAAATTCATAATTGAGGGTGGGATGGATAGTTCCCTTTTCGATGGTTAGAACCACGGCAATCGCTTCCACACCTCCTGCGGCTCCCATCAGATGGCCTGTGATCGATTTGGTGGAACTGATGGGAATATCGTATGCCTTTTTCCCGAAGACATCCTTAATCATCTTCGTCTCCACCTTGTCGTTCAGAGGAGTTGCGGTGCCATGGGGATTGATGTAATCGACCTCATCTGGATGGACTCCGGCTGTTTCAAGCGCATTTCTGACCGCCTTGCCAAGGGTTTTTCCATCCGGATCGGGCTCGGTGATGTGAAAGGCGTCAGCCGTCATCCCGAATCCCGCTACCTCCCCATAGATTCGTGCCCCTCTTCTTCTGGCATGTTCCAGTTCCTCAAAGACGAGCACCCCTGCTCCCTCGGCCATGACAAAACCATCTCTCTCGCGATCAAAAGGCCTGCACGCCCGTTGAGGATCATCATTCCTCGTTGACATCGCCCTGAGCACATCGAACCCTCCGAACACATAGGGGGTCAGACAGGCATCCGACCCTCCGGTCACCACGACATCTTCCATTCCCCCCTGAATCTGAAGAAAACTATTGGCCATGGCATGTGTGGCTGAGGCACAGGCGGTCGAGAGGGCAAACGAAGTTCCTCTGATCGTGAAATATTGGGCCACATGGGAGGTGATAGCGCTCAGGTAGATATTGGGAAGTGCAAAAGGAGAAATGCCTCTGGTCCCTCTCGACAAAAAACGCTCATGATAATGTTCCAAGATCTCCATGGATTCCACGCTCACTCCAAGGATCACTCCAATGCGGAAGGGATCAATCCCCCTCAGTCGATATTCACTTTTTTGCTCATGGGGGTTTTCCGTCCCTGCATCATTTTTTTCAAACTGAATGCCCGCATCCTCCAGAGCAATCCTTGTCGCAGCAACGGCATACTGGGAGGTCTTCCCAAAATATTTCGAATGCTTCGATCTCTCCACATATTGACCCAGATCGAATCCTTCAATGGGCGCAGCGATCTGGCACCGGTACTGACTCATGTCGCGACCTGGAAACTCGATCCGCCTGAAAGAGGACTTCCCATGAATCAGACTTTCCCAGTAGGCCTCTTTCCCGATCCCCACCGGTGTAACAGGCCCTATCCCTGTAATGACCACGCGCTTCTTATAATTTCCCAAATCCACCCCTCCTCGATGAAGTCGTGCTATTCATATCAATTGATCTCTTCTTTGTCAACACTGCATCAGTCTCCACCATCCCACTCGCTTTAAAAATTGGGACTTTCAACTCTTTGTGGAGGCTCATCTCTTCTTTTCCTTCTTCTTGAGCAGCTCCTCGATCGACCTCAACCCTTCCGCAAGCCCTTCAGACCCTTTTCCCGAACCTTCGAAGAGACTTTCCCCCACTGCTTTGATCGGAAGCCCTATGGCTTCAGCCAGTCCAATTCCAATTCGCATCAGGAAAGTTTCCTGTAGTTTAAACCGGGGATCATCCAAATTCCCCTTCACATGAAATTGAACCTCCACACGATTCCCTTTATCCTTCAGGCGAGAGAGAAGGGTTTTCGCAGGAATATAAAAGATCGTCCCTTCTTCTTTAACATGAAGATCAGCCACTTCCAGTTTCCCGGTAGTATCGATCACCCTCTTCTTTATCGAAATATGGGCGTCCATATTCAAATGCCCGGACTCAACCTCCGCCGAAACCCTCTTTCGGTAGTAAGGTTCGAAGACCTTCAACTCAACCTCCCGAATTTTTAAAGAGGTTTCCATATCCGAGGTCTTGAGGTCGATCCACCCCTTCGTAACACTCTCCCCTTCTTTCGTCTTCCCCTTCATCTTCCCTTTCAATTCAATGGGAGATCGGGAGGAGACAGGAGGATACTCGATATTCTTGATTTCCAGATCGACATCCCTCAATCTGATCTGTCCGGGAGTCTCACCCGCCTTCATATCGTCGAAATCAATGGAGCCCTTCTCGATCCGGAGACGGTCAATCTTAATAGGAATGGCCTCCCCTTCTTTTTTCTCTTCCTTGCCGGGAGCCTCTTCGCTCTTCTCTTCTTTTTTAATGGATACCCATGGGCCGACAAAGACCCCCTCTCGAGTTCGATAGAAAAAGAATGAGGGTTTTAAGATCATTAATTCCCGAATTTGTAATCTTTTTTTCAAAAATGAAGTAAGATCAGGATAAATCCTCATCTCCTCAATCTGGAGGAAGTTCTGTTTTGTGCGGGGATCCTCAAATCGAATTCCATTGATGGAGAGGTGGGTTATTTTGACCTTGATCTCAGCGATAGTGAATCCGGGTCCAATCGCCTTTTGAACTTGGGCCTGAATGAATTTCACGGCATAGAAGGAGAGGACGAGGTAGCCCCCCACCAAAAGGATGGCAACGATTCCTGCGATGAAAAGCCACTTCTTCATCCTTCCGCTTCCCTTCCCATTTCGGAATGCAGATTGCGGATTGCGGAATAAAATCCGAAATCCGAATTCCGAATTCCGCATTTGAATTACGGTTTCACAATAAAAGAGGGCTCCTTCACCTTCTTTTCGTAAGCTTCTTTTAGAAGAGTGAAGATCGACTTAACCACCAGTTGAAAGAGGAAAGGATTGGGTTGAATCAAATTCGGAGGCTTTTTGAGATCGAGGGAAACCGCTAAAGAAACTTTTGCCTCTTCCTCTTTTCCTGATTTGAAAAGATAGTAGGCCATCTCTTCCATTCTCCTCCGGTAAAGAGACCTCCTCTCTTCCGGGAAGAGGTCGGAGAGCGCCCTCTGATAGATCTCCTGAAACCGTGCCTCTTTCTGGGCCTGATTGAGAACCAGTTTCGATTCCTCCGCCTCCCATACCTCATCGGCATAGGGCCGGATCTCTTCCTCTCCGATCTTCCAGGCGCCAAATAAGTCCGTCTTTAGAAGATCGCCTCCTCTTCCTAAAATCCGGTCGTTCCCTGCAATCTCGTCCTCCTGGATGCAGGAATAGGCCAGAGATTCTTCATACCCTTTCTTGATGCTTTCGATCTCCTTTTTCAACTGGAGATATTCCTGGGGAGGAGTCCTTCCTTTATCAAGGGTTAGTTGGCTGGCCCGAACAAAGAGGAATCCCACATAGGAAGGTTCCATTTCCACCAATGGAAAGGGGCCTCCCTTCTGAACTTCTTCAAAAAATACTCTGAATCCTTTTCGGGCCATCTCCCCTCCGGAGAAATCGATCAGTCCCTCCGTATCGCTGACGATCCCCTGCATCACGGTCAGCCCCCGTCCGATATGGGGAACAATTAGCATCAGGAATCGCTGACCGAGAAAGTCAAAAGGGCCTCCGAATCCTCTGGGGGGTTCTGCCTTCAAAGCCCGGAAGACAGGACCTTCTTTTTCCGGCGATACCTCCTCAACAGTGATCCCTTTGCTCTTCAACCGGTAGAGCGATCTCTTGATGACCTTGCGGATTTTCTTGTCACCTGAAATCTCGAGCAGGCGATGAAGTACACGGGCAATCTGGAGAGAGGAAATGTTCGACAGTTCTTCAATCATTCGGCCTGCAGTTTCAGGTTCTTTTTCCAAAACCGGGAGAAGCGTTTGAACAATCTCCCCTTCCGGTCTTTCCTCTTTAAGATCAGATTTTACTTTCTCGACAAGGGATTGAATTTCCTCCAATTTTACCTCCTGATCAGAAATGCTTCCTCTCCCCTCGACAACTGTGTCGTAATTAGTAATTAGGGTCAAGGGGATATTGTCTGTTGTAAGGTGAGGATCATGGTCATTGAAAGATTGACCAAAAGGGTATTCCTGCAGAGAAGCTCAAGCCTTTTTGCCTCACGATATGCCTCTTGCCAGGCCATCAGAAGATTCCAAAGGATGAGAAGGATGGGGATGGCTGAAATGGCAAATAGCCAGGAGCTTTTCCCGAACATCATCAGAATTTTAATGAAGAAGAGACCAGCAAGGATGGAGATCCCCATATAGAGATCGGTCATCCTCTCCTTTCCGAATCGAACGACCAGGTTTCTCTTACCGATGTTGCGATCCGCTTCTTCGTCCGGAAATTCATTGATCAGGATGACATTGAAGATCGACAACCCTACTGGAATAGAAAGCAAAAAGGCTTGATGATTGAAAAAACCGGCAAAGAGATAAAATCCTGTCGCAATCGGAAGCCAGCCGTAACAGAACCCAACGAGAATCTCTCCTATTCCCCGGTAGGCCCATCGGAAGGGTCTCCCTGAATAGAAAAAACCGGAAAAGATGCCTATCCCTCCGAGGATAAGGGTCCAGGGACCGGTTTGATACCGGAGATAGAGATAAAGGCCGGCCAGGATCCCTCCTGCAAGGCATCCATATCCCAGGAAAAGCGAAACTCGGGCCGGGAGAACTCCCTCGACCAGTATTCTTGATCCGCCTGAAAACCGGTTAAACTCTTGATTGAGGAGATCTCCCTCAAGGTCATTCCATTCACCCAGATAATAGGTCATCCACATGATGAGAACAACCGCCACTGTTGCGAGGAGGTAGAGCCCGAAAGGGCCTCGGTAACCCCATCGCCATGATAGAATGAATCCCAGGAATAACGGAAGGATCCCCACGGAGAGAAAAGGGACCCTCGAGAGCCTCCACCAGGCAGCAAGATATCTCTTCATTTTCATCAATCTGGTTATACTAAAATAATCCGATGGCTAACAAATAGAACAAATCGGCTGAAAATTCAACTTTAAAAAACTGCAATTCAGACACTGGACTTCAGACGTTAGACATCAGACTTTTCTAATATAGGAAATGAACTCTATTCCACTCTTTGAAATTCTTTCGTATATGCAAGAGTGTCATTCCTTCTGGTAGCTGTCAGCCGTTCGGCTAATCTCACGCCGAAGCCCTTATCGATGTGTATTTTCTGGCCATTTTTCTTTCTTCAGTCTAATGTTTGAGGTTTATAGTCTTACTGTCTGAATCACAGTTAAAAAAAAGAAGGGCGACCATCTCAATATCAAAGATGATCGCCCTTCTCGGGTTAGAGGTTAAAGGAGGCTGGGGATTGAAATCTTTAATTCAAAGGAAGGGTTTTAAAAAATCCGCAACAATCTGCCCAAAAAATAGGAAACGAAGAATAGATTGGTAAAGATCAATACCCACTCAGCAACTCTTTTAGGATTGATCTCAACCTTTCTCACTCCCTCTTCAACTTCATAAATACTTAAAGCTTGATTTGCATTCATATGAGACCTCCAAAAATATCTAACCTTCGAGATAAGTTTTAGTCATCCGCAAAACGGCAAAGGCGCCGAAAACAATCAAGCAGATGGTGATGAAATTTGCAGATGCCAGTTCAATAACCATTGAACTCATTCAAATCTCCTTTCGGATTTATTAGAATGTTTGACAATAAATTAAGCAATTTTCATACCTGAAAGGATTTTCGGGCAAATATTTTTTAATTTATTGAATTTAAAGAGGAATTTTAATGGGGACTATAGAGAGGGTAACAGAACAGAATGGCACATATTGTCCAAGTTTTTTAAAATTTTTGTTAATTTATTGAAATTGCAGGAGAAAAATAAGTGACAATTTGTCATCTCTTTACAAATCTGTCCTCTGTTAAATTCCTGTAACCTTCCATGACAAAGTCGATAAAGCATCTCTGACATTCATACATTATGGATTCCGTCGGGAGTTTCGAGCGGTTTAAGGGAATTGATCAGAAAATAATTTCGAATTAAACAAATGGCACCGAAGGGAGTGGAGAAAAAAATAATCCTGCAATTAGGAATGGTCCTCTTCACCTATAAGTGGTTTAGTCATATTTTCAGCCCTGAAGACAGCTCCTCCAATGCCTCTCGATTCAGAATTAGTATTTTATTCTTCTTCACATCGATGATTCCCTTCGCCTTCATCTTTGCCAGGGTCCTTGAAAAGGTTTCGCTAATCGTTCCAAGTTTTGAGGCCAGTTGAGTCTTGCTCAGATCGAGTTCAACCTCCTTCGGATTTTTCCCCTCTTTTGACAACTTCATGGAGAGATCGATCAGATACTTTGCAATTCGTGAGGAGACCTCCTTCAGCGAAAGCTCTTCAATCAGAGAAGCAAACCGCCTCAGATAGTGAGAGAGGGAGACGATCATATTGATGCTGAGCTGAGGATTCTTCTCAATCAACTGAATAAAATTCCTCTTGGGAATGAAAAGGAGCTGACTGTCGCTCAATGGTTCGGCAAAGGCGGGGTAAGTTCCCTCGAGAAAGAGGGCGGCTTCGGCGAAGGAATCCGGCGCTGAGACCACATGGAGGATCTGCTCTTTGCCTTCCGGCGAAATCTTATAGAGTTTCACCTTTCCGGAGAGGATGACATAGAACCCCTTTGCCTCTTCACCCTCGGAGAAGAGAACCTCCCTTTTCCCGACCTGCCTGAGCGTGGCAATAGCCCTCACGATCTTCAGATCTTCGTCCTTTAATCCAGCAAAAAGCGGGCATCTTTTTAAGAGATCGATCGACATATGAAACCTATCCTCCGGGTATTATAACATACTGGAATATTGGAAGAATGGAATATTGGAATATTGAGGATTAACCCATCATTCCATTTTTCCAACATTCCATTATTCCAGAATTCTATTAGAATTTATAGGTCTTTGGCTCTTTTTGCAAGCGAAAAAGAGAGACCTCCCGCCCTGAATATAAAATTCTCCAATAATTACAAATAGTTGCGTGATATATGTGGTAATGTCTTCTCGTTTTTCCGGCCATTCCGCCAGGTTCAGTATATTGAATTGATAAAGGAATTATGTTAGTCTGAATCGAAATTCATTGCAGGAGGATAGTTTGAATTCCCTCTATAAGAACCTTCTCTTCTGGTCAATCATTATTATCATCATGATTCTCCTCTTTAACCTCTTCAACAAACCACGCCAGACAATTGCGGATAAAAATTATTCTGATTTCATCAATGCGGTTGAAAGTAATCGGGTCCTCGATGTTGAGACAAAGGGCAGGAGTATTATCTGGAGGGACGCAGAAGGGAAACGGTTCAAAACCTATGCGCCCGAAGACCCTGAGATGATAAAAATCATCAGAGAAAAGAAGATCGCAATCAATGCCAAGAAGGAAGAAGAAACTCCTCTCTGGCAGAACATCCTCATCTCCTGGTTTCCGATGATTATTCTCATCGGTGTCTGGCTCTTTTTCATGCGACAAATGCAGATCGGCGGCGGGAAAGCCCTCTCTTTCGGAAAGAGCAAGGCAAAGATCCTCACCAAAGAACAACATAAAGTGACCTTTGATAATGTGGCCGGAATAGAAGAGGCCAAGGATGAACTTGAGGAGATCATCGACTTCCTGAGAGACCCCAAGAGATTCACCAAGCTGGGAGGGAGAATACCAAAAGGCGTTCTTCTCATCGGCGCTCCTGGAACTGGAAAAACCCTCCTGGCAAGAGCGATTGCCGGCGAAGCCGATGTTCCCTTCTTCAGCATCAGCGGCTCCGATTTCGTTGAGATGTTCGTCGGAGTGGGCGCCTCCCGTGTCCGCGACCTCTTCCTTCAGGGGAAGAGAAATGCCCCCTGCATCATCTTCATCGATGAGATCGATGCCGTTGGAAGACATCGGGGAGCAGGATTGGGCGGAGGCCATGATGAACGGGAACAGACCCTGAACCAGTTGCTCGTGGAGATGGATGGTTTTGAATCGAACGAAGGGGTCATCCTGATCGCTGCGACAAACCGTCCGGATGTCTTAGATCCTGCCTTGCTAAGGCCTGGCCGTTTTGATCGTCAAGTGGTTGTGCCTGTCCCCGATGTGAAGGGAAGAGAGGAAATCTTGAAGGTCCACACGAAACGGGCTCCTTTAGCCGATGATGTCGCGCTATCCCTCCTTGCCAGAGGAACTCCCGGATTTACAGGGGCTGATCTGGAGAACCTCGTGAACGAAGCAGCCTTACTGGCTGCTCGATTGGGAAAGGAACGGGTTGAGATGGTTGACCTGGAACAGGCTAAGGATAAAGTCATGATGGGTGTGGAACGGAAATCCATGATCATTCCTCTGGAAGAGCGGAGAATTACAGCTTATCACGAAGCGGGTCACACATTGGTGGCTAAGATGATTCCTGGAACAGATCCCATCCATAAAGTGACGATCATCCCCAGGGGCCGAGCCTTGGGCATCACCCAGCAACTTCCTATTGATGAAAAGCATACCTATCCAAAAGACTACCTGCTGAACAATATTGCAATCATGATGGGAGGAAGGGTTGCAGAAGAATTGGTGTTGAACAATCAAACCACCGGTGCGGGGAATGACATCGAACGTTCCACAGAAATTGCCAGGAAAATGGTTTGCGAATGGGGAATGAGCGATAATCTTGGTCCCTTGGCCTACGGTAAAAAAGAAGAACAGATCTTCTTGGGAAGAGAGTTTGCTCAGCACCGTGATTATAGCGAAGAGACAGCCCGATTGATCGATGCAGAGATCAGCGCGATCGTCACCCAGAGTTACGAAAAAGCGAAAGAGATCATCCAGGGGAATATGGATACTCTTCAACGATTGGCCAGCGCCCTCCTCGAAAAAGAGGTTCTCGACGGAAACCAGATCGAACGGATTATAAAGGATGAGGCAGTCTGATCCCGGACCGCTCACCCTTTTTATTCATATAGAAATAATTTTGCATAACGGATTCATCACCTCCCGTTTATATGGGATAGGCGCGAACCATGAAAATACTCCAGGTGCTTGGGTTAAGGTTACGGTAACGAAGCCCGTTTCGTCATTCGGTAACGGTTACGTAGAAAGAATTAACAGACGATAAACGTAGCCTTTTATTAACGATACGGGCCTCGTTGCCCTTCGACAATGCTCAGGGCCTTGAGTTTATCGAAAGGCCATAACCGTTGAACGAAGTCCTTATTTTCTAACTATAGAAATGAATTTGATTCGATGCCTTCATATCACCGACCTTAAAGATGCGATCCATCAAATAGAAACAGTGGGGGTGGATCCGTCCGGCATCGAATTGATGAGAGGAAAAACCCTCCATTTCAATCTCAAAGTTGAAGGAATCGATCCCCGGACCGCAAACATCCTCAAACAGGAGATGCTCTCTCTGGGTGGGGACGTCGCGCTGGATGGCAGGGGGCTCGATTGCAGTGTCCAATCAATGGATGGACTTCTGATGGGAAGCCATAAACAATTCGAGAAATTGATTCAAAAACTGGATTCCTATCCCAATCTTCAAAAAATCGGTCAGGCATTAAAGGAAACTTTTCGGAATATTTTTAAAAGCCATTTCACCCTCCGCTGTTGTCGACAGACATTCAGACTTGGAGAAAGAACGCTTTTAATGGGGGTTCTTAATATCACCCCAGATTCCTTTTCAGATGGCGGACTCTTTTTCGATAAAGATAAAGCCATTGCTCATGGTTTGAAGATGGTTGAAGAGGGAGCTGATATCATTGATATCGGAGGAGAATCGACGAAGCCCGGTTCAAAACCGCTTGGACTGGAGGAAGAGCTCCGCCGGGTTCTCCCTGTGATCGAAGCCCTTTCGAGAGAGGCGGAAGTTCCCATCTCAATCGATACCTATAAATCAGAAGTCGCCCGCAGAGCCATAGACGCAGGAGCTGAAATAATAAATGATATCAGTGGATTACACTTTGACCCTGAACTTGCCCGTGTGGCGGCCAAAGAGCATACTCCCATTGTCCTGATGCATATTCGTGGAACGCCTGAGACGATGCAAAAGGATGTCCACTATGACTCTCTATTTACTGAAATAATCGAATATCTTAAAGAGGGTATCCGGCGAGCGGAATCCGCGGGAGTAGACCCAGAGCAAATAGTCGTTGACCCGGGGATTGGTTTTGGCAAAACCCTTGAGCATAACCTCCTCATTATTAAACATCTCTCAGAATTCCGGATCCTTGGAAAACCCATTCTCCTCGGAACATCCCGAAAAAGTTTTATCGGGAAGATCCTTGATTCTCATCCGGAGCAGCGGCTTGAAGGAACCCTCTCAAGCATTGCCATCGGCGTTTTAAACGGCGCC
>Ga0315284_10008041_pt1 | contig 15039 bp, 15 predicted proteins | sample YL17G09_16_MG_FD_203696 | JGI IMG/M metagenome (GOLD analysis project Ga0315284, IMG submission 203696) | Sediment microbial communities from Yellowstone Lake, YNP, Wyoming, USA - YL17G09_16 | ecosystem: Environmental > Aquatic > Freshwater > Lake > Sediment | place: USA: Wyoming | collected... | reverse complement strand
ACCCTTCAAGTTCACGGCAATCACGCGGTCGAACTCCGCCTCAGTCATCCGCAACAGCAGGTTGTCGCGCGTGATTCCGGCGTTGTTCACCAAGATATCAATCCCGCCCATGTCCGAGGCAATCCGGTCGCACAGTTGCTGGACGGCCGCGAAATCGGACACGTCAATCGCGTAGGCCAGCGCCTGCCTGCCGCTGCCGTTTATGTCAGCCGCGACCTTGTCCGCGGCATCTTTCACGACGTCGCATACGGCCACCGCGGCGCCGGCCGCGCTGAACCGGATCGCTATCTCCCGGCCGATACCGGAGCCTGCGCCGGTGACGACTGCCCGCTTGCCCGCCAGACTCAATTCCATATTCATCGTTCTCCGTTCATCGTTCGTTGTTTCCACTTTGTCATTGCGCCGAGCTTCTCATCTTACTACCGTCAGTCTTCCCACGCTCTGTTCTGCCAGGCCGCTCTCCTCAATCTCGACCGTGTAGAAGTACAACCCGCTCGTCGCCGGGCGGCCCTGGTCATTCCGCACGTCCCAGTATGCTGCCCGGTGTTGCGGGTTGACCTCATCCGGCCCGTCCAGCACCCTGACCGGCTCACCGGCAAGATTGAAAATCCTCACCTTAAACCCGGGATACCGACCGGCCAGACGCTCGGTGTCGGTCGGAGCGTACACAATCGTCGCCCGGTCTGACCGGGTCCGAACGATGACCGGATTGGGAAACGAGTAGACCCTCCCGAGGAACATCGGCGCAATCTTCATGCTGGCAGTCATAAACGAGTCCGAACCCGATATGCCGTGGATGGCTGCGCCACTCTGCACGCCGTCATAGAACGCGGACGACGGCACTGTGAAGCTGCGGACGCCGGTGTCGCTCTGCTTCCATAAGTCCCCGTCGCCGCCGAGGTCGCCCATCGGCAGCGCATACGCGGGCGAGCGGTCGGCCTGCAGGATTCCGACCAAAGGATGCGTCTCGGTACTGTTGTCCGTCTGCGACTCGTCGACGTGGAGAATCAACAGCCCGCTTCCCGGAAGGCCGCGGTCGAACCCCAGACGCTGCCGGTTCTCAACCAGGAAATACTCGCCGCCGCCGGTGCCCGCAGCCCGCCAGTCTGCTCCGCCCGGATTCTTGAGCACCCGGTACGCTGCCGGGTTCGCCGCTGCCGCCGGCAGGTGCGCCGACTCGACCGAATCCACGCCCCCCTGCTCAACCGATTCGGGCCGGACCCAGCCCAGCAGATACTTGTTCCACGCGCATGGATGAACCGGACAACTGCCGGGCGGGTCGGACTCGGAAGCCCGGGCCCACGAGCCGGCCGCCATCAGGCAGAAGTACCCGAGTCCGTACGTCGAGTAGTCCGTATCATAGAGGTCAGGCATCCCGAGCAGGTGGCCGAACTCGTGGCAGAACACGCCGATCGACATCAGGCTGCCATGAGCGAATCGCTCCGGCTCTACCGAGAACGCGTCTACCGTCACTCCGTCCTGCGTCTGCACCGGGCCGGGCGACCCGAACACCGGGTCAGAGAGCTGCCACTTGTGCGACCAGACGTCGCGCGGGTCCCCGGTCTCCTCTGCTCCGGGCCCGGCGTGGACTACCAGCAGGTCATCCACGACGCCGTCGTGGTCGTAGTCGAACCGGCTGAAATCGACATCCGGGTCGGCCGCGCGCACGAGCGCCGTCACGAGTCCCTGCGAGTTGTGCGGGAAGTCACCGTAGATGCCAAACGAGTCGCCGAGATAGTAGGAATACGGCTGGTCGGCCCGATACCAGCCGGCAATCTGACCCTCGATTGTCAGGCTGCCGAAGCTCGCCTCAAGGTAGTAGTCACGCATCGAGGAGCTCCCGGAAGCGAACAGCAGTCGCTCGAACTCCGGGCTCGCATGCGACTGTGCGTTGTCGCTGAAATCCACGAGCAGCACCAGGATGTCGCCGGACTGGTCAACCGTCAGCCTCACCGGCTCGGGACGGTTCACGGCTCCGGGCCATCGGTGTCCGGCCGCTCTCGCATCGCGGCCCGGCATCGGCGGCATCGCACTCAGGCCGGCGCCGCATAACAGAACAATGAGAGCGCACCGACTGCAGGTCATTCCGTTCCGGCCGCACTGTCCGACAGGGGCCTCCGAGGCAAAGTCAGACGACCGGGCACTTCTGCCTTCTGCACTCTGCATTCTGAATTCTGCATTCGTCCGTCTGCCCGATACTACGGCTGGCTTCCCTGCACCATCGAGCAGTTGCCCTGGAACACGCAGTCTCGCTGGATAACCAGGCCCTTGCTGCTGATGTTGCCGAAAACCTGGGCCCCGGTTTGAAGCTCCACCGTCTCAGTCGCAAAGACGTTCCCTTCAATCCGGCCGGCGATAACCGCATCCCGGCAGTGTACCTCACCTTTCAGTAGTGACCGCGGTCCGGTCACCAGTGTTTCGGTAATGTCCATCCGGCCCTCGACCTGCCCATCCAACCGCACGCTACCCGCAACGCGGAGGTCTCCTTTGATGCTCGTTTCCGGTCCGATGACCGTGTCCAGTTTACCTTCAGTTCGGTTCTTCGCCATGCATCTCCAATCGGAAATCGTCACTCGTCAATCGGAAATTACCCGTGCCAGTATATTTCGCGGTATCGAACATGTCAAACCAGCCCGAAATCCGAAATAGAACCACAGAGAACTGGAGGGTACGGAGCGGACTCCGGCCTTCCCAACTCTGCGCTCTCCGTGACCTCTGTGGTTGATTCTGGCTCGGTTCTTGGGAACCGGATTGGCCGCGGAAAGCCCGACCGGAACGGGTCGGAAGCGCCCGCAGACTCCGCTGATTCCGCTGATTCTTGTCCACACCCATCTGCGCAATCTGTGTAATCTGTGGATTTGCGGAATTCGGCCTGCGGCTCGGCTAAGCCCGACGACGAATCCGAGGCCCTGCCAGCCGGGCGATAACCATGCCGTTGCCCCGGGGCGCTCCGCTACCAATTGAGATGAACGCGGGAAGAAGCCCGGCCACCTCTCTTACCTTTGCCGCATCCGAACCCAGCACCTCAGCCACCACGTCGGCCTTCGCCACCTTGTCCCCGACCTTCTTCTTGAACAGGAACCCGGCGCTGTGGTCAATCTTCGAGTCCAGGTTCTGCCGGCCGACCCCAAGCCGGACTCCCAGCAATCCCACCTGCAGCGCGTCAATTTTCTTCACGAACCCGGCTAACTCAGCACGGACCTCGACTCGACAGGTCGGCCTTGGCAGCAGGCCGTAGTCATCAACGACCTTCGAGTCTCCGCCCTGGGCCCTGACCATCTGCCGGAACTTCTCAAGCCCCAGCCCCTGGGACAGCGCCCGCAGCAATAGACGTCGCGCCTGCTCGGGGTTCTTCGCCAGGCCCGCCATAATCAGCATCTCATCACCAAGCGCAAGCGTGACCTCTTCGAGGTCGGCGCGCCACCGGCCCTTCAACGCCTCAATCGCCTCGACTACCTCGACGGCGTTGCCGACCGCCTCACCCAAAGGCTCGGACATGTCCGTGACCAGCGCGACAACCTTCTTGCCCAATTGCGCGCCGATGGCAATCATCTTCCGCGCCAGCTTCCGCGCCTGCGCGGTCCGGCTCATGAACGCGCCGCGGCCGGTCTTCACGTCCAGGACCAGACCGTCAATCCCTTCGGCCAGCTTCTTCGACATGATGCTCGCGGCAATCAGCGGTATCGAGTCCACGGTCGCGGTCACGTCCCGCAGCGCATAGAGCCGCTTGTCGGCCGGACACATCCGTTTCGTCTGCCCCATCATCGCAACCCCCGGACTCGCGACCAGCTTCTTGAACTGCTGAAAGGTCAGGTCGGTCCGAAACCCGGGAATCGACTCGAGCTTATCCAGCGTGCCGCCGGTGTGTCCCAGCGAGCGACCTGAGACCATCGGAACCTTGACCCCGCACGCGGCCACGAGCGGCGCCAGGATGAGCGACACCTTGTCACCCACCCCGCCGGTCGAGTGCTTGTCCACCTTTGGGCCGGGGATGCTCGACAGGTCGAACACATCCCCGGAGTTCATCGTCGCCAGGGTCAGGGCCGCAGTCTCCTCGGTTGACATCCCGCGCAGGAAGATGGCCATCAACATCGCCGCCATCTGGTAGTCGGGCACCTTGCCCGCGGCGTAGGCCGAAACGAGCGCCTCAATCTCCTCAGCGCTCAAGCGACCCTTATCGCGCTTGCGTCGAATCAAGTCGTACAATTGCATGGAAGACCAAGGCATAATACCGCCCCTCTTTCCCGTGTCAACGATTCGAGCCAGCCCACGCCGGACGCAGAGTTGCTCTCGTGCTACCGGTGCTCGCGGCAAGCCCTGCGGCCCCGGGAAGGGGCCGCAGGCGTTCGCAGGGAGGCTGGTGAAGTCTTACTCCAGAGTCCGTTGCCGGCGGACGTCGAGGCGCGGGGCCGGGCCGTCGCCGCGGTCAGAGTTCGTCTCCGGGAACAGGTCGAGATGGACGAGTGTCTTCTTGAACACGAGAGCCGAACCGGAGGCGTTCGGCGCCGACAGCCGCTGCAGCGTGCCGGCCCCGACCGTGGGCTGGCTGGTGACTTGCGCGCCGGCAGCACTTCGGATGAACTGCTGCACCTGTTTCACGGTCATCTTACCGTGTGCCCGGCTCTGCATGGCGTCAATCACGTATGACCTGAGCAGCTTGGGCCACATCTTCTGGAAGAGCTCGGGAGAGCCGAACACGTCGACGCATACTATCTGGTTGCCGACCGCAACCGCGACCCCGATTGCGCCGGGGAACAGCGCCGGCAGGCCATCGAGCTTCTCGATGTAAGGCTGAGCCTGCTCTTGTGCGCCTTTGTCTTCGTAGACCTTGGCGAATGCGCGGCTGGGCGTTGCCACCCCGAGACCTTCGTGCGCGGCGTCAACTTCGGCCCAGACTTCTTCCTGGCTGCCGGTCTGAGAGGCTTTGCCCCGGACCTTGCCGGACGCCATGTATCCCTTGGTCCCGAAGTTCATCGTCGCGCCGGTCCAGCGGCCGTGCTCAGTGCAAAAGACCGGCACGTCCAGCCAGCCCGAACCCGGCGGCAGCAGCACGTCGTCCTGGAGCATCCGGTCCTGCTTCGCACCCGAGACGATTTCGCCCGCCATGCCGAACACGTAGGTCTTGCCCGTGTTGTTCATGCGAACGGTATTGACCTGACCGCCGTCTTTCTCCTGCACTTTGACCTGGCCGGAACGAATGGCCTCATCAAGCAGACGGTAACTGGTAGAGCCTGAAGCCGGCCCGGTGAGCGGAAACAAGGTCAGGTTCTCATACCCGGACGGACTCCGAACCGTGAGCTGCGCGAGCCGGTTTGTAGCCGGGGACGCGACGTGTGGTTGTCCCGCAGCAACACAGAAAGCTGCCGCAATGACGGCAGCGACACTGAAGAGGTTCTTCATCTGTTTCTCCTATTGAAGCTTGAAGTTGAACGGCAGGATCAGTTGGCGCACAGTCACCGGCCGGTCCCGCTGATAGCCCGGAATGAACCGGCACTGGTACGCGGCTGCGACTGATGCCTGGTCCAACAGCAGGTTGCCCGAAGTCGCGTAGACTTCGGCGTGCGCCACGTTGCCCAGGGTATCAACCACCATCGAAACTACTACCTTGCCCTCGATACCGGCGGCCCGTGGCATCTCCGGGTAGTCAGGTATGACCTTGTGAATCAGTTCGGGCTTGCGCTCGACTTTCCAGAACGGGATATCGACGTCTAGTGTCGGCGCAGTGATGTCCACATTCAACTCGTTGAATGTGGTGTTCTTGGCAATGGTCTGCGCCTGCGGGTTGTCGCTGGCGACCGGGATGCCTCGCGGGGCCGGTTCCGGCGGCTTCGGAGGGTCCACAATAATCGGGCCCGGCTCCTCTATGGGGTAGTCCCATTCGACGACCCCGCGCAGCCGGTACGGCTGCACCTGCGGCTGGGGTACGAACAGAAATGCCGCGGTGATTGACACCAGCGCGACGACGCTGGCGATTCTGATGTCACGACCGTATTCAAGGTCGTGGTCGAACACGGCGTATCTGCTTTTCATATCGACCTCCAAGCGTATATACCGGCCGGTCCGGGCCGGTATTCCGGGGGGAGCGGACCTCTGAAAAGAGAAAGCGGTGGCAAGCCACCGCAAGTCTGTTGGCCGGAACCGGGCCTACTTATTCGTCTTCTCTTTCGGCGGCTTCTCTTGCTTCTGATCGTCCTGCTTGTCCTGCTGGTCGTCCTGGTCCGGCTCCTTCTGCTTTTCGGCCTGCTTCTTCTGGAACCGAAACGGATACTCGAAGGAGCTCGGGACGCTCCGGCTGTCCTGCACGGCCGCCTTGAACCGGGACCAGCGTATCTGTCGCACGGCGACGCTGTCGAGCCGCGCCGAACCCGAACTCCGGCGCACGGCCGCGCTCAGTACCCGGCCGATGCTGTCGGTTGTCACGTTCAGCAGCACGGTGCCGGTATCGAGAATGTCGAGGTCGGGCATCGGCGGCGACTCAAGCAACACCGGCCCGGTCACGATTCGGCTCCCCTTCATCGCAAACGCGGGCTCGTGGTCGTTTGCCGAGCCGATCCGGGCCGCCAGCGGGGCGAGATTGACTTCGTCGGTTGCGACAGCACGTGCGGCCTGAGGTTCGGACTTGGCCCGGGCGAGCCCGCCGTCCTTGGCGGCCTCGCCGGCAGATCCGGTCGCAGCCTTGTCAGCACTCTCGTTCAGACCGGCGCCGGTAGCCGCGCCGTCGCCGGCCGAGACTTCGGCTTCATCGCGCCGCGCTTCGGCCGTTGCGACCTTCTCCTCGGTAGCCGCAGTCACCGGCCTCTTGAGCGCTGCGGGCGGTACCGCCGCCTGCGGCTGGGCCAAAGTTCGCTCCGCGACCATACCCCTGCCGGTCAGAAGCTGCCTTTCCCCGAACATCCGCCAGCCGCCGATGACGACGACGAGCACTACCGCAAGGCCGGCCGCGACCGTGGCGAACCGGGTCCACGCGAACGACGGCCGGAAGGTCGGCATCCGCCTGCGCGTTACATTCCGGATTCCGCGCCAGACCCGGGCCCGATGCCAATGCCAGTAGTCCTCGGCCAGTCGCGGGTGCTCGACGCCCTTCACCAGCTTGTGAAGTTGTTCAACCTGGGCCAGCTCGCGCGGACAATCCGTGCAGGTCGCAAGGTGCTGCCTGACCCTATCCGCCTGTGCGGCATCAAGCTCCTTGTCGGCAAACGCGCCGAGCAGAGGCCTTATCGCGTCACACTCACGTTTCATGTTGCCGGCAGGTACTCCCTCAAGAGCTCGCGCAGCTTCTCACGCGCCCGGTTCAACCGGGACATCACCGTCCCAACCGGGATTCCGAGCACATGGCTGATTTCACTGTAGCTCATTTCCTCGTTCACCCGCAATACGAAGACCGCCCGCTGGTCCGGCGGCAGTTTGGTCAATGCCTGGTCCAGGTCCCGCTGCAGCCCGGAGTCCGCGGACTGCGGCCGGGGGTCGGCGATGTCCACCGACTCGGTCTCGCCGTCCGACATCGGCAAGGGGACGAAACGAAACTTCTTGCCTCTCTTCAGGTAGTTGAAACAAAGATTCACGGCAATCCGCCGCACCCACGTGTAGAACTGGTAGTGCTCGTCGAACCGCGCAATCGCCCGAAAGGCCCGGATAAACGTCTCCTGAGACAGGTCATCGGCGTCCGCGTGATTACGCGTAAGCGAGTAGGTGACTTTGTAGACACTTGCGGCATATCGTTTCATCAGTTCGTCAAAGGCTTCGGTGTCGCCCGATTGGACGCGGTGAATCAGCTCAACATCGCTTGCCCGCGCCTCGGGCTCACTCATTTAATCTACCGTTGTCGGACGAGGAGTATTCCGGGGATTATCCGAACCTGCGGCCCTTGAACTTGCCGCCTTTGACCAGACCTTCATAGTGCCGCATTACGAGGTGCGACTCAATCTGCTGCAGGGTGTCCAGGGCGACGCCGACGATAATCATCAGCGTCGTACCGCCAAAGTAGAAGGGCACGCGGAGCGCGTTCATCAGGTACCAGGGCAGCAGCGCGATTAGGACCAGGAAGACCGCTCCCGGCATGGTGACCAGCCCGAGGCTGCGGTCAATGTGCTCCGCGGTCTTCTCACCGGCCTGCTTGCCCGGGACCGCGCCGCCGTACTTCTTCAGGTTGTCGGCGATGTCACGCGCGTTGAACACAACCGACGTGTAGAAATAGGTGAAGAAGACGATGAGTATCGCGTAGAGCAGGTTGTAAAGCCAGCCCCCCGCGCTCAACACATTCTGCAGGGACTGCAGCCACGGAACCCTGAGGAACTGCGCAAAAGTCGAGGGGAAAACGACGAGGCTCTGCGCGAAGATTATCGGGATGACGCCCGCAGTCACAACTCGAATCGGCAGGTGGGTCCGGTGTTCGCGGTACATCTGCCGGCCCACGACCCGGCCTTGATACACGACCGGAATCTTCAGCACGGCCATGGTCACCAGGACCACGCCGGCATAGACGGCAAAGATGACCGCCGCCAGCAGCACCAGCGCCAGCCATGAAATCTCACCGGCCCGGACCAGCGAAATGGTCCGGCCGATGTCCTGGGGCGTGCTGTCCAGACAGCCAACGAGAATCAGGAACGAGATGCCGTTGCCGATGCCCCGGTCGGTAATCTGCTCGCCGATCCACATAGCCAGAATCGTGCCGGCCGTGAGCGTTATGATTGTCATCATCCGGAAGAACATCCCGGACTGCATGACGATTGGCCCGAACTGGGTCGCCGGCTGGCTTTCGAGGTAGATGGCGATGGTCGACGACTGGATGATGGCGAGCGCCACCGTCGCGTAGCGGGTGTACTGGTTGACCTTCTTGCGGCCCTCTTCTTCGCGCTGGAGTCTCTCCAGGTACGGAAAGACCGAGCCGAGAAGCTGAAATACGATCGACGCCGAGATGTACGGCATAATCCCGAGCGCGAAAACCGACGCCCGGGAGAGCGCGCCCCCGACGAAAATGTCGTACAACCCGAACACCGTGCCCCGCATCTGGCCGAGCATGTAAGCCAGTGCCTGGGCATTGATACCCGGGGTCGGGATATGACCGCCGAGCCGGTAGACCACGACCATTGCCAGCGTGAAGATTATCTTCCGGCGCAGGTCCGGAATCTTGAAGATGCTGCCGACCGAACCGGTCAACTTGCGACCTCGGCCTTGCCCCCGGCCTTCTCAATCTTCTCGCGTGCCGACTTCGAGAAGGCATGGGCCGTAACCGACAGCGCCCGGACGAGCTCACCGCCGCCGAGGACCTTCGCGAACTCGCGCTGGCCGACAAGGCCCTTCTCGCGCATCAGTTCGACCGTCACTACCGGGACTTCGAGTTCCGCGAGATCGGTCAGATTGACCGCGGCGTATTCCTTGCGGGTCGGATTGACGAACCCGCGTTTGGGAATCCGCCGGTAGAATGGCATCTGGCCGCCCTCGAACCGCGCGTCGTGCCTCGGCGCCGAATGCTGTCCAGCGCCGCCGTGCCCGCGGCACGAAGTCTTGCCGTGACCGGAGCCCTGGCCGCGCCCGATCCGCTTACGCCGCTTGGTCGAGCCCGGTTCGGGCTTCAGCTCACCGAGTTTCACAACTCCTCCACGCGCAGGAGGTGCTTAACCTGGAATATCATTCCCCGGATGACCGCCGTGTCGTCGTGGGTGCGTGTCGCACCTATCCGGCGCAGCCCGAGCGCGCGCGCCGTCCGCTTTAGGTTCTGTTTCTGGTCAATCAGGCTCTTAGCCAGCGTGACTTTCAACTGTTTCATTCTCTGCCTGCTTCCGGACAAAATGGCTGACCGGCTTGTTCCGGGCCGCCGCTACCTGTTCGATTGTTCGGAGTTGCCGGAGCGCGACGATCGTCGCCCGGGCCGTGTTATAGGCGTTGCGCGAGCCCAGTGACTTCGAGAGCCCGTCGTTCAGGCCCGCAGCCTCCAGCACCGCCCGCACCTGCGGGCAGGCAATCAGCCCGGTGCCGCGCGCCGCCGGCTTCACCATCACGCGGCTGGCACCGTACTTGCCGTTAGTCTCGTGCGGAATCGTATGGCCGGCAATCGAAACCCTGACCATGTCCTTGCGCGCCCGGGTCGTCGCCTTGCGCACGGCCACCGCGACTTCCGCGGCCTTGCCGTGTCCCAGACCGACCATGCCCTTGCCGTCGCCGACGACGACCGATGCCGACAGCCTCATTCGCTTGCCGCCTTTCATCACCTTCGACACGCGCTTGATGCTGATGACGCGCTCGATCAGTTCCGGTTCGAGCGTTCCGCCCCGTCCATGTTGCTGCATCAAAACTCCAGACCTCCTTCGCGCGCGCCGTCGGCCACTGCCTTGACGCGGCCGTGATAACGATAGCCCGCCCGGTCGAAAACGACCTGCTTGATGCCGAGTTCCCGGGACTTACCGGCAATCAGCTTGCCGACTTCCTTGGCCGCTTCGGTCCGCTTGAGCTTCTTCTCCCGGACCTCGGCGACCTGCGACGATATCCCGGTCAATACGCGGTTCCGGCTGTCGTCAACCAGCATCGCGTAAATGTAGCGGTTGCTCCGCTTGATGCACAACCGGGGACGCTCCGGTGTCCCGGCAATCCGCTGCCGGATGCTCATATGCCTGCGCTTGCGCGTATCGCGAATCATTCCGTGTATACTAGTGAGAAACGCTCGGAAGTCAAGCCCATCGTCCGTTCGGCCTACAACAGCGCGTCCGAGAGAATCCGGAATATCATTTCGTCATACGAAATGCCCGCGTGCTCGGCCTCGGCCGGCAGGTCCGAGATATCGGTCAGGCCGGGCAGCGTGTTTATCTCCAGAAAATACGGCAGCTTGCCCTGCTTGATTATGAGGTCAATCCGCGAGAACCCCGAGCAGCCCACAAGCCGGTGCGCCTTCAGCGCCAGCTCCTTCACGCGGTCCGCGACCTTGAGGTCGAGCCGTGCCGGCAGCACGAACTCGGTCTCCCCGCGCGTGTACTTAGCCTCGTAGTCGTAGAACGCCTGCCGCTTCGGCACGAGCTCCAGAATCGGCAGCACTTCATCCACCAGGATGCCGACGGTCGCAATCATGCCCGGGATGAACTGCTCAATCAGGATGTCACCGAATCCCCGGCGCACCCGCTCGGTCCGCTCGGCCGCACCGCGTCGGCCTTCGAGCAGTTCGATGCCCACGCTCGAACCCTCGGCCCGCGGCTTGGCAATCATCGGGTAGCCAACCTGCTTCTCCGCCTCGGCCACGACCGCGGGCACGTCCGATCCCGGCCCGATGACGAAGTACGGCGGCGTCGGTATGCCGGCCCGCTCGAACAGCATCTTGGTTATCACCTTGTCAATGCAGATGGCGGACGCGGTCACGCCCGAACCAGTGTAAGGTATTCCGAGCAGGTCGAGGTAGCCCTGAATCGTTCCGTCCTCGCCAGGCCGCCCGTGCAGGATGACGAACGCCAGGTCAATCTTCGCGCGCTTTATCTGGTCGGTGAAATTGCGGTTGACGTCAATCCCGACCGCCTGGAAACCCTGGCCCTTCAACGAATCCAGGACCCGCTGCCCGGAAAGGAGTGATATTTCGCGCTCGCTCGACCAGCCACCCATCAACACGCCGATCTTCCGCTTACGCAAACGTCTGACGATGTCACTTCTGCTCATACTTCAACTCCTCGCTTTCGGCTTTCTTCAAGCCCCGCGCCTCGGTTGCCCTTCACTAGTCGGTTACCCCGTTCACCACTGGCCGGTTTTCAGGTACTCGTCAATCGAGTTGGCCGCCAGCCGGCCCGCACCCATTGCCAGAATCACGGTCGCCGCGCCGGTAACGATGTCGCCGCCGGCGAATACGCCCTTCTTCGATGTCCGGCCGGTCTTCGCGTCGGCCACCACGTTGCCGTGCTTCGCCGTTTCCAGCCCGGGCGTGGTCTGGGGAATCAACGGGTTCGGGCTGTTGCCGATGGCCACGACCACCGTGTCAACCGGCACCTGGAACTCGCTCCCCTTGACCGCCACCGGCCGTCTCCGGCCGCTTGCATCCGGCTCGCCCAGTTCCATCCGCAGGCACTCGACCGCCTTGACCCAGCCCCGCTCGTCGGCAATGTACCGCACCGGGTTCGTGAGCAGGTTGAACTCGATGCCTTCCTGCTCGGCGTGGTGGACCTCGGCCGACCGCGCCGGCATCTCGTCCCGGGACCGGCGGTAGATAAGGATGGACTTCTCCGCGCCCAGCCGCAGAGCGGTCCGGGCCGAGTCCATCGCCACGTTGCCGCCGCCGACCGTGGCAACGCGCTTGCCGCGCACAATCGGCGTGTCGTACTTCGGGAACAGGTACGCCTTCATCAGGTTCGACCGGGTCAGGTACTCGTTCGCCGAATAGACGCCGAGATGGTTCTCGCCCGGTATGCCCATGAACGAAGGCAGGCCCGCGCCGGTGCCGACGAACACCGCATCAAACTCCGTCAGCAGCTCGTCCACGGTCTTGAGCTTGCCCACGACGTGGTTGACTTCGAGCTTCACGCCCATCGAGCGGACGAAGTTCACTTCCCGCTCGACAATCGCCTTGGGCAGCCGAAACTCGGGGATGCCGTACACCAGCACGCCGCCCGGCTTGTGCAGAGCCTCGAACATTGAGACGCTGTGGCCCTTCTTGGCCAGGTCGCTGGCCACGGTCAGCCCGGCCGGTCCCGCGCCCACGACCGCGACCTTCCGGCCGGTCGCGGGCAGCATCTCGCACATCACACACTCATTCTGCGTGGCTTCCCAGTCCGCGATGAACCGCTCCAGGTTGCCGACCGCCACCGGCTCGTTCTTCTTGCCCAGCACGCACTGCCCCTCGCACTGCGTCTCCTGCGGGCAGACCCGGCCGCAGATTGCCGGCAGCGTGTTGGTCTGCTTCATTATCTTCATCGCCTCCCAGAAGTTGCCCAGCGCAATCTGGCCGATGAAACCCGGGATGTCGATGTTGACCGGGCAGCCCTGAACGCACCCCGGCTTCTTGCACATCAGGCAGCGCTTCGCCTCCTCGACTGCCTCTTCCGGCGAATAGCCGTACGGCACTTCCTCGAAGTTGCGCGCGCGGACCTGCGGTTCCTGCTCGCGCATCGGCGTCTTGGTCGGGCTCGACTTAGGCATTGCCCCTCCGCTCCTGCGTCCGGCCCGTCATTCTGCATTCTGGCTTCTGCCTTCTGACTTCTGACTTCGCCCGAGTTCTCATCTGCACGCCCCTTTGCCGCCGCAACACCCGCCGGGCTTCTGCGCCGCCTCGAACTGCTCAAGCGACTGCTTCTCCTCAGGCAGGTAGGTGCGCAGCCGCGACATCAGCAGGTCGAAATCAACCTTATGCCCGTCGAACTCCGGCCCGTCAACGCAGGCGAACTTCGTCTCCCCGCCCACGTCAACCCGGCACACCCCGCACATCCCGGTCGCGTCGAGCATAATCGGGTTCAGCGACACCACGGTCGGAATCTTATACGGCTCGCTCACCTTCGACACCATCTTCATCATTATTACCGGGCCGACCGCGAACACATGGTCAACCTTCTCGCCGCGGTCAATCACCGCCTTCAGCATGTCGGTCACAAAACCCTTGGTGCCGTTCGAGCCGTCATCGGTCGAGACCATCAACTCGTCCGAAACGGACTTCATCTCATCCGCCATCAGAATCAGGTCCTTGTTGCGGAACCCGATGATGGAGATAACCTTGTTGCCGGCCTGCTTCAGGGCCCGGGCCACCGGGAAAATCTCGGGCGTCCCGACGCCGCCACCGATGCAGACCACGGTCCCGAACTTCTCGACGTGCGAAGGCCGACCCAGCGGCCCGATCAGGTCGAGAATCGTGTCGCCCTCATTGAGCGAGCCAAGAAGCCGCGTTGACTTGCCGACTTCCTGGAACACGATTACGAGTATGCCCTTGTCCGGAATCGCATCCGCCACGGTCAGCGGAATCCGCTCGCCCTCTTCGTTGACCCGCAGGACAACGAACTGCCCGGGCAGAGCCTTGCGCGCAATCTCCGCGGCATCCAAGTCAAAACGCTTGATACCCGGAGATAGCACCTGCTTCTTGAGAATCCTGGTCGTAACGCCTCCTCAAAAGGTGTTGTTGGCGAGAAAACAGCGGCCGGCCGCAAGTGTCCAGTTCGCAGTGTCCGGACTTCTGATTTCTAACATCTAGCATCTGACATCTGACTTCGTCCGGAAGACAGCCTTGCCCCCAGCCGCAGCGGCTGCAAGTATACTAATAACCTCAGCAAAGTCAAGGGAATGGGACACCCAACACAGGGGCCGCCGGTCTCGTCCGGACAACCCCAAGCCGAGTCGGTCTGCAAAACGCGCCGGAAACCGGCCCGCAAACCCATCCACGAGAGGCCTGGCAGAAGGCCTTCCGAGTCAGCCTGACGATGAGTCTGCCTCTCCCCCGCCAAGTCATGGTGCGAGTTGCCATAGCATTCGGGACGGCAATCACCGGCCGAGACGGGACTGATTTCGCGGTCGGATTCGCGTCTCAAGTCGCGTCCGAACTTGCACCGCAAGCCGCCCCGGGAACCGTTCCCGGAACGGTTCCCCCTGGGGTTCCCGGAATGTCGATGCGAACGACCCTTCCAACACCTAACCGCTTCCCTTTCGGCTACTTAAGCCATCCAGCGCTCGACCAGTGGCAGTTCCCCTCGTCCAGATGGCCCAATGGCACGTCTCGTGCCGAGACTGTCGCGGATTCAGTGCCACTCCCTGCCGCCTTCCGCCCTCGTTCCTCCTTCCTCGTCTTGCCCCTTGGCTCTTGGCTTCTGGCTTTTGCCTTCTGACTTGGCGCAGCGCAGCCCTCTCTGCCCTCTGCATTCTGGTCTCTGGCTGCTGCCTTTTCGTACGCCTGACTTCACATCCCGCCCGGTCTTGACTCTCGGGCGAGTACTGCTATCCTGTCCTTGAAGGAACTACGGCCGCAGCCTGTCCCGGCACGAACCGCGATGCAGGAATTCAGGCCCGGCGTTCCTAACAGGAAACAAAGGAGCAACGTGTCCGCCCGCACTTTACCTGAGCTCGAAGCTCTCATCGCCCGGCTCTCCCCGGCAG
>Ga0315284_10008039_pt1 | contig 15040 bp, 12 predicted proteins | sample YL17G09_16_MG_FD_203696 | JGI IMG/M metagenome (GOLD analysis project Ga0315284, IMG submission 203696) | Sediment microbial communities from Yellowstone Lake, YNP, Wyoming, USA - YL17G09_16 | ecosystem: Environmental > Aquatic > Freshwater > Lake > Sediment | place: USA: Wyoming | collected... | reverse complement strand
TATTGGCATCGTTCTCGGCTCATCGAGCAACAATACAATCGCCAGCAACACCTGTAACTTCAACACTATTCAAGGCATACGGCTCTCCTCATCGAGCAATAACACGGTCAGCAACAACAACTGCTCGAGCAATGATGGCATAGGCCTCTACTTTTCGAGCAATAACACGGTCAGCAACAACAACTGCTCGAGCAATAATTGTGGCATATATCTCCGGTCATCGACTAACAACACAATCAGCAACAACAACTGCTCGAGCAATAATTATGGCATATATCTCTACGATCATTCGACTAACAACACTCTTAGCGACAACAACTTCAGTTCGAATACTAACTACGGTGTGTGTATATCCCAGTTATCGAACGGCAACACGGTCAGCAACAACAACTGCTCGAACAATGATCAGGGCATACAGCTCGACTCAGGGAGTTTCTACAACACTCTAAGCAACAACAACTGCTCGAGCAATAGTTATGGCATATGTCTCGTCTCCTCGAGCTACTACAACACTCTGAACAACAATACCTGTAACTCCAACAGTATCTCTGGCATAATTCTCCTTTCATTTAGCAACAGCAATATCATATCCTGGAACCAAGCGTGCAATAATATCAATTATGGAGTGAACATTCAATCCGGATCCAACAACAGGATCTGGAACAATACCCTCATCAACAATAATGGTGCGGGGAGTGTCTACAATCCATCCAATATCCAAGCATATGACGCTGGCACGAACAATAGATGGAACTCCTCCGGGACACTGCACGGGTACGGCAATTGGTGGAGCGACCTGACGGCACCGGATATGAACTTGGATGGAATAGTTGATTGGTCTTACAACCTCACGGGGAGCGCCGGGGCTAAGGACTACTGTCCACGCACCATTATCCTTAATGACACATGGGCTCCGACTACCTCATCCGGACTGACAGGAACGGTCGGCAATAACAGCTGGTATAAATCGGATGTGACAGTGACTCTAATCGCATACGACCCAGGGAGTGGAGTCAACTACACAAACTATCAGATCAACAGCGGCGGATGGTTGAACTATACCGGGGCGCTCCTAGTATCCGGACAAGGGAGCTACACGATCGAGTTCTACTCGGTCGATAACGCCAGCAATGTAGAGGCTACGAATTCAATCTCTTTCGACATCGACACGGTGGCACCGACAACGGCACACGGCTCAGTAGACTACACGATAACGCTGACACCGACCGACGCGACGAGCGACGTTGACTACACGATGTACCGGATAAACGGCGGGTCCTGGTTGACCTATGCAGGCACGTTCTCAGCGGGATCGAGCGGCATGATTGTGATAGACTACTACTCGGTCGACAATGCTGGGAACACCGAGATGCTCAGCACGTTTTCGGTAACGAACGACAAGACCGCCCCGGCCACGACAGCAAGGCTCGCAGGAACAGCAAAGCTCAATGGCTGGTATGTATCTAACGTGACGGTCACTCTACTCGCGACGGATAATGTCGGGGGGTGCGGAGTCGAAGTCACCAATTATAAGATAGACGGCGGAGGATGGCAGACATACACACTCCCGTTTATAATCGCGACCGAAGGTGCGCACATCGTCGAATTCAACTCGACGGACTTAGCAGGCAACATCGAATCGAACAAGAATATAACCTTCAAGACGGACAAGACGAAACCGACCCTGACCATCAACCAGACGACCGGATTCGAGGTGACCGCCAACTACACCATCATCTCTTGGTTAGGCTCGGACGCGACGAGCGGCATGCAGCGCTTCGAGATTTCGATCAATGGAGGACCGTTCTCCTCAGTGTACCTAGAAATGTCGCACAACTTCTCTGGATTGACTGATGGCATATACAACGTCACCGTGAAGGCGGTCGACAAGGCCGGGAACACCGTCGAGCAGACCATCCAGTTCACCGTCGATACGGGCGCAGGCGGCGGAGGGGGCATAGATCTATTCAACCTGATCCTGGTAGTACTTATCATAGGAGTTATAGCTGGCATAGCGATCCCCGCAATATTCGGGATGAGGAGGAAGGCGAAGACGGAACCTCCGAAGGGGCAGCCCGCCGATAATTCGAAGATTGATGTCGGTAAATGGTATGAGACCGGAAAAAAGAAAAAAGCCGAACCATCTCCACCGAAGCCGGGTGACAACACGAAGATCAACGTCAGCGGATCGGACGATGTCAAGCCGAAAAAGACCGAACCCCCTCAACAGAAACCCGCCGACAGTTCGAAGTTTGGTGTCGGCGAATCGGATGAGGCAGGAAAAACGAAAAAAGTCGAGCCATCCTCGCCGAAGCCGGCTGACAACACGAAGATTAATGTCAGCGGATCCGATGGCGGGCCGAAGAAGCCTGACATCCCTCCACCGAAGCCTGCCGACAACACTACTGTCGATGTAAGCGGACCGGCCGAGACCAGACAGAAGAAGCCACCAAAGTCTCCATAACCCCCGGAAAAAGCCATGAAAGGGGTTTGATGCGTTCTCCCGAAAATCAATTCCGCCTGATTGACAAGCAGCCAGTATTCCGAAAGTAGGGTCGACCTACCCCATTCCGACCTATACTGGCTAATTTTCAATTTTGCCGGATTGAAATTTGAGACAGAGGCTTCCAATTCTGCCATCCCAGAACGAGATGCCAACGAGATATGAGAATATATGAAAAAAAAGATTACGAGAAATGTCTTTCCGGTTCGACGGGTCAATGCGCATCCAGGAAGGCCGCTATATTCGCGTTGGCGTCTTCCAGCGCGGCCCACATCTCCGACAGGCCCGCCTCGAGGTTCGCGAAGGCCTGGTCCGTTTGCTTGCCCTTCAGGTCGCTCACTATGTCGAGAAGGTTCGCCGTCTCAACGCTCCCGTTCCCTATCATCTGCTTCAGCCTGTCGACCTCGTCCCAGACGTCGACGGCAGGCAGGAGATGCTGTGTCTCCCCGAACGATATCTTGCCCTCGATGAAGGTGATGTTGTACAGCTCGCGGTAAGTGGGCTCGGACATGTAATTGTAATACCAGTTTATGCCGACCCAGTCGGTAAGCATGGTAGTCGCCGTTTCGACCTGGACGAGGACCGGGGAGCCGGACAGCGTGTCTATCGCGTTGGATAGGTAGTACGTGTCGATGAGGGATTGCGTGTAGGGGAAGTAGCCAGCCTCGTCCCATACCCCGATCGAGAGGAGTGAGCTGTCGAGCAACTTTGCAGTCTCGAGGAGGAAGGAGTTTATGTCCTCCTGCTTCTCCTCGGTCAGATATCTAGAGTATCTAGAGTCCCTGTATACGGAAAGCAGGTCCTCGAGCTGCTCGGTAAGATCCGAGAACTCCTCCAAGGCATCGAGGGTCCTGTTGAGGTTGACGCCCATGTCGATGCCGTATTTCTGATAGATGGGCGCCAGCTGCGACACCCTGTAGGACGGTGAATCCAGCATTGCGTAGTTCAAATCATCCGCCATTAGACTGAAATCGTACGGCAGGACCTGACAGTTTACGAGCCTGAAAGCCATGTCTGAAATCACTACGAGGTTGTCCCTCATATAATCGAAATCGAGGACGTCGATAGTGTCGAGCTGGGTGTGGTAGTACTTCTCATAGTTGGTTGTTGACCACGTCCAACAAGACAGGGAAGGAATCCCCGCGGCTGCGTAAGGCCAGTGGTCCTCATAGGTCGACACCGGCCCGAATTGGACATCGTTCGGTATGATCGCCGAGTGATCCGCAGTGACGTTCTCGGCAAAGCCCCTCAGCTCCGGGGTCACCTCGATCCCGAACGGCTCGTCTCTGAGCCCGATGTAGTCCATTATGATATTCGCCACCGTCTTCCCGGCCCATTCCGGATGAACCTCCGTTATCTCGTAGTTCGAGCCCCATATCCAGTCGTAATAGGTACCGAACCTCCCCCATTCCTCGGCCTCGTGCGTAATGAAGACCATCGTCCTGTTCGGCTTGGAGCCCGCGACATCGTAGGCCTCCTTGAAGGCTTTGGCCAGGGCCAGGGTCGCACCCACGCCTCCAGCGTCGTCGAATGCGCCGTAGAACCATGAGTCGGTGTGGTCGCCGATTATCAGCATCTCGTCATTCGCCTCCCCCCAGTTCTTGCCAGGGAGATAGCCGACGACATTGTATCCGTATGCGCCCTCCTCCATCGTCTTGATCCGGATGTCGCTGTATATCGTCACGGAGAGGTTGCCCACAGTCGTATTGATCTTCTCGATTATCCTGCGACCGTCGTTGCCGGAGATGGACAGAACTGGTATGTAGCTCGGTTTGTACTCGCCGTCCATCGCGACTATGGCGGTCCCGTTCAGCCCGTAATCGATATCCATCCCGATCGTCTCCCAGTTGTCATAGGTTGTGAAGACTATCGCTATGGCTCCGTGGAACTCGGCCTCCAGCGCCATTGTGTTCGTCCAGAGGTTCTTGCTGTTGAAATTGGATAGGACTATCTTGCCGCTGACATCTTTGCCAACGTAGTCGGACTTACCGCCGTTGCCCACATTGACTATCTCCGCGGTGATGCTGCCGTTTGGCGAGGCGTACGGGCTCGATGAGGTGTTGCCGCTGCCTCCGTGCGATATTGCTTGCATCTTGCCTATGCCGGGGATGTTGACCCACGCGGACTTGAGCTCCCAAGAGTCGAGCGGGACCTCCTCCATCGTCACATTGATCAGGCCGATCGACCCCATCTGGTCGCGGACATACTCGGAAGCTTCTATCGATGCGCTGCTTCCAGCGGTCCTGAATCCGAGGAACTCCCCGTTGATGCCGGTCATCGTCCCGAACGTCGTGATGTTCTCAACGACCTCCCTCGCATACACGATGTCGATATTGTCGGAGACCTCTTGGAAAGTCGCTGGCCTTGACTGCTTGGCAGGGGACAGCACGAACGCCGCTAGAACAACGGAGAGGATAATAATCGCCGCCACGACGACCGCTACCGTCGCTTGCTTCATCCTATTCTCGAACATCGAACGGGTATATTACGGATTTGTTATATCATTGCAATTTGACTTTCGATCGACAATGCAGGCAACAATGAGAGCATGAAGACAACCTGGGTGAGCAACGGAGGCAGCGGAGGTCTTGGTTCAATCTTCGATCAATACGGCATCCCGATTATAGGGTTCATCATCGCAATCATAGTTGTCATCGCCGTCTACCACGCCCTATCTAGTAAGAGCAAAGAGAACGAGTAAAACCCCGATCTTCCCACAGGAAGCACTCTATCCGTCTGGAGATCAATCGAGAAAAAGCCGTGAAAAGGGTTTTGCCCGAAGGTGTGCCTACTTCCCCAAATCCTTGAAGGCGGCGTCGGCGATCTCTATGCTCTTCTCGACATCTCCCTTCGTGTGCGCCAGCGACATGAACATGTGCCCGTCGGAATGCGGCACTCCGAAGTAAGCCCCGCCAACGACGCATCTGAGGAACCACCTGTCGAACTTCTCCCGGTCGACATCCTGCTCGTCCCTCCACGTCCTGATCTCCTTGTCGGTGAAGAATATCTCCCCGAGGGATCCGACGTGCTCTATCCAGACGTCCTGGCCCCTGTCCTCTGCGGCTTCATTGAGCCCTTTGAACAGTGAGTCTCCCATCCTCTCGAGCTTCTCGTAGACACCCGGCTTCGACAGGATCTTCATGGTGGCGAGTCCGGCCGCGATCGAGACTCCATGGGCGTTGTAGCTGCCGCCGTGGTAGACGTTCCCGCTGTCGCTCGGGACTATCATCTCCATGATCTCCTTCTTGCCGCCGAAGCCTCCCAGCTGGTAGCCCCCTCCCATGACCTTGGCGACGCTGGTTATGTCTGGCCTGACGCCGTAGCGCTCCTGCGCCCCTCCGAGCGAGAGCCTGAAACCGGTCAGTACCTCGTCGAACATCAGCACGATGCCGAGCTCCTTCGTGAGCTTGCGCATCTTCTGTAGGTAATTGTTGCGCGGCAGGACGCATCCTCCGCCGTTGTGCACCGGTTCCATCATGACGGCCGCGAGCTCGTCCGCGTTCTTCCGTATGATGTCCTCGGTCTCGTCCCACTCGTTGTACGGGTAGATGACCACCAGGTCGGAGATGCTCTTGGGAATTCCTTTGCCGAATGCTACCGCCGGCTGGCATTTCGCTCCCTTGACGAATTGATCGCTGGGGATGTCGACGCTCTGCATCATATAGTCGTAGCCGCCGTGGTAGGAGCCCTCGGCCTTGGCTATCTTCTCCTTCCCGGTGTATGCTCTGACCACGCGCAGCGGATGCATCGTCGCCTCCGTGCCGGAGTTCGTGTACCTGAACAATTCTATCGAAGGCATGGCCTTCTTGATGAGCTTGGCCAATTCGATGGGTTTCTCAGACGGCGCCCCGTACACGGTCCCCTTGTCTGCCGCCTCCTTGACCGCCTTGAGGACCTCCGGGCGGGTGTGCCCCAGGATCATCGGCCCGTAGCCGAGCGCGTAGTCGATGTACTTGTTGCCGTCGATGTCGTAGAGATATGCGCCCTCGGCACGATCGACTACGAACGGGTGCGGGGAGAACAGGCGGATGTTGCTCTCGACGCCCGCTGGCAGGTGCTCCCTAGCCTTCCTGATGTGTTCCTCGGACTTCTTGGTCTTCGCCCTGTACCTGCTCTCGCAGCTCGTTGAAGTCATCTGTGACAACCTCTCTTCTCAGAAGGACCACGGCTACGAGCCCAGCACCTCATGGCAGCATCAAGAATTGACCCACGCGGTCGATGCCATAGCCTCGGGCAGTCGCTTCTCTGAAGACCCCAACAATGACAAAGTAGAAAATGATTGCTGAGCCCCATCGTCAGGAGATAAAGCTTCTTTCCAATCGTTCTCAGGTCAGAATATCCCGGATGAAGTTGACAAGGTCATCTGTCTGCAGGACTGTCCCGCAGTACTCGCATTTCGAGAGCTTCTGCGTGGAGGTCGTCCCGCTTATCTTGATTGAGCCTCCGCAGTTGGGGCATTTATAGACGCTGACGAGACCCCCGCTCTTCAATTTCTCCAGCAGCTGGTTGAGGTCGACCGATATGTTCGTCACGACCTGGGCCTTCCCCTTCTTCCGCACACTCCCGGCGGCCTCGATCATGCCGAACTCCTCGAACAATTTACCTGCGTCCTCGTGCCGCCCCGCCCTCTCGAGGTCCTTAGCGACATTCGGGACCATGCTCTTGATCTTCGGTATGCAGAGTCGACAGAAGGTCTGGGTGGTGCCCTGGATCAGCTCGTCCTCGGGCATCATCAGCACCCTGTTCCGGTTCTCGATGCTCTGCGCGTCGTTCGCTGAGCGCATCTGCTTGACCTTCTGCTCCACGGCGGAATCGACGAAATGCTTACGCATGTTCGGGAACAGCGTAATCGCCGTCCTGCTGGAACAGCTGATGCCCCCTTGCGTGAAGCACTTCAAATGATAGAGGTTCCCGCAACTCAGGCAGGAGGTTCTTGCGTAGCGCATGCCGATCTTCTCGTTGCATCCGGGGCAGATCCTTTTCCTGGGGGGCACGCTGGTATCGACCTGCATCGGTTGCGCTGGCGCTGGTGCCATGATATTTGCCTGAGGTTGAGGCTCAAAATCTGGTGGCGGTGGCGGGTAGGCAGCTTGGTACGGCTGCTGGTACTGCGGCTGGGGAGGGGCCTGCTGGACAGCGGGCAATGGTCTCCCGCACATGGCGCAGGCTCTCGCCCAATCTGCGTTTTGACCTCCACAATATGGGCAAATCATTTTCAAATCCCATTCCGGTTATTCCCTACTCCGAGATAAGGGTTTTTCCAAGAACGTCCGAGCTCGCTACCACATGCCGGTCAATACAGCGTGCAGCCACTGACCAATCGGCATCTTGCGTTCATTCTGTAGGCTTGCCGTCGTATTCCTCTGGTTTCTTCAGCGCATCGGCCTTGGTGTGGCGAACCACCTTGTCCTGATGCTCGGGCGGAGAATAGATGGTATAGAGCTTGAGGTTCGTTTTCGAGGAGGTATTGAGCACGTTGTGCCTTGCTCCCGAGGGAATGACCACTCCGCTGCCATCTCGGACTCGATGCTCGACATTATCGATGATGACCATCCCTTCGCCTTCTTCGAACCTGAAGAACTGGTCCACGGCATCGTGTACCTCTTCGCCGATCTCCTCGCCAGGCTTAAGATTCATTAGAACGAGCTGACTGAATCTTCCGGTGTATAGCACTCGGCGGAAATCAGCATTCTTTCTTGTTTCTTTCTCCAGGTCAGTTGCGAACCCTTTCTTGAGCTTCGTCGCTTTCGCATGAGGATGGCTGTGATCTTTTCCTTTTCCTCTGTTGTGGGCATGGAACTCAGATTCCGTGACCGTTCTATTCTTCCCCTTAATCGATTTCTCTATCTTCTTCGACCTTTCCAATATCCTGTTCAACTTGTTCGGCATTCCAAATCACCTCATTAATGAGAAGGACGGGCTTCCTTTCCTGGAATCGTCATCGTGAGTATTTCGAATTCTGGAGGAAACGGCGAAACCGCTCCCCCTCTCGAAGGATGATAGTCTCGCCAGGAGATAAGGTTTATTCCAATCCCTCTCACGATCGGCAGACGATATCGTTACTGACAACAGCGGTAAATATCCGATGACCCATGTGAAAAGGGCTGGTGGATTCTGATAATGACGAGCCTGACATTCTACGGAGGCGCAGGGGAGATCGGCGGGACGAAGATACTGCTCCAGGACAAGGGCACGAAGGTCTTCCTGGACTTCGGAGAAAGCTTCGACCGGGGGGACAAATACTCCTACGAATACCTCGAAGTGCAGAACGCGTACGGCCTGTCCGGGCTTTTCGAGTTCGATCTCATGCCGAGGATCCCTCGCGTCTTCAGCGAGGAGGCTTTGCGTCTAACGGACATGAAGTACGAGAAGCCGGACATCGACGGCATCATCATCAGCCACAGCCACTCCGACCACATCTCCGACATAATGTATGTCGATCCGGACATCCCGATCCACATCGGACACGGGACGCAGGAGATCGTCAACCTCTATCATGCCATGTACCCCCAGCTTTTCAACATCGGAGTTCACAACGATTTCCGCACGTTCAAGAGCGGTGACAGGGTAAGGATCAAGGACATCTCGTTCGAGCCTGTGCACGTCGAGCATTCCGTCCCTGGCGCTTACGGTTTCGTAGTCGATTCCTCGAAAGGATCAATTGCCTATTCGGGCGATCTGCGGATGCACGGCCCGAGGAGCGACATGACGCGCGAGTTCGTCGACAAGGCGGCGAAGAGCAAGCCCCATGTCCTTCTGATGGAGGGCACCAACATGGCAAGGGAATCCGACCATAGTTTCACCGAGGAGGAGGTGAAACTGGAGGTCGAGAGGATAATATCGGAGGCGGAAGGGACCGTATTCACATACTTCCCGCTGACGAACGTGGACAGGTTCATGACCCTGTACAACGCCGCGGTCAAGAGCAAGAGGATACTGGTGATAGGCCTGTATCTCGCATACTACATCAAGAACATCAGACCCAAGCTGCGAATACTTCCGGACCTCATGACTGATGCTAACATCAGGGTCTACTTCCCTCCGAAGAAATCATGCACATTCTGCGAGGGCGATTACCGCGAAAAGGATGACAAGCTCCTGCTTTCCAAGATGGTGAACTTTAAGGACATCCAGAAGAGCCCGAAGAAGTACGTGGTGTACATGGGCTTCACTGGCCTGAGCGAGCTTGTGCACATCAAGCCGAAGAATGCCGATTTCATCTATTCCAGCTCCGAGCATTTCTACGAAGGGGACGACAACGAGAAGCAGAGAGCTGTCTGGGAGAGCTGGATGAAGCATTTCAACATAAAATTCCACAAGGCGCACTGCTCAGGACATGCCTCGAAGGAGGACATCTCGAAAATGATCGAGCTGATAGATCCGGAGATCCTGATCCCCGTGCACACTAATGTCCCCGAGGAGTTCAAGAAGCTCCATGGGAATGTGATACTCCCGGAGAAAGGCGGAACGACTATCCTGTGATGGATATATCCAACATAATGGGAGTCCTTCTCGTAAGGAGATGAGGCTTTTCCGGTCACATTCAAGGTGGATGGAATCCTATCTCGCTTGTAGGTTCACATCTTCAATGCGTGCATTGTTGCGGCGCTTGAATTCCTTCTCGGATATCAGCGGCTTGGCCACCGTGTCGAGCAGCTCCTTGGGGATTCTGCCATGCTTCACGACTTCATAGCCAGCTCTCTTAGCAGCCCGAAACACTTCCTTCGCCTCCTCCTCGTCCTTGGACATGAGGTGTACATGCGGCCGGAGGACCGCGCCTGCGAATTTCACATTCATGTCCTTGGCAAGCTCCTTGGCGATGCGGACGACCGTATCGAAGTTTCCTTTCTCCCACCAGCCGCAGCTGGACACGAGGACTATCCTGCTGATCCTGACATCCGCGCGCAATTTGGCTCTGCTCCTTCCATCCCTCATCGTGATGATCGGATTCAGGAGTGGACACAGCCTGTTGATGACATTCTGCATCTCTCCAGGCAACGGGATGTACACCGGAGTGGCAAGGACTAGTATGTCAGCGCCCTTCAGCTTGGGGTAGATGGCCTGCATGTCATCTCTTATTCGGCATTCGCCGGGAGTTGCTTCCCAGCAGTCGAAATCTCCTATGCACGGCCTCACCTTTAGACGCTTGGCATAGAACAGATCGACCGAGGCACCGGCGTCCCTGACCCCTTCGAGAAAGGGATCCAGAATCATCGAAGTGTTGCTCTTCTCCATATCGGGGCTCCCGCTTATCGCCACGACCTTTGTCAAACAATTCACCCGATAGCAGGAATGACCTTACGGCGCTATATAAGCTGATTCGGATGCCCCCGACACAATGGGAGCATGACTCCGAAGCCAGTGCAAGGCCATGGGTTCTGAATTCCAATCCTTCCAGTTAGAAAAATCAAACCTCGATGAACATATCCCAGTTCTTGAAATTGAACTGGAGCTTGCAGCTGAGCCGACTGAGATAGTCTCTGCCTATCAAAGACGGATATGGATAGTCGATACGTCTGACTTTGCCGCCGCTGTGTTCCTCTTCGCGATGGCTCAGGATAACAGAAATATTCTCCAGCTCAACCTCATGGAGATGGTGTTCCTCGTCCATCAGGCACACCATCACCGGACCTTCAATTTCTCTGGCGTTCCCCTTTCCACCGATCCCCATATGGCGGAAGCCTGGAGTCGGGAGGCTCCTGGCGTCAATTCCCATTTTCATGACATCCGGTTCTCCGAGGCACGTATTCGAATTCCCGGTGTCGATGAGGAACTTTACAATTCCGCTCTTGCCAAGAGTGGGGATTGAAACAAAACCTTCGGCATAGGGCTCATTGTCACGTCCCGCCATCTTCTCGATGCGAATCCGAGGCAAAGGGATCACCCCTTCACAGAATCCATCGCTCGTTCTCGCCCGTTATGAATTCGATGGCCATCACTGGGAGATTCTTCGACTCCTTTGTCCTAAGAATCCGGAACAGGCGTGCCTGGTCATCTGAAGAAGCGACAATCTTGCCGTTATGGACTGCTATAAATCTGTGAAGATACTTCTGCCTGAGCTCCGCCATATGCTCCGAAACCCACCGCGTGTTCTCAGATGCGGAGAGGATTTGGGAAACTATCTCGTCGTGATTATGACAACAAATACCCGATGCAGAAGATCCCGTTGGCTTGCCCATGTCGAACATAGTCTATGACACCTTTTTATCCCTTATATTTTTGTATGCGCTACAGTTAATCGCTGGCAGGAGGCAATGAGCTGCCCTTCGCAAGTAAAATGTTCACGATCTAATGGGAGCATTGAATAAGTGCAAAAAAAGTTAAATACTTTAATACTAATTAACTATAATTGCATATGAGGAACATGTCCACCCTATCTCCAACGGAGATAAAGATACTGAGACAACTGCGCGAAGGAAGAGAATCTCTCTCCTCCATCAAGGATAAGCTCGGACTTTCTGCACAGCAGGTATCTCGTACATTGAGTTCGCTGAGGGAGAAGGAATTTGTTGTCGTAGAGAGGAAGGGGATCGCAAAGACGATTTGGATTTCGGACATGAAACATGCTCAGCTACTCAGGGCCATCCTGATCCAGTACAATCATATGCGACTGGAAACAATTCTCTCAATGTCCTCTCTTGAAATTCTCATGTCCATGTCATTTTCCTCCGGAATGACCCGTGAGGAAATCGCATCCTCTTCACAAAAGTCCCAACGGACGGTGGCAACCGTTCTTAGCAGACTGAGGGAATTTGGGATGCTTATCACTGACCGGCCTGGAGTCTATCGGATATCTCCCAGATTCATCCCGTTTGCCGAGTTCGCGATGGAATTCCAGAGGCAATCCAATCAGAGAGCCGTGATGTCCCTCTATCCGGATGGGGTAATCCGTTGGCAGAAGAACAGGATCGTGCTCATTGAGTCTAAGATCCCCGATGAGCGCGGCGGGTTCAGGTCGACTTCATTCTCAGCCTTTCACAGGTTTGCCACAACAATGATTCTCACCAGGCACTGGCACATAAACCTCCCGGATAACCGTAAGCCAAGGCTTGAAGAGGTTATACTGCACACGATGCTCCTGAAGCCATTAGATGCCAGGGAATCAAGATTGTTCCTGGAGCTGTTGCGCAAGACTGCGAATGAAATTGATATGAAGAACCTCACAAGACTTGCAGCGGAATACGGAATGACTCAGAACTTGCCGGAAATCGCACACGATCTGGCAATATGGAGAAAGGCGCCTCGCAACGCCGTCTCACTTAGGAATTCGAGGAAAGTGATCGGAGGGAAAGCGTGACCGTTACGAAGATGTTCGGACTAGCCGATCTCGAGAAATCGCTGTCGACCATCGGGAATCTTCTTGAACGGACATTGAGAATATTCTTGATCGGCGGTTGCGCGATGACTTTTTCGGGCACCAAGCTTTCGACCAAGGACATTGACGTGGTACTGCTGTCCGACAGAGACATCGATACTTTCCGTACGGCGCTCGAGATGGCGGGTTTCAAAAGGATCCGATCCTCGACGCGCGTATATCGAGAGCTGAGGAGCCAGATGATCTACCGGAACGACGATGGAATGCAGTTCGATTTATTCAACCGGACGGTCTGCCGCAAATTGGAGGTCTCGAGCCGGATGGTCTCACGATCGGAGATCCTGAGAACCTACGGCAAGTTGGAGGTGCGCCTGATTTCGCCTGAGGACATCTTCCTCTTCAAAGGGATGACGGAACGAGAAAGGGACCTTGACGACATGGCACGGCTCGCAGAGGGCGGACTGAAGTGGGACGTCATCAGAAGGGAGTGCGCGCTGCAACCGAAGAGACAAATCTGGGAGCTCTTCCTGTTCGTAAAGCTCCAAGAGCTTGAGGAGAGCCATGGAATCAGAGCACCGATTAAACAAGAACTCCTGAGATCTGGCGGGGAGGAGCTTGTGGGGCAGATGTTCAAAGCCATCATCGGCACCAGGCGGATGAGCTTCTCGGAGATTTCCGATGCCGTCTTATCCGCCTATCACTACTCACCGAGCTGGACAAGGAAGCAATTGAATATTCTCGTTGAGAGGGGGATCCTTGATGCGGCGCGATCTAAGAGAAAGAAGATATATCGATTGAGCCGCACCAAGCGAGTACTCTTTGCACTCTTGCCATTAGAATCCAAGGAATACCGCCGAGATGCCCTAGCTCCAAAGAGAGCGTCCCATCGAGCTCCGTAATATTATAATATTCATTATGCATTAATTATCATTTTGATAATTTAAGCAGATAGGAATTTATAGTTCCTACCGCATTGTTCGGATGAATGAAAGCGGAATTGCTAAGCGAGCTCCAGAAACACTTGCTCTTCGATAGACAGACTGTCGCAGGCATGGTCAATAATGAATCTTACGCAGGGGTGCTGCTGCACAGGCTCAAGGTTGCAGGAGAAATCCAAGAAGTGGAAAGGAACAGGTACACCGTGCACAAGGATCCGTTCCTAATCGCTTCGAGGATTACCTGGCCGTCATACATCTCGATATGGAGCGCGCTGAGGTACCACAACCTGACCGAACAGCTGCCTCAGGCGATCTGGGTCGTCACGACCAAGAAGAGGCGGAACGTGAAGATCAGATTCGGCGGCACCGACATTTCCTTCCTAATTGCATCGCCAAAATACTTCTTCGGGTACGACAAGATAGGCCTCAGGGGGTTTGAGATATTCATCGCTGACCCTGAGAAGAGCATTGTCGACTCCCTGCTGTTCAGGAAGGTCTCCGTCTCGGAGATATTCGAGATCCTCAGCAACAACCCGGGGACTCTCAGGAAGGGCAGGCTGGCGGATTACGCCGTAAGAACAGGCAACAGGGCGCTGATCAAGCGTCTGGGGTTCATGCTCGAGAGGCTCGGCGCGACCGTTGACGGAAGGCTGAGGAAATCCGTCGATTCTTCCCGTACTCCCCTTGAATACAACCTGCCGTCCGCGGGCGAGGTCGATGAAGGATGGAACATCGTGGAGAACGTGAGACTATGATATCCAGAGGCGAGCTGCGGGGGATCGCGGAGCGGAAGAGGCTGTCGCTGGAGAACGCCGAGAAGGACTATCTCCTTGACCTCCTCCTGTTCCAGATCAGCACTGAATCCGGGAATTCGCTGGTCCTCAAGGGAGGGACCTGCCTCTACAAGCTGTCCAGCCTGAACAGGTTCAGCGAGGACCTGGACTTCACGCTCAACAGCCGGCGGCTCGACGAGGAGGCTCTGGCCAGGAAGATCGTCAGGCGCCTTTCACTGATAGGGATCGAGGGCAGGGTGAAGGAGATCGAGCGCTCCGGGAACGAGATCAACATCAGGTTCCTTTTCAAGGGCCCGCTGTTCGATGGCGGCCAGAAGAGCCTCTGCCGCATCGTCGTGAACATCAGCCAAAGGGAGAGGGTGCTGGAGGAGCTGAGGCGAGAGATGGTGATGCCATCATCCAGGGAGATCTCCTCTTTCCAGGTCTATGCGATGAGCGAGAGGGAGATCGCGGCGGAGAAGGTCAGGGCGATCATGACGAGGAACAAGGC
>Ga0315284_10008038_pt1 | contig 15040 bp, 13 predicted proteins | sample YL17G09_16_MG_FD_203696 | JGI IMG/M metagenome (GOLD analysis project Ga0315284, IMG submission 203696) | Sediment microbial communities from Yellowstone Lake, YNP, Wyoming, USA - YL17G09_16 | ecosystem: Environmental > Aquatic > Freshwater > Lake > Sediment | place: USA: Wyoming | collected... | reverse complement strand
CCTCAGCCAAACCCTTGCCTTCAAAATCAGTGACCGCCACCGGGATTTTCTTGGGATTATCTATTCCCTTGTAGACTTTGTGCGCATCACCTTGCGTCGCACCCGGCACCTGGCTATAAAGAAGTGCTACGCTGAAAAGGACGCAGAAAGAAACGTTCTTCTTCATGTGATGTCACTTTCAAAAAGGTAGAATGTGATAACCATTCAAAGGTGTTAGTATTTTACTGTTTTCAAGGAGTGGTTTTCAAGATATTTATTCAATATTTTCACACGCGGCAAGCGGACGCGGACGTATGCGTTCACAGAACATCTGTAAAGATGTCGTGTTTTGACGCGACGGTATCGCAGCGAGCTTGCGGCCGGAAAGCCTCTCCGGTGTGTTGGTTACCCGGAATTGGGCGCCGGCAGCAGGGATGGGCTTGGAAGTCCAGCGGTTAAGCTACGGATGGAATCGCGGATGAACTCGAAGGCCGATCTGCCTTGTCGAGCACATAGCTTTGGGGTCGGACTATTTTTAGACTCTTATGCCAAGCCGCCGAGGGCGGAGAGGCCAGAGTCCAGACGCCAGAGGCCAGCCGGAATCCGGACACATTGGTGACAGGTGCGAAACATCTACGCAAAAAACGTAGTAGTTGCTGACAGAGAGTCTACGCTTTGACCGGGACTGTCGCCCGGTGAAAGTGGTCCCGCAGACGGGACAGCATGTTCGAGACATCGACGGGCAATCTGGAGAAGGCGGTACGCAGAGGTCGCGGAGGGAAGACGCAGAGTTTCGCGGAGAACTGAACGGAGGCACGGCACAGGTCCGGTTGTCTTCTCTGCGAGGCTCATCCGCCCTTTGCGTCCTCTGCGTACCGTATTTTGAATCAAGTTGTTACGATCCTGCGACAATTCGTTACGGATTAACATTCAGGAACATCGTGATGATCGTCGGAGCGGCGCTGACCCTGCCTGCAATGCCGGCACTGGCAGCCGACGACGATTGGGTTCTATCGCCCACAACCGGCGCCTTCAACGTGGTCAGGGATTCGGGGGTTGACAATACCGGCCACACAGATGTGACCGTCAAGCTCAACAATATCATTGGCAACGCCATGGGTTACCGATGGGTTTACCTACCTAAAGGAACCTATCTGGTATCGGGCCAGATAAGCGGCATGAGCTGCGATTATTCCACAACCACCACCACTCACGGTCCTGTGATCGTAGGAGAAAGCCGTACCGGCACCGTTATCCGTTTGAAAGACGGCACCTGGCCCACACCCGAGTTCAATCCGCCGCAGTTTCCCAATGGAATCTGGCATCAGGTGGTTCTGCATGGCGGCGATTGCGGCAACACTGCGTTTGGAAAAGAGATGCACAATTTCACCGTCGACATCGGCTCCAACAACGCCGGCGCCATCGGCTTGAACTTCAGCACGGCCAACGCTGGCGGCATTTCCAATATCAATGTGATTTCCAGGGACGGCCATGGAAACATCGGCGTATCCTTGTGGGGCGGGGAGATCGGGCCGGCGTACGCGCACAGTATCTACGTGAAAGGGTTCAAAGTCGGCATATACGCCTGTGCCTGGGACGACATTACGCTCTTCCAAATCAAGCTGGAGAACCAGACGCAGTACGGCGTGTACAATGCGGCAACATGCAGCATCGACAGCCTTAGCTTCATCACAACGGCGGTCAATGTGCCGGCGATATACAATGGCGGCAATGGCAGGCTCACAGCGATCAACGGTTTCTTTGCGGGAAGTTCCAGTGGCGCCGGTCTTGTCAACCAGGGCGGCCGCCTCTTTGCGCGCAACATAAAGACCACCGGCTACCAAGGCGGAGCGGTTTCGTCAACCGGCGCACCATCCGCAGCGACGCTTGACGAGTTCGCTGCGGTCGGCAGCCAGGGCATGTGGTACACGCCGCGCCACTCAATGAACATGGATGTCAAGTATCCTCCTTTCCCGCCTTGGGGGGACACAACGAAATGGGTTGATCTGATCCGATTCAGGGGCGGAGGCCTGGGGAGCCCGACGAAGTCTGATACTACAACCTTGCGCATGGCATTGACCTCGGGCCGTCCCAATATCGAACTCGACCGGACTCCCGCGATCCCAGACACGTTCTTTGTCCAGGGCGGCATCGAGCGGATCGTGTGCACATCCGGGGGGGGAGGCATCAGGTGTCCTGCGGTCGTCATCCGGGACAACACTCCGCCGGTGGTGACGCTCCAATTCATGGTTGGCATGTTCATAAACCGCAGCTCGAAAACGGTCATCCTGGAATCCTGCAACGGCAACCTGTGGTGCGAAGGAACGGGAGATGTGTTTGTTAATGGCTTCATGGGTGGCCGTATCATAGTGCGCAACCCGGCTCAGCGGGTATGGGTGAGGGACTTTAATGGCGAGGGAACGCGTATTGTCTCGAAGTCAAGACTGCGGACGCCGCTCATACGCAACGGGTATTGCTGACGGGCGCCGGCAATCGGTAGCCCGCAACACAGATCACCGGGCACGTCGGCGCATCGGCTGGTTGCGATCCGGCAAGAAGCCCGTTATACGCGCCGGCAAAGTCGCCTTTGAGGAACCACTCACGGTGATCGCGGTACGACTTCGAGCACTCGGCGGTTTCGTAGTCGGGAACATGCACCGCTGCCACAGGGATCTTCGCGCGTCACCGGGGCGTTCCTGCAGTGACGGCATCCAGTCCCTGCACCACCGCCTCCTCTGCTTGCCGGCGGAGGGGCGGCGCCTCGTTGAGCAGATGGTGCCGCGCCCCCTCAATCATGCGCACGCTGCAGGTGGGAAAGAGCCGCTGCAGGAACGGCACGTTGAACCGCCAGTCAACCACATTGTCGTCGGAACCCTGCACAACAGTCACGGGTGTCGGCATGGGTGCGTAGCTCTGCACCCGGTCGAACCATGCGTAGTTGGCCGTGGCCCACAGCACGGGGAATCGCCGGTCGGTGAGTGGGTCGTCATGCAGGAACGTGAGGAAGTCACGATCTGACGACGACTGCCGGAACCATCGCGGCCAGGTGCCGGAGAACGGCTTGAGCACCCAGTACCCCGCAACTGACACATGGTACAGACAACTACGCACCAGTGGCGCGGTGAGAACGGCGCCGGTGATCGGGCTTGACGGATTGCGGTGCAGGTACTCCACGATGGCTGCGCACCCCGTGCTGTGGCCCACCATCACGTACGGACGCGGTACCCTCGACGAACACGCAGCAACCACGCTCCGAGCAGCATCGGCATACTCCGCGAAGTCACCGATTGATGCGCGGGCACCGCTTGACACGCCGTGCCCCGGCAGGTCAAATGCCACAACCGCCCACCCATGGTCCACACACGCCCGGATCGTCCTTGAGAGCAACCCCGTGTGATCGTAGTATCCATGCAGCACAAACACGGTTCCGCGCGCCGACTCAGGCTCAAATACGTGCGTGGCCAGTGCAAATGAGTCGGACTGCACGCTGTCGAACCTGTGGCGGACCGGCAGATCCAGACCGTAGAAGTGGAAGTAGTCGGCGATGGCCGGGGGATACGACGGAACACCGCTGTCCGTCATGTCAAGAGGCTGCATGGCTGCGCGGATGGCGGAGGTGTCGGGGCGTGGAGTCGGGCTCGCGGCTGTGTGGGCTGCGGAGAGTGTCATGGTTGTCAGGATCAACGCTGCTTGTAGTGTCCGGAGTGTTGCTTTCAGGTTGAGGCAAGAGGCCATGACGAAAAAATGCACCGTGCCCACGCCAGCAGTGCGGGGATGATGGCCAGGATGCGGAAGTCGGTCTTCGTTGCCGGGATTCGGGTCATGGTCTTCCTTGGGGCCTGCACGCCATTGACAGGTCGGTTTCAACGACCTCACAGCCGCGCCTACCGCCTCCGCCCGCCAGAGGCCAGCTTCGACATTGCCGCGAACAGATCGGTCGGGTCAAAGGGCTTTGCCAGCTTCTTCACCAGAGGGTCGATCAGAATGAAATCGGTATTGCCCGAGCCAGTGTAGCCGGAGATCAGCAATACCGGCAGCGAGGGGTTCGTCACACGAAACGCCTTGATCAGCTCCATGCCATTCATGCCAGGCATAATCATGTCAACAATTGCGAAGGTAAACCCGTGGTCTGTCTTCTGTAGCGCGGTCAGGGCCTCGGTGGGGTCGGCAAATGGCGTCGCCTGATGTCCCTGGGATATCAGAAGCTTGACAAGAGATGACCGGACAATGCCCTCATCATCGACTACCACCACGTGCTCTTTGCCGTCCGGAGCGCGGGCTTCCTGGCTGGCCAAACGCGCTGTGGAGGTGTCGCGCGGCGCCAGCGGGATGTACAGCAAGAATGTGGTGCCTCGGCCTGTTGATGTGGTCACGTCGATATGGCCCTCATGCGCCTTGATCGCGCCGTGGACACTGGCCAGCCCAAGCCCGGTGCCCTTGCCCGGCGGCTTGGTGGTGAAGAACGGCTCGAAGAGATGCTGCTGCGCCTCGGGGCTCATGCCGGTGCCCGTATCTGTCACTGTGATCTCTGCGTAGCCGGCAGCAGGCGCAGGGGTGTCGCACCCCTTTGCCGTGGGAGCGTGGCGGCATCCGATGGTGAGGGTGCCGCCGCCAGGCATGGCATCGCAGGCATTCACACACAAGTTCATCACCGCGCTTTGCAGCAGCGACTGGTCGCCGTGTATCGAAAGCGCCTCGGAGTGCAGGGACACCTTCAGGGCGATTCTCTTGTCCATGGAGTGGGAAAGCAGCGCCCCGGCTTCGGTGAGGCAGTCGCGCACATCGAAGTCGGTTGACCTCATCGGTTGACGCCGAGAGAACACCAGAAGCCGCTGCACCAGCTCGGCTGCGCGCTGCGACGCCGTGAGAATCGGCTGCACGTTCCCGTCGAGACTCTCGTCAATGGGCCTGCCGGAGGGCGTGGTGTTGTCGAGCTTGATCAGGTTGGCGTAGCCCATGATGCCGGCAAGGAGGTTGTTGAAGTCGTGGGCAATGCCCCCGGCCATGAGGCCGACCGACTCCATTTTCTGGGCAAGCAGATACTGCTGCTCCAACTGCTTCTTCTCGGTAATGTCAACCATGTAGAGGCGGATGCCGTCAACGCGGTCGGCGTTGTGACGGGTGACGGCTCGAATGAGCACATCGCGCACATCCCCGGTGGCCAGTCGCAAATGCCATTCGCCGCCGGGTGCCGCAGATCCTCCCAGCACGGCATTGAGTTCGCGTTCCACCGCGGGCCAGTCGTCGGGTTTGTGGAGGAAATGGAGTCGGCGGGCCCGAGCACCAGCGAGAGAATGACGCCTGGCTTCTCCAGGAGTCCGGGGCGGTGTTTTGCGTTGGTGCGTTGCATAGGCAGCCGTGCTTCCTGCAAAGGCCTATCGCGTGACGGGCGGGGCTCACTGGGTGAAAATACCTGCACTGAGGGGATGGAGGCAACAGAAATCGGCGGTTCCCGCCAGTGGAGTCCCCGCGCGCCATGGCCAGCCCCACGGCCGCTTGATCCAGGGACAACCACGACTCGCGGAGAAGGTCAGTCCGGTTGTCTGCTCTGCTCCACCGCGACATCGGAGGCGTGCGGGTTGTAGATTTTGGTGCAGCCCAGATACTGTAAACACTGTACCCATTGCGGAGTCCTCTATGCGCATTGAGACGAATCTCTTCCCTCACCGCACCACGCACGCGCTCACCCTGAGCTACGACGACGGCCCTGTCGCCGATCGCCGCCTCGTGGAGACGATGAATCGTCACGGCATTCGCGGCAGCTTCCATCTGAGCTCCAGCTTCTTCGGCAAGCCCGGCAGCATCAATGCGTCTGAGGTCGCGTCTCTTTACAAGGGACATGAAGTGTCGGCGCACAGCGCAACCCATCCCTCTCTTGTCAACTGCGCCCGAGAGGTGATTGTGCGGGAGATTCTCGGCAACCGGGAGGCTCTGGAGCAACTGGCAGGATACCCGGTGCGCGGCATGTCGTACCCTTTCGGCACCTACGACGATCGAGTAGTCTCGCTGCTTTCGGCCCTGGGCATTGAGTACGCGCGCGCAGTCGTGAGCACTGGCGCATTCGGCATTCCCGGCGACTTCATGAGATGGCACCCGACCTGTCACCACAATGGCGGCGCCATGGATGTGCTGCGTCGCTTTCTCGATGCGCGCCACCAGGAGAAGATGCTGCTCTACGTGTGGGGTCACAGCTACGAGTTTGACAACGGCAACAACTGGCACCTGATCGAGGAGCTCTGCGCTGCTGCCGGCGGAAAGAGTCACGTGTGGTACGCCACGAGTATCGAGATTGTGGACTACTGCAGGGCACTTGACAACCTGAAGCTCTCGGCTGCGTGCGATGTGGTGTACAATCCGTCGGCCATTCCCGTGTGGGTGAGTGTCGATGGCAAGGCCGTCGAGGTGGCGGCCGGGCATACGATGAAGTGCACGTCTATCGTATGAGCAACGGCGACATGCCCATGGAAAAGCCGGTGCCGGCAGTGTAGAATTCTGTCACGGGGGGACATGCCGTAGTGCACGTCCGCCCGATCACGCTGGTCGGACAGGAGCAACACCCCCAATGCACGGAACACTCATTCGATGGCGCGACGACTTTTCTGTCGGCGTTGCGGCACTTGACGAGCAGCACAAGCAGATTGTCGATGTTGTCAACGTACTCTATGCTATCAAGACTGGCAATACCGGGCGCAAGGAACTCTACGACGTGCTCATGCGTCTGCGCATCTTCACCGAAACTCACTTCCGGTACGAAGAGGTGCTGTTCAAGTACACCAACTTCCACGACCGCGACGCGCACCGCGCCCTGCATACGGCGATGATCGCTGAGACCGCCAGGACGCTTGGCATTGTCGAAAACGCAGTCGATACCGACGTGTCCCCCTTGCTGGTGCAGTTGAGCCACTGGTGGGTCGACCACATCACCGGCGCCGACCGGAAGTACATCGGCTATGTGACGAAGTTGGGATTGCCGTAGGGGGTTGGGGGAAGTGGGGAGTGCGGATCGCGGAATGCGGAGTTGCGGATATCACCGAATAGCACCTGGAAACGTTGCGCGCAACGTCTCATCTGGCGGAACCCAGGTCATCCCTGAGCGCAGTGTGGGGAGCGGCGGCGTGCGAGGTGTGGAGTAACATGATCGGTCTGCGGCGGCTCGTCACTCGTTACTCGCTTGCTCGTAATTCGTCACCGCTCACGCCTGCTTCGCCAGAAACTCCAGAGCCGCCCCCTCTTCGCTCTTGTCCACCCAGATGAAAGCTACGACGCCTTCTCCCGACCCCAGCTCCTCGATGAGCCGGTCGACCTCTGCCATGGAGCCCCATACCTGGATACGTTTGCCGGCGTCGCGAATCCTGCGGTACACATCGGGCCAATTGACCCACGAGGGCTTGCCATCGCCGGGCACCCACTGAACGCCCTTGAGTTCGGGAATCGACAGCAGTGAATCGAGGTGAGCGAGTTGACCCACGCCATCGAGATGGTAGAAGGGATTGGTGAGCCGCTTGCACGACTGTACCAGCTCTGGCTTGACAAACTCGTCGAACATGTCAGGGCCGATCATGTACGCGAAGTCGCACTGAAGGATGTAGTACGGGTCGGTGGAGAAGATGGGCGTCCAGGCGGTGTACCCGGGGTTGCGCGGACGAAGGACTGCATTGATGTCGTCGAAGCTGCGGAACCATTCCTGGTGGAGTTGCTGCACCAGACGATGCACATGCGCGGGATTGAGGAAGACATCGGTGAGCAGGTCGGAGCCCGGACGAAATGTCGAGAGAATGTCAACGGCTCCACCCAGATCGGCCATGCCGACCTGCACCGTGCCATGCCAGCGATCCATGGCAGCTCGGGCAATCTCCTTGGTGCGAAGGAGCCATGCATTGGCTGGATCCGCCGCGAACTCGATGTCTTCGATGGGCTTGGCCACGACCGGATGGAACCACACAGTCTCATCGCGCCGCTCAACCGCTGCTCCCAGGTACGCTGCCACACTGCCCGCACCAAAATTGAGCCACGTGGACGGGAACGCATCTCCCAGATACCGCTCGGTGCACAGGCCATAGTCACGCGCGTCAATGATATCGGCAGCCAGCGTTTCCAGTCCGTGCAGGGCCATGAAGTGGTGATTTGGCACCTTGGGCGCCGGGCGCGCCGGGTCGTGGCCGGTCGATGTGATGTGCAACAGCGGTCGCTTGAGTGAACCCTCCCACCACGCGGTGTAGTCATGGGCAATCTGCTGCCAGCGTTCCTGCGAGAAGTGGATGGGCATGGGTGGACTCCCGGGATGGTGGGGAAACTGCTGCCAGTGGCCCTGCACAATGCAATATACCCGAAAGCCAAGCACGTCATGATGCTGATTGTGACCAGAAAACTGCTGTCATGAGGTCTGACGAGGAGATGCCGACAGTCTCGTGGGTCCCGGTTCTCAGCTGCTCGCACAGCGTCGAATCCCTGTGACCGGTGACCCGGTCCCGCGCCCCGGGACCATCCAGATGCCTTCGCTGATGCTCGTGAACAGCTTGATCGAGGACACCTACGTGGCGGGAGATTGCTTGCGATAGACCGCGGGAGTAGTACCAGTGTACTTCACAAATGCGTCTCTGAACTGCGACAGGTGCGCGAACCCGCAGTGTGAGGAGATGGCGCGCAGACTCTCGGCAGTGGTGACCAGCTTCTCGACTGCCAGAGAGATCCGCAGCCGGTTGCGGTACTGGACCGGCGGCACTCCGATGGTCTGCGCAAAGAGGTGGGCAAAGCGGGAGGGGCTGAGGTTGCACAGCGCGGCGAGTTCTTCGACGGTGAGTGGGTATTTGAAACCCTCGTCAAGACGGCCTACCGCAGGCAGCAGCGACAGGTAGCTTGCGGCAGAGGGCAGATCGGCGATGCCGTCGAGTTGGTCTCTGTGCCGCCGATACACCTCCAGCACCACGCCAACCAGCAGTTGCCATCCGTCAACATCCCAATCGCGTGGTCGCTCGCGAAAGAGCCGGTTGACTTCGACCAGGTCGCGGCTTAGGGCGGCAGCTCCCGAAATGACCGGGGATAGTCCCTTTCGCAGACCCACGAAGGGGAGCAGAGGTCGCACGTCAGACGTGCCGGGAACCAGCCCAAGCAGTGCGGAGAATGGCATGCACACCCAGGTGTTGGAGAACCTCTGACCGGGCTTGCCGTAGTGCCAATGTGGGATCATGGCATCCACGAAGTAGGCATCACCCTTGGCCATGGGGAAGTCGCGGCCATTGAGGTGCATGAAACCGTGCGCAAGTGCAACGCCCAGCTCCACGCCGGTGTGCACATGGATTGTTGACAGGCCGGTGATGACCGCGCCTCCGCCGGCGGCAAAGGGCACGCCTGTGAAGCCGATGGTGTCCTTGGTGACGGCAATGCGGCTCTCGTGCGTGGGCATGGAGCAAGTCCTGCGAAGTGCCATTGTCGGGCTGGTGGAGGTTCGGTCACCTGACGCGGCGGCCAAAGCCTCTACTCACGGCATAAAATGGTTGTTTCGCAGGGACACCAGCCGTATTGGCGGGTGTGCTGCCATCTGCGGGCTCTGCAACACGACCGACCGCGGGATGCCTCACGCGTCGAACACAACCATTTGGTGATGCCGCACCTCGGGGACAATGACCTCGCAGACCTCGCCGCGTTGCTCAAACGGAAGAGCCGTCTTCTGCGGCGCAAGGTAGACTGCCCGAGGCGAACGCTCCGTCATTGAGTGACGCCTTGTGCGAGGCGATGATGGAGCCGCCAACATTGACAAATGCTACCAGCTTCTTGCTGAGTGCAGGTGAGACGTATCCGCTATCGGGCAGAATCACCACGCGGTACTGTGAGAGGTCGGTCTCCGGATAGATGAGGTCGAACTGGTGCTTGAGCTCCAGAAGCATTCGGCCTGCGCCATCCACCGACGGCAGCATGCCGCCCTCACACCCAGCTGGCGAGGAAATGGGGTTGGCATCGGCGCTGACCGGAAGCACCATCACGCCGATTTTGGCGCAGGCGGTGGCGCCCTCGCACCGCGGCTCGCACTGCTCAACGTGGGAGAAGGCAGCTCCAATTACCTGATAGGCACCCTTGTCAAGAATGCCGCGGGGATGGCACTGGTCGCCCACGTTCATCACCGCTCCTGCAGCCAGGGTCGGGATTGTGGCACATGTCGTAGAAGATGCCCTCATCGTCGTACCACTTCAGCACCTCTACGGCCTGGGCAGCCAGCTCATCGACATAGTGCGGGGAGTTCATGCAGAAGTTATACCATCCGGCAGTGAGCGTTTCGCCCCACTTCCAGAGCTTGCCGTCCTTCTGGCGCACGATCCATTCGGGGTTCTCGTGTGCATGCCGCTCGTCAACGCGCACGCTGATGCAGGCGGGGGTTACGATGTCACGTGCGCGGCATGCTTCGATCTGTTCACCCAGTAGATCGATCTTGAGTGCAGGATGCACTGCGCCGACTCTGGTCGGGTAGTAGCTCATACCATGGTGGCACTTGGCAAAGAGGGTCACCCAGTTGACCTTGGCGTTTGACAGTGTCCGCGCAAACACCTTGGCGTCGAAGCCCGCGCCCACATCGGGAATCAGCTCTGAGGTGTGGAAGTCGAGGTGGATCTGGCGGAATCGCGTGGCGACCAGTTCGACTGCACTGCACGTGATGGGGCTCTTGCGGACTTTCCTGGGTTGCATGGGCGGTCCTCCGGATGGTGTCGGGTTGTCGGATCGGGTGACTGTCTCCTCGGATGCCGTGGGACTGCCGCGGACGTCTCTACGTAGCAATATACCATGTCCAGGCAGCCTCAGCTATAGATACGGCGTTCCGGGATATATAGTCTTCTAACATGCCCGCATCAGTGTACACCCCGCCGCCGCCGTGTGGACTCACGCTGAACCTGCTGCTGTATACGTGTGCGACGTTCACGGAGTGGGATTTCGACGATCTCTCCGCTCCCTACTGGCGGCTGTATTGGAATGCGGATCCGGGTGCGTCAATTCGGCATGACGGGGTGGACACGGAGCTGCTGCCACACCGACTCGTCCTGATTCCGCCCAACACAGCATTCGCTGCCACGATCAAGGGCTCGGTGCGTCACTTCTTCGCACACTTCACGCTCGAGCCTGCATGGGGGGTGCCTCAACCGGGGGTGCACGTGGTCGACCTTGCACCGCTGCACTAACGCCCGATGCAGGACCTCGTTGCCCGCCTTGACAGCCACACGCCGCGAGCGCAATTGGACCTGGAGGTATCCGAGCTGATCCTGCGCGCCTTGCAGGGAGTGCCTGAGTCGAGCTGGACACGACGCGACATGGACCCTCGCATCCGTGCTGCGGTGAATGCGATTCGATTGAGCACCGAGCGCAAGATCGACAATGCCGCCTTGGCCCGAACCGCGGCCATGAGCACCAACGGATTCATCCGGCTCTTCACCAGTCATGAGGGCATCTCTCCGGCTCGGTTCTCGTTGCGAGAGCGGCTGGACAAGGCAGCCATTCTGCTCCATCACTCGGATCTGAGCATTAACCAGATCGCGCAGCAGTGCGGATTCTGGGATCGCAACTACTTCTCGAAGATGTTCCGCACCTACCGGATGCAAACGCCGGCGGCGTTTCGGCGACAGACATCGTCGTAGTCCCGGGAGCCACCGCCCCTCCTCCTCCAGAGCGGCGTCGCAAAGCGGAACTCGCCGGTCACTGCCGCATTTTTCCTCCCACATTCCCCGCGCCGGGATTATATTCTGCGCGGAACAACGCCTTGTTCGCACACCAGCAACCCGGGAGAAACCCATGAGACGGTTCATCGCAGCATTGTGGTTCGTCGCTCTTTGCGCAACCGCAACATTCGCACAGATTGACGAAGATGGCTCCAACAGCGTGGTGTCGACGCCCGACAACGAGAACATGAGCGTTGTCGACGAGCCCTCTCAGGTTGACTCCATCGTCAACGAGTCGGGGGAGACGAGCCCCGAAGCCTCTCAGGACAAGACCGAAGAGGAGGCCCCGCGTAGGTTGACGGAGGATGAGGCCTCGGCACTCATGCAGAAGGGGAAGAGCCAACGCACCGCAGGAACAGCGCTGACAGCGGTTGGCGCAGCGTTCATGGGAGCGGGACTTGTGTACACCGTGATGTTCGAGATTGACAAGCAAATATTCGGCATCTTTCTGGGTCGCACCAGCAATGGGTACATGATGGTGGAATACTACCTCAACCCGGGTATCTTCGGGGAGCCCATCGGCATTCCCTGTCTGGTAGTCGGCATTGTCAAGCTGATCAAGGGCAAGATCGCCATCAGCCACGCCACCAGCCGCGAGGCCGCGCTCCACGTGGCTCCGTATCTGGCGCTCGACCTGCGTACCAGGGCTGCTGTCGGCGGGCTGACGATGCGGTTCTGAGCGTAACACGGCCTCAACCGAGTCGTCGACGCTGGCTTCGACTCCGCTCAGCCAGCGTCCCTCCTCCTCTGGTGAGCGGGCGTCGTCGCCGTTCTCCTCCCCCGAAGTCTCTGATCCGTGAAGACCTGTACTGAGCGGAGTCGAAGTATCCGCCACATCCGCGTAATCCGTGTCCGGTTCTTGTCGTTTCCTCGCTTGCACCAACCGCCGCGCCAGGAAATCCCCGGCCCTTCCCGCGCTTGTCTTCGCCGATCTTGGCTTCACCCCCCTCGGAGCAGGTATTTTCAATGATACGAGCCGCAGCGATCCAGCCCAGATCGTTGCCGTTCTCACTCGCCGCGCAGATCCATGCACGGCCCGACCACCAACCTGTCTCCCAAGGGAACCTCTTCGTGGGATACCCCATAGTCATCACCTGCGACCGAACCATGGCCAGCTCATATCACGGGCTGATGTTCCTGGGCTTCAGCGCCTGCATACCCACCGGCACACTGCCCGAATGGGTGTACTACCCGCTCTTCTGCCCCAATGCCCCGGCCGACGCCGAAGGCAGGTTGCGCTTCGCCAATGCAGGCATGCGCCGCATCGAGGCTGCACTGCTTGCCAATGGCTTTCGACGCGAAGACATCATCGTCGCTCATCCCGAGCATCTTGACAAAGCCGTGACTGCCGACACCAAGATCATCTCCATCAGTTCCAACGATCCCCTTGGCGTGGGACCTGCCACCTCGACTTTCGTGGAGATCTGGGGCGGTGAGGGGCGCATGGCCCACAAACTGCGCGAATTGCTAAACCATCTGTCAATCAAGAAGCATCGCCCGTTCATCTTCCTGGGCGGCCCGGGCGCCTGGCAGTTGTCGGTGAATGAGGCCAAGCAGAAGGCACTTGGCGTGGATTGCGTGGTAGTGGGCGAGGGCGAGATCACCGCACCCAAGCTCTTTCGGCAGGTGCTCGATGGTGGTCGCGCAAGTCTTCCCCGCACCGTTGACGGCGAGCCCGTGCCGCTGGAGCAGATCCCCGACATTGTAGGCGGCACCACCATTGGCCTTGTGGAGGCCACACGCGGATGCGCGCGGAGCTGCGCTTTCTGCGTGCCGTCGGTCAAGAAGGTGCGGTCGCGGCCCGTGGAGCGCATCTTGGCCGAAGTGCAGGTCAACATGGATGCGGGCAACACGGGCGTCATCCTGCACGGCGAAGACATGTTGCTGTACCAGTCCGACGGTCTCAAGGTGAATTCCGAGGCCGTCACCAATCTCTTCGAGCGCGTGCACAGCGCGCCCGGCGTAAAGTTCATGGGCATCAGCCATGTGTCGCTCTCGTCAATTGTCAGTTCGCCGCAGACCGTGCAGGACATCTCGCGCATCATGGAGCTGGGCACCAAGCGCCGCCCCGTCAACTACTATCAGGTGGGTATTGAGACGGGTAGCCCCAAGCTCATAGGCCGTCACATGCGCGGCAAGGTCTTTCCCTACGCACCCGAGGAGTGGCCGCATGTGGTGCGTGAGGGGTTTCGCATCAGTCACGAGAACCACTTCGTATGCTGCGCCACCATCATCATGGGGCTTCCGGGCGAGGAGCCGGACGATGTGCAGCAGACCATTGACGTTGTGCGATCGCTCAAGCCGTACAAATGTGTCATCATTCCCCTGCTCTTCACGCCCATGCTCACCACCCGGCTTGAGTATGCCACCGCATTTCACAAGGGCGATCTCACCGCACTGCACGATGAGTTGGTGACTGCCTGCTGGGATCACAACCTAGCCTGGGCCCAACCCATTTGGACCGACTACGGCCACAACGCGCACCCTGTGCTTAAGGCCTCGGTGGGCCTGGTGGCCCGGTATGGGCCTCGGTTGTTGCGCAACCAGATTCTCCGCAACGCGAAGAGACGCAAGAACGGTGGAGTCCGGGCGTGACAGTGTCCCGCGAAAATCATATTTGACATTTGAAATCGCAGGGCAGTATGTTTCTTTCTCATGCTTATCCCCGACAACGACATCAAAGTAGTCGAACGACATCTTGAGCGATTCTGGCTCTATGTGATGCCTTATCTACAGCCCGCCATGGCGCGCCATAGCCACTCATTCAACGAGTTTGTTTATGTCCGCTCGGGCACCGGAAAACATTGGCATCATGGAAATACCTACCCGATTTTTTCGGGCGACTGTTTTATTATTCTGCCCAATGAAATACATGGCTACGATTCCACCGAAAATCTGAACATCATCAACATGCTTTTTACCATCGACGCATTGCAGAGACTCTCAAAAGAGCTGTCGTCATCTCCTGGCTTTATCGGTTTTTTTGCTACCGAACCATTGTTCAGGCACGAAACGGAATTCTGCCACAAACTGCATTTGACGCCTGCCTGGCAGGAAGAGATCGAGGGTCTGTTCAAAGGGATTATTGACGAGCAGAGAACAATCGAGAGCGCTTCGGAAACCATGCGTAAAGCACTGTTTTTGCATCTGGTGGTCAGCGTCAGCCGAAGCTTTGAAAATAGCCTGTCGACGCCGCGACTCAAACACGAATTCGCCGCGAAGAAAGAGTCTATTTCCAAGGCCATTGCCTATGTCGAAAAACATTACAATTCTGATATGTCAGTTTCCGATGTGGCCAATTTCGCCTGTCTTTCCGAATCCCGTCTTGCCCATGTTTTCAAAGAATCTGCAGGCATGTCGCT
>Ga0315284_10008037_pt1 | contig 15041 bp, 21 predicted proteins | sample YL17G09_16_MG_FD_203696 | JGI IMG/M metagenome (GOLD analysis project Ga0315284, IMG submission 203696) | Sediment microbial communities from Yellowstone Lake, YNP, Wyoming, USA - YL17G09_16 | ecosystem: Environmental > Aquatic > Freshwater > Lake > Sediment | place: USA: Wyoming | collected... | reverse complement strand
GGAGGACGTGATGTCAAGCACCGTCAAAGTAGGGTTCTCGACAAGCCGAAGGCTAGTTTCTCGTCTCATCCGTTGGGCCACTCGGAGCAAAATCAGCCACACCTGGTTGGTCGTTAGCGATTCTTTTTTAGGCATCGACATGGTGCTTCAAGCGACGATGGGTGGCTTTCAGCTTGTGACGTATGCGGCTTTCGAGAAAGAGCACAAGATCATCGCGGTGCTCGATTTGAAATACCCTGTTGATTCGGGTGTCAAGCAGTCGGCACAATGGCTCGGCTTCCGTTACGACTACACAGGCCTCTTCGGCTCTGCTTTCGTAGTCTTCGGGAGGTGGTTTAGGCGCAAATGGCGAAACCCCCTCAATGACGCGCAGGCCCTGTTCTGCTCAGAGGCTGTTGTCCGTGTGCTTCAAGCGAGCGGCTACCCTGGCTCTGAGGCTCTCGATCCGAGTGCTGTGACACCTCAAGACCTTTTCGACTTTCTGAACTCTGGTAGCTGAACCTTTCGCGCTTCTTTTTATCACTCGTCTCCGACGAGGATCTTCACGACCCGAGGGATACCGCAAAATGCTACGCCTCATTCACAACCAGACCGTCTCCGGAGCCCTGTTGGTCGACGACATCGACGACGGACTCCCAAACAAGGAAGTTCACCGTCTTGGCTCGACTGCCGATCCGAAGGCCTATGCGCGGGATGGCTATGCGAACAAGCCGAAGCAGCCCTGCTATGTGCCAAGAGCACAGGCCACGTTTCCGACGATCCCGGGCTACATCACCCTCAACCAGACGCAGAAGGTGACCTTCTCGGCTGGTAAGGGCAAGATCTCGAAGCTCCAGACCGCAGGTTTCATCACGGTTGTGAGCTTGACGGCTTCGCAGGTCGTGACACCCACCGTGGCCTCGGCAGTGTTGGCTACGGATTTGACCATCACAGGAACGACGTTCCTGTCGGTCCAGCCTGATATCACGTCGGTGATCATCACTGGAACGGGCGCTGTCACGCTGACCTCTGCCCAGATCATCACGGGTGGCGGCACGGTGAGCGCTACGTCGATCTTCATCCCTGCTGCGCTCATTCCGAGCGTCGCAGTGGCCACATCTTCGGTGAAGGTGCAGGCCAACGAGAAGCTCTCTTCGACAGTGGTCGTCTCGTAAAGAAAGTCTGCGTGACGTGCAATACCGGCTACTCCCGTGGATCTTGGAGCAAGAAGGCCCGGACTATCAGCGGATCGAAAACCGCTGGCGTCCGACACAACTTCTTATGCTTCAACAGGTCCGAGCTTTGCTCAGGGACATGTCGGCACGTTACGAACATCTTTCAGCGGCTCACGAAGAGCTTCAAACCCTTGTTCGCGGGGATAGGTACACCAAGTACCTTCAGCGGATGCGCCTTTGGCTGCGCCAGGCGAGTTTCAAGTGGAAGGCAGATCAACTTGCCTTTCTGCAAGCAGCGTCCGGTTTTTACTCGGACTACGGGATCGTTCTCCGGCTCTTGAGGAACGATAGAGCAGTGGGCTTATTCGGTTCGCCGATTCAATCAGTGAAGGGAGTCTGAGATCATGCGCGTAGGTGTCATTCGTGGGGATCTTCCCGGTGCGGTAACCATCCAGGACTTGGAGACGGTTAGCCAATTCAACCCGCCCACGGAACCCCCGGGGCAGGAGCGGCATATCGGTCGCCCTGACACTACGCGTGTCGGAGCGGTCTTGGCCACGCTCGGAGCAGCTCGTCAGGGCTCCGCAGCGGTTACGCTTCCGTTGACCTTGAACGGAAGCAACAACGTCCTTCGGGCAAAGACAGCTTCGGCTGCTTCTTTTGTGGCGGCGACGATTGCCACGGGTTCGTACACAACGATGGCAGCCCTTGTCATTGCTGTGAACGCGGCGCTCACCACAGCGGGAATCGCTGCAACGGTTTCCGCAACGACTGCTGGTGTCCTGATCCTCAAGTCCAATACGTTGGGCGTGGGGTCGTACATCGCGAACGATTCGGTGGCCAACGGCTCGACCTTCAACACTCCAGCCAACTTTGGTGCGGGCGTCACGAGCTTCACCATGCCGTCGGCGGCAGCCACCATCACGGCCCTACTCCCTGTGGGCGGCCCTCTTGATGTGTCGGCTGCAACGCTTCTGACGACGTTGGGTGCGGATCCGAACCGCTCCAACATGGCAGACGTGATCGCACCTCGGTTCATCGAGACCGATGTCGTGATCAAGAGCTTCCAGAAGGGCAACATCGCTGGTTACCGCTCGGCCAGCTACACGCCTGACCCCAATCGTCTCCCGGCCCTTGCCCTTGGGGCAGCGATCACGGTCGTTCAAGATGACGGCGTGTCCGCGTTCACAGCAGCTCTTCCGACTGTTTCGGGTGCTGTGCACAACTCTCCGAACACGGGGGACATCACGATTTCTGGTTCGGGTCTTGCCAATGCGGAAGACGATCAAACCGTCGTTCGTGTCACGAGTGCAAACGGGGCAACCTCGGTGAAGCTTTTCCAGAAGGTCATTCGTACGACCGTTTCAGGCGGCACCACGGGCGCTGTGACGGCCACCTCGATCGTGATCCCAGCCTCCCTGTTGGCTGGTCTTGGGGTCACTGGGTCGAAGGTTCAGGTTCAGTACACGAGCCTTGCTTCGGCTCTCTTCACTGCGACCTGATTGCTCAACCCCCTCTTCTTGAGGGGGTTGCCTAGATGTAGACACGAATACGGAATGTGAATGACTGAGATGAGCGTGTATTTTGCGCTTAAAGATGAGGATCCCAGATGACAACCAAACTCGGAAACTCGTCCAAACCGGGCGAGTTCAAGACGCCTGATTTGTATTTCGCTGCCTACCTTCAAACGGCAGGTGTCGAGATGAAGCGCACGGATCGTGAGAGCGGTAGGGTCTTCTTTGTGTTCGACGCTTCGGTTGCGAACATCGATGAGCTGAAGACAGCCTGGTTCAACAACACCGGCAAGGTTGCTGCCCAGCCCTACGCTTACAACGTGAAGAGCCTCAAAAGCGTCTGCCACATGACCTGACGGGTTTGGTCTTCTTCAGGGGTTTTCGGAACCTTTCAAACTCTGTTTTCTGACCCTCAAGGAGTCCGACCATGGCAGCCAAAGCTCAAGCCCTCTCAAACAGCCTTCTCAACGCTGTCCTGCGCAACGTCGCGTATTCGTCACCCTCGGCGGTCTATGCCGCTCTTTACACAGTGGCTCCGACCGCAACCACTGCGGGTACTGAGGTGGTGACGTCAGGTGGTACTTTGTACGATCGTCAGGCCGTGACTTTCGGAGCAGCGGCGGCAGGCGTTTGTCTGAACACTGGGGTTCTCAACTTCCCTGTCGCGGGGGCTTCTTGGGGCACTGTAGTAGCTGTCGCCATCACAGACAACGCTACGCCTGGTGCAGGCAACGTCTTGTATTTCGGTAACCTTGGGACATCCAAGGTCGTAGGGACTGGCGATCAGATCACCTTCGCTGCTTCCGCTCTTTCTGTCACTGAGCAGTGAGGCGGTGACCCATGGCCATTCTTGATGCAGATGCGTCTCTTGTCGCTGACTCTTCGATGGCAGCGGATGCGGCTGTGGTTTATGCCGCTAGTGCCTCGATGGGGTCGGATTCTAGTTTCGCTTCGAACGGTGGCCTTCTCTTCTCTGTAAGTGCTTCTCTCTCTGCTGACTCATCGGAGAGTGCAGGCTCTGGTGCCAAGTATGCTGGGGTGCTCGCTGTATTGGCGAACTCTTCATTGGCAGCAACGGCTTCAGAACATGATGCAGAGGTTGCCGCTATCGTTGCCAACTCTTTGCTCTCAAGCTCTGCGACAATCTCTTCGAGTTTGTTGCTTTCGCTTGTAGGCAACGGCTTCTTTATCATCGACCCTTCTTTGGTCTTGCTCAAGAAGGCGAAGGGTGCAGGGGCACTGACCACAGCGAAGCCTTCAAGTGTCCCACAGCTTCGGATCAACCCACCCTCTCCACCTTCTCCGTCGTATTCGGTCGGTGCTCCGACAACACGACGTAGGACAGACTGAGGATTTTGTGGCCATCATAGATGTCAGTGCAACTCTTGAGGGGACCTCGAACGCTTCTGCTGCGGGCGGGATCAGATTCGCGGTTTCTGCTGTGCTACACGGGACATCTGTGAATGGTCCGGGGCGAAAATCGACTCCCGTGCCAGTCAAAGAGAAGCCACAGGGCGAACAGGGGTAATCTATGGCCACCACACGAGGAAGACTCGTACAAGTCAACCAGGTCGTTCTAGATCAGGTGGACTACTTTCAAACGGATGGTTTCACTCGTGTGGTCGGCCTGGGTACAGCACAGCTCGTTAGCAAGATCTTCTTCAACAACGTGCTTCAACCCTGGCCTTTGGTCTCAGGTCTGAGTGTGCCCGACGCTCAGGTTGTCTCAGGCAAGGTCTATTTCAATGAGATTCCTGGGACGCCCGGCTTCTACAACGTCCGCTTTCGGCCCAATGCTGTTGGGTACTGGCGCAACGTGCTCACCTACCCGACTGGGACTCAAGAAGCGGCACAAGACTTTGATGTTGTGTCGAGCGCCCTCTCCGCTGAGGGCGGCTTGAATGCTTCATTTATCAAACCTGCGTGCTGAGATCTTCTGAGGGGCGAGAGGCCATTCCATGCCGAAGAGCACGTACCTAAGCAACGTCTTCATCAATGCAGCGTTGCGCAACACACCCTTCACGCTTCCAACCACGGTTTACGTAGCTGTCTTCACGGTGGCACCTGGTGTGGGCGGAGGCGGAACTGAAGTGGGTATCGGAGGGTACGCACGTCAAACGGCAACCTTCAGTGCCCCTTCGAGCGGCGTTTCATCCAACACCACGGATGTTTTGTTTCCGGTCGCAACCCTCAACTGGGGGACCATTGTGGCCTTCGCCTTGTTCGACGCTTCGAGCGGCGGCAATATGCTCTACTTCGGGAACTTGAGCAGTCCTCGTTCGGTCCTCGCAAACGACCAAGTTCGTTTCCCCGCTGGACAATTGGTTTGCCAAGAGGCGTGAACTGAGGTTGAGGTGATCTGATGGCGCTAGTAGATGTCGACGGCACCACGGTAGGGTCGGCGACCGCTACGGCGAGCGCCTCGATCAACTACGGTTTGGGGGGCACCCTGGTGGGGAGCGCTTCAAACAGTGCTCCGAGCAACCCTTTACACAACCTTGTTGAAACCCTCCAAGGCTCTTCGAGCTTATCGGGGGACACCGAGCGACTTCTGATCTTCTCGGGTTTCAGTTACGGGCTTGGAGATCTCAGTGACGGGCTCTCTTTGCCCGTCTCAGGGTTCGCATTGGGTCAGGCTACGGTGACGGGCTCTATCGTCTGTTCTATAGGCGTTGCAGGCGTTTCTCTGGGGGTTTCCGCTCTTGATCTCTCGGTGCCCGAGCCTCTTTACGGCTTCGGCATTCTGACGGCTTTCATGGAGGTGATCCACCTCCCAAAGCCAGCTTGCTCTTGTACGTGCCCACCTACAGCTCTGCATTGGATGCAGGACTTTCAGCGCGGGGATCTCTCGATCTGTATCCAGGATCGGAAGGGTAATCCTACGGGCCCCTTCAACGTCTCGTACACGCTTTACCAGGTCGTCAGGGGTTGCACCCTCAAGCAAGTGGGTTGCGGTGACCGCAAGCCCGCCTCTTCAGGCTTGGGGCGGTACTACGTGACAGGGACAGCGGGTGAGGGCGGTCAGCCTGGTTCGTGGGTCGTTCGGTGGCGGTTTCAAAGAAGCTTTGGTGAGCCTGCTGTAGAGCAGGATGTGTGCTTCAAGGTCCAGGATGCCATTGCGGCTGGGGACCACACACCGCGTGTGTGTAAATACGGTTGGGATTGAGGTCAAACTGTGTCAGTAACCTTCTTTCGCGGACAGCAGCTTGGCCGGAACGACCTCAACATCTTTCTGGTCAACGCCAACCAAACTCCGGTGAACGCCGCTGAGATCAGTTACGCTGTCTTTGATTTCACGACGGGCCAAGAGGTTCTTGTGGGTGTGCCTCAGCGCATGCCTGCGAACCCGAGCGTCGGGGAGTATTTCGCGAGCATCATCATCCCTCTGGACGCCTTCTTGGGGGCCTACCGCATTCGCTGGACGTTTCGCGAGGTCGTTGGGGGTCAAATCCAGCAGGTGGTTCAAGAGTTCGCTGTCGTTGACAAGGTGAACCTTGCAACAGCAAGCGCGAGCATGATCACGGGCGGTGCTATCAACGCTACTCTCACGGAGATGGACTTGATGGCCCGTCTCCGCATCCTTCTTCGAGACAACAACCCAGACCGAAACTACCACTTCCGGCCCCCGTCTCACGAAGAGACTGTGCAACAATTCAGCCGAGTCTTTGGGTACATTTGGGAAGACGTTGAGCTTCAAGAGTACCTCGAACGCTCGCTCGATATGGTGATCGCATCACCTCCACGAACTCCGTTCATGAACGTGGATCAGATGGTGGCTTCGCGTCCTGAGTGGCGCACGCTCTTGCTCACGGGGGCGATGACACATGCTCTTCGGGCGCTGCAACTGAATTGGATTGCGGACGAGTTCGATTACACAATCGGCGGCGTCTCTTTGAACATCGATAAGGCCTCGAAGTACGAGTCGGCGGCCTCTGCGCAATCGGAGCAGTTCGACAAGCAGCTTGAGAACGCGAAGAAGACGGTCAAGATTGTGAAGGGCCTTCAACAGCCTCGTTTCGGTACAGGCATCAGGTCGGCTTTTGGTCCTTACACAGGCGCTGGTGTTTTGAGCCCCAGGAAATTCGTAGGCTTCTGACGCGTGTCTCCCGTACCTGCCATCACCGCTGATGACACGTTGGTTCCGGGCTCTTTCCCTAAGTATTTTCGCGCCCTCAAGGATGCGATGCAACGCCTGGAGAGCGATAGGCTACCTCTTGTTTCGGTTTACATCTGGAGGGGGCGCTTAATCGCAAAATCTACTCGCACTGCATACATGTACCGAGTCTTGCCGCGCCCTTGCTCATATTGTGGTTGTACGAAAACTGAGGATGAGGCGGAGGACCAAGCCCCTTCGTAATCAACTATGGCAGCAATTCGTACCTACCCTTGTGTCTGCGGTTTTGATTGTGGGACCATCCCTGAGATGAGGGCCCACAGGCGGGTCTGCATCCCGTGGCGGACACGTCCTGAGCCCATGGCTATGATGATTGATCGTCGTCGTAAGTCGCGTTGGGCCAGCTCCGATTTGAAGCGCACTTTTGAGCGTTGCCTGCTGTGTTACCGTCGTTCGGATCACCACGATCTCGGGTGCCTCAATTCTCAATCGGAGACCGTTCGTCGAGGGTTGATCGAGAAGCACGGGATAGACCCGCTTCTGTTTGATGTCTTCCTTCGGGTTTTGGCCAAGAAGTACGAGGGGCGCTGATGCGCGACGTTTTGTCGAATGTCGTGCATCGTCATCTTCTTCGTTCGGCTGGCTTTGCTCTAGCGGATAGCCCTGCCGTGCCTGAGAGGGCTCAACGCCTCACAGTCCGTTATCTCTCGGAGATCGAGGCTTCCATCGATCGTCTTGCACACGGGCCTTCACGCACGCCTCTCGTTGGATTGCGGCACGCTTTGAGCCAATACGACCCTTCGACATCTCCGGATTCGAGCTTCGAGCGTGATTTTCAGTTTCTACTTCTACTCGTAGCCAAAGAGCTGGATGCGGAGACGCTTGACACCCGAATGATCAGTGACCTCACGAAACGAATCGTGAAGCACCTGTCCTCGGTGTAAGGGCTGTCCCCAGCTCCATCAGATCGAAAGGATATCAAAATGAGCACTGAGAACGCCCAGAGGCTGACCCCTGAGGACCCCGTTGACGGGGAAACCCTTTCCAAGCTCGGAGAGCTTGAGGACGCTCGCAACCAGATCGGTAGCCAGCTCTTGGACCTCAAGCAGGAAGAGGTGAAGTTGGTCGCTTCTTCGATGCGGATAGAAGAGCAACGTCACCGTATCTTTGAGAAGGTGCTCATGGATCGTGGCCTTCCGCCGAATGCAGTGGCGGAGGTGGATGCCAAGACGGGTCGGATCATCGTCCATCGTTCTCCCACGGCACCCGCTGCGGTTGCACCTGTGGTCGCGGAGCAGACAGCGACCGCTTGAGGTTTTGAGCTTCCCTTTATCCGATCACAGGTGAAGGGATCTCAATGCCATATGCGTCAAATCGTGACCGCAATGTCTCGGAGCTGGAGATCACAAAGGCCCCCTGGCCTTTACCTCCCCTCAACGCTTTTTTGACGAGCGGTTTCGAGCCAGGGGTATTTGACCTCACTTGGGACGATCCGGCAGTGCTCACAGCAAACAGCCGGTTCTGTATCCTTGGGGTCAACATCTACCGCTCGTTCGACTCGGAGTTCGGCCCCTTCCAACGGATCACCGAGCTTCTTGTTGGTTCGAATTTCTGGCGCGATCGCACGGACAACGAGCTGATCGTCAATGAGGATGTCTCCAACCAGTTCGTCCTTCGTGGCGAATGCTCAGGCTCAGGTTCGGACCAACCTCGTTATGTGTTTAGGGTCCAGAACTACCCCATCATCAAAGAAGCCTCTCAGGCCGTTGTCTCGAACAGTCCTGAAGACGTTCGGGTTTACATCGACGGTGTGGAGGCTCGTGTGCTTCGTGTGTACGGGGCAACGGGTGAAATCGAGATCGATGCTTATCTCTATGCCAACGTAGCGACACAGAAATTTGACGCTTCTCTGGTGCCTGGCTCGGATAGCATCGTCACCTGCACTTACCGTCGCAATCGTTCCTTGCTCAGGACCGATCTCATTCAGCGCGTCTTCTATCGCTTCACAACGGTGGCTCTGCCTTTAGGCACGGATGTCTCTTGTGCGCGCACCCAAGACTTCATCGAGACGCCTCTTGAGCACGCGACAGCGGCACACTCTTACGAGATTGAGAAACTCGATTACATGTGGCGGGAGGGTATCCGTCGCAACCGCTGGATCCTAGAGCAAGGCGGGGAGCGCGTGAAAGTCTTCTTGCGGAAGAACGTCGGGCTCGCCTGTCCTTGTATTCCTGACGACTACCACAAGCAGCCTCTCAATGACTGCAAGATCTGTTTCGGCGCAGGGATCATCGGAGGGTATGAAGGCCCTTACGAGACGATCATTGCGCCGGATGATGCTGAGCGTCGGATCTCCCAAAAGGACATTGGCCGTACGGTCGAGCACGCCTACGAGGTCTGGACGGGCCCTGCTCCCATCTTGTCAATGCGCGACTTCCTCGTGAAGTTGAACGGAGACCGCTACTCCATTGGCGGTATTCGCTTCCCAAGTAACCGAGGTATGGTGCTGCAACAGCACTTCAACATCGGGCATCTCGACGAGAAGGACATTCGCTACAAGGTCCCAGTTGGGAATCCCGTTCGTTACGTGGCTGTTCAGTTTGCACCGTCAGGGCCGGAGCAAGAGGGTGAAGCAAACAGGACAGACAAACTGAACATCCCTGAAGAGCGTCAACTTCGGGGTAGGTCTAAAGTGTGGGAGAACATCGAGTATTGATGAATGTCTGATCGCATCGCGACTCGAATTTACCTGAAGCCGGTACTGCCCTCTGATTTACGGGGCAAGGTAGACCCGGACAAGGTGTTGAAGCGCCTTCAACGCGATCTGCTCAAGAGGCTTCGAGACAAGCTCACACAAACGACATTCTCGGAGAGAGCTAAAAAAGCCCTCGCTCGTTCGATGTCGATCAACATCAAGCCTTCGAGTTTGCAAGTCGTCACAACTCACCCCGGATTTTTCCCTCTCGTTGAAGGGCAGAAACGAGGTCAGATGACTTGGCTCACTAAAGCTCGCGGCCCGATCCCTATCGTTACTGAGACGGGCGAGCTGATTTTCAGGCGGGCTACTGCGAAATCGATGGCGGATGGGCGCTGGATTCATCCTGGGCGCTCGCCCTCTGATTTCGTTACTAAGGCCAAAACCGAATCGCGTGACTACATCAAGAAAAAGCTCATGGAAGAGATCCGTAGGCAGCTCATTCAAAGCGTTAGGCAGGCCGGACGATGAGCGGGGACATGCGAGTTATCGGGCTTGTCCATGGTACGCATGTTCTTGAGGACATAGGCATGGATGTCCCTTACGGCGTGACTGTGTACATCCCTGCGGACAAGGCTATGCGCTCCAAAGATCTCCACCGCGCGATCTCTTCGAGATGTATCTTTCCTTTACCCTCGGCAGGTATGCCCGCATCTTCTGCGCACAAAGCTCAAGAAGATGTTTTTCAAGAACGTATTCGTGTTCTTGAGGGGGAGATCCAGCACCTTCGATCCGAGAACCTTCGTTTGCGTATAGAGGGGGACACCCTCCGAGCAGAGAAGGATCGCTTAGGCACCGCGCCCTTAAGAGACGCATCCGTGAGTGAGCAGAAGCTTGATGCCATCCTCGCCGCCCTTCAAAAGGGGACGCTGCCAAGGGGGGCAGTTTCTTCTACGGCTCTTCTTGAGGGTGCCGTGGACAGCGAGGCACCCTTGTTCATCCCCTCCGAGATTCGTATGAAGGATGCGGAGTCTCGAATCGAGGTGCGCAAGGAAGAGACATCCTCCACGGGGATCTCGGATGCCGCTGACAAGCTCCGTAAATTCCGCAAGGGCGGGCAATAAAGCTCTTGCGGCAGACTCGTGTAAGAGAAGGAGAACGATCCATGCACCCTCGTCAAGCCAGCCTCTTTGAAGCAGCACAAGACCTCGTTGAGAAGACAGCGGCCAAGCGGAAGCAAACCGCTGAGCCCGCTCTCGGGCCCGTGGTGCTGTGGAAGTACCTCGATCCAGAAGGTCGTGTGTTCTACCTCGAAGAGAAGAAGCTGACCCTCAAGTCGCCCTTTTCGGGCAAAAGCTTCACGACACGTCCGACCCGCTTCACACCGTCTCAGGTTGGGCAAGAGATCAAGCAAGAGCGCAAGAACAGGCAAGCTTCGGAAGATCCCTGGAAGGTTTGAGCGCCATGTCCGACGATCAGAAGACTAAGGGTCAAAAAGAGGCTGCTGGGGATGCTTACGCAGGCTCCTACGGGGAATCTGTCTACGCTCTGTGGCACGACCCCATGTCTTACGATCATCTGAAAATGGGTCCGCCCTACCTTCCGCAAGCCAAGAAGGCTGCGCTTAAGATAGCTGCTACTGCTCGCCAAGAAGTTCGTTCCCTGGCGCGCAGGGAGGCCAATGACTCTCCGATGGGGCAGATCTTCCTCGCCTTGGTGGGGGACTACCAAGGTTCGCCGATGGCGGAGATGGCGGCTCTTTTGGCGTGTCTCCGTGCCGCAGCAGCGGTGCATCAAGCGCATCATTGGCAGACCAGAGGAAACACCTTCTACGGGGACCATCTTCTCTTTGATCGCATCTACGGTGAGTCCGTGGGTTTCATCGATCAAGTCGCGGAGCGCTCTGTTGGAGCTGGGAGTCATCTCTTAGTCCATCCTGTGATCCAGACGAAGCAAGTTGGCTCCCTCGTGGCCCACTTCTGTGGGGATGTTCTCAGCGATCCTGAGCCCAGCACGTTCGCTACTATCAGTCTCACAACAGAGCTTCGAGTTCTGTCCGTTATCTCGATGGTGCATTCTTCGTTGGAGCAAGAGGGCCTGTTGACACACGGTATCGACAATTTGCTTCAGGGTATTGCGGACAAGCACGAAGAGTTCGTATACCTGCTCAAGCAACGGTCTTCCTCGAAGACCAGCTACGACCGAACGACCAAGGCTGTTCGTGATCCTTGGAAAGTCGGTTGAGACCCAAATCAAATGGAAGAGGAAAACATGACTAAATCGGATCGCTCTGGGTACAAGGCGGGCGTTGGCCTAGACATCGGGACGATGAATATCGTATCTGCTCGCCAAGTTGGCGCTAAGATCGAAACGAACCGCATCCGCGATGCTTTCATCGACCTCGACATTGAGGCGAAGAAGACCCTCCGCCTCTCCAAGGTTGATTACGTTGAGCAAGGTGGGAACCTGATCGTGATCGGGGACTCCGCTCTCAACATGGCCAACCTGTTCAAGCGTGAAGTACGTAGGCCCTTGTCTCGTGGCGTGATCGCAGCAGGCGAGATCGAAGCACAACAGATCCTCAGCCTCTTGGTTCACCACGTCTTGCAGGATCCTACCTCGGAGGGCGAGCACTGCTTTTACAGCGTGCCCGCAGCGCCTCTCGACGATGAGAGCCAGGACATCATCTACCACACCGAGGTGTTCCGTAAGATCATCACGGAACACGGCTACACAGCTCATCCGATGAATGAGGCTATGGCTATCATCTACTCGCAATGTGCAGCGGAGAACTTCTCCGGCCTCGCTGTGAGCTTCGGATCAGGGATGGCCAACATCGCACTCTCTTACCAAACGGTGAAGGGCTTGGAGTTTTCTGTCGCTCGTGGCGGGGACTGGGTTGATGCACAGTCAGCCAAGGCGATGGGCTCAACCTCTTCTCGCATGTGCTCCCTCAAAGAGAAGGGTGTTGATCTCGCCGATCCTAAGAATCGTGATGAAGAAGCAATCGCCCTCTACATTCGAGCGCTGATCAAATACTGCCTGGAGAACATCGCTGTTCAATTTCGCAGGGCACAGGGGAAGATCGATCTTCCGGACGCGATTCCCTTTGTTGTCTCTGGCGGGACATCTCGTGCAGGGGGCTTCATGGAAGTCTTCCGGCAGGAGTTTGAGGCGCTGCAAAAGAAGGGTTTCCCAATTCAGATCAGCGAAGTTCGAGCCGCTCATGATCCTATGACGGCGGTGGCTGAAGGCCTACTCGTGTTGGCGATGGAAGAACACGCGGAATAAAACGAGCCCAGATGTACTTCTACCTCGTTCAGTCTCTCAAAAGGCGTCTCGTTCTGGAGCTGAAGGACAGCTTCGCGGCGCACCCTATTTACGAGAAGATCGTCCCGTACATACAGAATAAGTACGCCTTCTCCGAGAGACCCCAATTCGGTATTGTCATCAAGGGCTCAAGCGCAAACAAGGTTTCCTTGTCAGCGGACAACTTCATTGGCTCTGTCTTCAGCCATGTCATGCTCGCGTACGTAGGACAGCCCGCGCACCCTCTTGAGTGGGTTCGTGAGGACATCTCTTGTCTCCGTGCGAACGAGGATCGGATGCCGATTCAACCTGGCATCTATTACATGGAGATCCTAACCGTTCCTGAGACCGCTCAAGGACAAGGCACTTTCGTGCTCGACCCCTTGTTGACGGTCACGGACGAGGCAGTTCTGTATTTTGAGACCGGCTTGGAGCAGGAAGCGCAGCTTCAACGCCTCCCTGTGCCAGGGACTCTTCGTCTCTGGGAGAACCGCCGCTTCCTTCTCATTGAGGGCACGCACTACAGGTTGGACTACGAGACGGGGAAAATCGAGTTCCTCACACGTTCCAACCCCAACTCAATCCTCACTGCGGACTACCGCTACACAGTGAACTCGATAGGCCCTGTTCCTTTCTCTTGGAACACCTCCGATTTCAAAACACTGCCTGGGGTTGTCTTGGCCTTCGGGAAGCGTGCGAAGGTCGGGGACAAGGTTGCTATCGTTGTGTACCAGGATCGTGTTGAAACAGCGCATGCCACAGGCGGTCGTTTCGACGCTACCTTTGAAATGGATGTGATCGCTACGGACCCTTACCAGATGGAAGAGATCGCGGATCTCGTTATCATGTATCTTTGGGGTTTAAAGCGACCCGGGCTCTCTACAGAGGGTATCGAGATCACGGAGGTCTCCATGGGTGGAGAGACCGAAGAGACCTACGATGAGACTGCGGACACGTTCTTTTACAACGCGTCGATGTCGATCCAAATCCAAGCGGATTGGGAAATCCATGTGCCGTTGCCGTTGACGATCACGAAGGTGGCGACGACAACTCCGGCTCAAGATCTCAACACGGATCCTGTGATGAAGGGCGAAACGTCCACCATCATCGGAGATGTGAAGAGTAAGTTGTTCTTTGCGACAGCCCCTGTGATCACGGGTCGCAATAGCAATTTTGAACGGATAATTTAGATGAAGATGAAGAGGTCACGCTCGTGCCCAAGTACGTTTTTGAGTGTCCCGACTGTAATGTGAGGTTCGAGAGAAATCTCCAGATGGAGGCACACACGAGCCACGAGTGCCCTTCTTGCCATGATCCGGCTCCTAGAGTGTTAGACGGGGAGGGCCCCGGCGTTTTCTCGTTTGCGACGAAAGAGGGACAGCCTCTCGCCAACACAGGGGTGCACGACCTCGACTACCCGACTGCGGACAAGGCGGTGGGGCGGAGTGCTACGGCTCGTTGGGGGGTCTACGACGAACGAGAGAAAGTGAAGAATGAGGCCCGAAAACTAGGGCAAACTCACGCTCTCATGCGGCGTACGACCAAGGACTACATCGACTATGAGCCTATGTCCGACGCAGGGCGGACTGCTCGTCGAGACCTGGCCAAGGCCGCTCTCACAGCGGTCAAAAAAGGTCGTGTTGGTTCAGGGCAGGGGTAGCGATTAAAGTATCGTTGACACTGCCAGAGTGAACTTCCTGGTACGCCGGGCATAGATCCAGACTCAGATCGAATCGCAGCGTTTTGGGATAGAGCCTCGATACGTCGAGACCTAGTAGTCATATCAGATGTGGATCGGACTGTTCCAACCCTGTTGAGGAGATATCAGAATGGCCCTTGGACCGTTCATCACGTACGTCCCGCCCGGCGCTTACACGCGGACGCTCACGGAAACCAACGCCTCGAACCTTACCGCAGGGATTCGTATCCCTGTGCTTATTGGTGTCGGCCAAGAGGAGCTGGAGCAGGATGATCTGGAGCTGGTGCGCGGTAGTAGCTCTACCGTAGACCAACAGATCGTTTCTGAAGACGCGAGCCTTGAGTGGGTCGTTGATTCCACCAACCCTAACCACTTGATCCTTGGGGCTCAAGATGGAACTCGGACGCAGCTCCGAGTTGTGAACTACCCAATTGTGGATGGGCAAGGCTTCGGTCGTGTCACCAATGATATTCGCACGGTGACCGTCACGGTCAACGGTTCGCCTGTTGCTCTGGGTGGTGTGCAAGGTGCGAAGGGTCTCGTGACCCTTCAAGTC
>Ga0315284_10008036_pt1 | contig 15041 bp, 17 predicted proteins | sample YL17G09_16_MG_FD_203696 | JGI IMG/M metagenome (GOLD analysis project Ga0315284, IMG submission 203696) | Sediment microbial communities from Yellowstone Lake, YNP, Wyoming, USA - YL17G09_16 | ecosystem: Environmental > Aquatic > Freshwater > Lake > Sediment | place: USA: Wyoming | collected... | reverse complement strand
GATTTTCATACCCTCTAATAACATCCGCAAACTTTAATAGATCTCTTTTTTTAATCTTCATTTTTAATGCTCCTTTCTTTTTTTCATGTGTCTAACGACAACATTCATTTTTATTTTGTTCTAAATTGTTACATTCTTTTCCTTCTGCTTCATCTAATAAGGCATTAAGATATGGAATACTAAGATCATATGCAGGAGGTAACCACCCCCTATAAACATAAAGTTGTTCTAAAGTATGCTTCATTGAATCTGAAGCTCTGCTGATTGAGAAAGAACTAGCGAGAAGAATTTTCATACATTTACAAAGCATAAATATATCTTCATCTTTCTTTAAATTATTATTCCAGTTAAATACTAATTCAGAAAATCCTTCAAGAAATTGCCCATATTTGCCAGACGTATTTCCTTCAAGCCCCATATTAACTAATATTCTAATACTGTGTTTGCATTTTTCAAAATCAAAATCAGGAACTTCTTTATCATTACCTAAAAGTGTAATATGTTCTCTTATTAATATATATAAATCTTGTAACGCTTTTGGATATTCGCTTAAGATTGCTTCAATGAATCCTATAGTTTTTTCAAAATCCACTTTACATTCCTCCCTTGTATTTTTCATAATAAAGTCTGATTGGCTGTTTTTGTTCTTGTTGAGTGTAGTTATAAATATATGGATGAAGTTTTAATTCATATAGTTCATCAAGCATTGCTTTTATCTTGGTATGTTCCAAAGCACATACTGTAGGAATAGGGGAAAATATTGTTGAGTTAACCTCAAACATTGACCCCCAGCATTGACCAGAACATAAATGCTTCATCATACATGCTTGACAATATGGAAAATAATCTTCATCAACACTAGTCCATGCCATAAGGAGAGCTGGGTTAATAGCTTTAACTCCTACAATCTCATCATTCTCAACTTCAAACTTCCACATATTGTGTGGTTTATAAGATGCTCTATGACAAACTGAATGAGTTAAATCACCAAGTCTTAATTGAAGTGTATTTTGAACCGAACATCCTGAACCTCTACCAACTTTAGAAAACATACTAAATAGATTACTTAATCTGCTATGTTGCATATTATACATAAATCTATTTGGTTCATTGCCACATTTTTCATAGTAGTATTTAACTAAGAATCTCATGAACTTATAAAAATCATTTAGCTGTTGTCTATTCCATTCAACATTTCTAACCTCAAGGAAATATATGGATTCCCAAGGCATATCATATTTTTTAAACATCTCCTGAAACCATAGAAAGTTTTGTTCCCACTTATGAATGTTTTTACTATACATCATCGGGTGGAACGAATAATGATGACGAGCACAAAAACTAAATAAATTATCATAATAGCTATCATCTCTAATTTTCCCACTTATAAATGGTCTATTTTCATCAACATATTTTCCATCAATTGAGGCACTTAAATAAATATAGGTCTCGTGATCACTAGCTTTTTTAATTAAGGCTTCAACCTTTGCAGTTTTCTTGTCACTAAATATAAATGACATATTGGTTGGAATTACTATATGGTGTGTTTTACATAAGTTATTTTTAATATAGAAATCTAAAATCATATCAATCATTTCAAATCCAGCGGTTTGTGCAAATATCTCTCCAGAGAATGGTTCAAAGTTTGGATATAGTTTATTTTTATCCAACCAATTTAATAAGAGTTCAAAATTCTTTAAAACCATTTTAGGATTAGAAATTGCATCTGGATATATTTCATCTCTATGCTTAGCATAATAACAATAGACACAATCTAAATCGCATTTTGCATTTAGTTGTACTTCCAACTTACTAAAGTTGGCATATTTTTCTATATCTTCATGATTTTCTTTATTTTCTTTTTTCCAAGCTTTGAAAAAAGTTCGATTAAGAAAACTTTCAACTAACAAATCATCATCATTCTTTATCATTTAAATTTAAATTCTCCTTTAGTTTTTAGAAGTTCGATTAATCGAGTAATTAGAAACCAGGTTAGTTCTAAGATAACTTACATTGACAGACCCATTATAAGGACTTGCTAAATATGATGCATTATAAGATGCACAATCACTAGTATAATATCCACCACAATATCCAGGGTAATATGCTGCATTATTTGAACTATAATATGGGCTTGAATAATTTGGTGCTGTTAAGTTAGAAGCATCATTAGATGTATAGTGTGGGGTGTTTCTAACAGCAACTAAGTTTGATACATCATTAGATGTATAGTGCGGCGCACTTCTTACAGAAGTATAATATGACGCATCATTAGTAATATAGTGAGGAGCCGCCTGTACTGTTGAATTATGTGGGGTTGCTTGTACTGTCGTATTAAAAGCCACATTGGCTGCATTATTTTGTAACCAATCAGCGTTGCCTCTTAGCTCTGTAATATAACTAAGTAAAGTTTTTGATTGCCCTTGTGTTACTGCTGACCATGTGAATGCCATTTTTTAATCCTCTTTATACATAGGAAGTGTTATGTGGGGCAGCTCTATAACTACCCATATGGGATGCTCTTTGTGTTGCTTGAACTGCAGTATAGTGTGGCGAAGATCTATGAGTGTTAAAATGATAGCTAAAATGTGGTGCATTTTGATGATTACCATGATATGAAGCATAATATCCAGTATCAACATTATTATTATAAGAACTATTGTTATTAGTTAAATGCCCAGTATCAACATTATTATTGTAACTGCTATCATATGTTCCTTGATGCCCTGTGTCAACATTGTTATTATAAGTAGTATAATGTGGAGTAGCTCTAACAGTAGTTAGATGTGATGATCTATGCGCGCTACAAACATTGTTGTTGTGAACATAGTCAAGCCCTGACTGTAATTCCACAAGATCCACACGTTCTGCAATTGTGTTGGCAGCTACAGGCAACTGTGACCATGAATAGTTTCCTATACCTAATCCAGAACATAAAGTATTAGTGTTAGTTTGAACTTCATTAAAATGTGCAGGTTGAAGTTTAGTTACACCTTGGGTTACGCTAGTCCATGAGAAAGACATTTTAGGTTTCCTCTTTAATCAAATTGAAGTAGTGGTCACTTATTTTAAAACCAGGGATATTTAATGAATCAGTTTCACATCTTAATCTTGCTGAAGTTTCATCCAACAATGTAATCTTTTCCATTAAAGGAGATATATCACTTGATATTCTTCTTAAAAATTCACATCTCCTTTGAAGATCACTGTTATTATTAAACTCTTTATTATAATTTTCAAGTATTATTGTATATGCCAAAATAAAATCTTTTAATTCAGTATATAAGTCTCTTGCATATAATATTCCAATTAAATTATCAGCACACATAAAGAAAATCTTATAGTCTATAGAAGGAACTTCTTTTCCTTCTTTTTTTAGTTTAAATGAATTTTCTATATAATCTAAACTAGTTAAAAATTCGCTTCCTAATTCTTTAGATAAAATATAACAAGATTGAGGATTGAATAAAAATGATCTTGAAATTTCAAAAAGTGTTTCCATTCTTTACTCCCTTCCAAGAAATTTTCTAAGATATAATTCAACTGCTCCATTCGCAAACAATCTAATCTGAGGTAAATCTTGTGATTCCATAAGACCGCTATCATTTATATTTCTTATTTGACAGTTACCACATTCTAAAAATAAATTAAGAAGATATGCATAATTTATTTTTTTATAAATTGGAGAAATTTGCCCACAATGCGCTAACTCTACAATAGATGCCATTCGTATATTATTCCTATGAATCATAAAATCTTGAAACCCACGGTTAACATATAATGTTTTTAAGAATTTCTTTTTATCATTAACATTAGCAATATTTGTATCTATCATTATTTTATTTCTATCTTCGTCTGTACTCTCTACCATTTTTTTATCTGTATTCCATTTCTGAATAGAATCTATATATTCAGGATAGTTTGAATAGTATGCTCTATGACAACCATAAACAGTATAAGGCTTATCCCCAAATCCTAAACATGAATCTCCAGATGAACAGGAAAACATTCTTGATTTTGTATAAAGCTCTCTGTAGTAAGGTATTTTATCAATCCATCTTCTAAAATAAAAACAAAGAGGTTGAGTTATATGTTTATACTTTCCTTTCATTCCTAATTCAAACTGTAAGTTAACCAAGTTAAAGAAATTAATTCCGTCTTGTTTAGTATAACTATCAGGGGATACAACTGTAGGGTCTACTGATGGCCCAAGGAAAATCTTCTTATCTCCTTTAGCGGAATTCCATTTTTCAAAACAAGATTCAAAGAAATTATAATAGTCTTCTAAAATATCTGGGTCATTCATCTTTTGAATTATTTCTTTTGTTATAGTTGCTTTAATATGAAATGAAACATTATGATAATCTTCAATATTTTTTAATACCTCCGCTACATTGTTTACAATTTTTTCAGTAGATCCTCCAGTTCTGTTATCATCGGTTATCCAAGGAGGCCCATCCAATGAAATTTGAAGAGAAACATTTAACTTTTTCTTTTTTGGTAAAGTATTATTTACAAATTCTATCATGTTATTTGGTGAAGTCATAAAGTTAGATGACATACTAATATTATTTAAATTAGGAAATAATTCCCCTGCTTCTTTATAAAAATCTTTAAAAAATGGTAGAGTAAGTGATGGTTCAGTCCCCCAATGAGATAAACTATCGAGTTCATCACCAACCATCTCTTTTAGTTCTTTTATTAAACTACCATCTTTAACTCTCTCTATAATTTTTTGATGTACTGTTTTTAAGAAATCTGTCTTGGGAATATAACAATATTTACATTCTAAATTACACCATCCAGAAGAAAAAAGCTGAATAGCGGTTACAACCTTCTCATTAAAAACTTCGTTAATTCTCATTATTAATATTTCTCCACCATCATGAAGGATTTGCTAGTAGTTGTATCTAATATATTACATTCGCATAATTTATTAAATCCAAACATATTTTCATAATAAAAGGGAACTCTAACCTGAAAGGTAGTTCCTTCCTCTAAATCTATACATGCTTGATCTAAAGCGGCTTTATCAATTTGGTTATTCCCCCATTGATCTAATAATGCTTTAACACTAATATAGAAATTAATAGTAGACTGAGGTTTAGAAAAAATAGAAGTAGAATAATGTAATCCATCAGGTCTCCTTATAGGATCGACTATGGTATAGAGACCATTTTGATTATATTTATCAACATGATATTTTTGAAGATATGCACAAATTCCATCTTTCCAGGTTAAAAACTTTCTTTGACTATTATTAATATTTGGGTTAATCTGATCTTTTACTAAATGAAAAAATAAAAATGATTTTAAATTATTTATTTTCAATGGGTCATTAATTTGTGGGAATGTAAAATAGGACTCATAAGACTCATTTTGAATATATATTTCAACTTGTTCAAGAATAGCTGTGGTATCAAAATTTTGATTTATTAGATCTACCAAATTTAGTTCAGAGAAAATTGCATAATCAATATTAATATTTTGACACCATGTTTCACAATATGATTGATCAAAAGGAGGTATGGGCTCCACTCCACCAAACAAAGAATGATAGTTTTTACTATGATATGAAAAGCATGCTACCGAAACCGTAGAGTTATTTTTTAAGATTGTTAATAAATCCTCATGCCCAGAATGAAGTTCTCCGTTACCTTTCACATTGAAGGTCGAAATACCTATATTGCTTCCTGCTATATTTTCTAAATCAAACCAGCTATTAAGAATTTGCATTGTTATTATACCTCATCCACATACTTTTTGACAAGATTTTTAAAGTTTGTTTTTAATCCTTCATAGTCAAATTTATGTCTTGCTCTTTCTACAATATCAGAAGATATATCACTAAAATCTTTATTATCATTTTTAGTTTTAACTAAATTTTCTAAAAATTCTTTTTCTTTATTACACCCAAAATAAAAAGTATTAGCCCAATCAATCCATTTAAAATCAAATGATTGATCTGTTCTATCATTACAAACTAATGGTATAGTTCCACATAAAATACTTTGAAGTAAAGTAACATTAAAAATTTCAGAATACCTTCCATGAGGCATAACAAAATATTTATATTGATTTAGAATATCAATAACTTTATCTTGTGAAACTAATGGGTTAATATTTAGTCCACTTTCTTCAACTGCTTTTTTATATTCATCGTCAACAAATTCTGGGACATTTGTATAAAAATCTATATCAAGACCTTTATATTCTTTTACCATTTTAAGAAATTCTAATGATATTTTAATTGGCATAGTATAACCAAGATAACAAAACATTTTCTTTCTTTCATTCCATGGAACTATTGGTTTAAATACTGTTGGGTCAACAGGGAACCAACCTGAAGTTACTTTACCTGAAAAATATTCTGGAAAGACAACTTCTTTTGGAGTATAGTTTAGAGTTATAACATCATCAACTGTTTCTCTATAAAATTTTGTAGTCAACCAAACCTTTACTCCTTCTTCATCATTCTTATCGCCTTTGTCTATAAACTGAATAAGTAATGCATCATAAGCATGAGCAATACAAATAACTTTTGTATTTGGGAAGAATTTCTTATAATAATAAGTAGAGTCTGTACTCTTATGATATATTTCATTTATTACTATAACATCTGGTTTCTCTCTTATCATTTCTGTTATGATATGAGGAGCTTGATCTTGAAACTTCTGATTATATACTTCGACTCCATCAATTTCTTTTAGCCAATTTAAAAATATGTTTCCAGTATATTCAATTCCTGATCCAACATTAAAATTAAAAAAGAATACCTTCTTCATTCATTCTCCTTCTGAAAACACTCGTAGCATTTAAATGTTTGTTCTAGTTCCGCCCCTTTATTACTTTCATCTTTTTCAATATAATAGTCTTCACAAACTTCACAATGTAGAATTTTATAGATATCATTATCAATAATAAACTTATTGTTTACATACTTAAGATTTTTAATTGTATCCCAACAAAGTCTTACTTCCTTTCTATATTTTCCTCTGTTAGTACAAGTTGGAGAATAAGCTGAATGATATACTGAGCAACTATCGCTTCTTATCTTTGGTGACTCATAAATATTTTTATTTGGTGTTATATTTTTATCAATACCAACATCCCACTTAAATGCCATTTCCGTAATCCCAAACTCTATAAGGCTGTTTAGTTTTTCTATCTCTTATTATTATAGAAATTATAGATTTATTCATAGTTATTTCATTATTAACATGAGTAAATGAATCTAACTTATAGTTAAGAGAGCTTAAAATTAAATATTCTATATTTTTAGATAAGGAGTCAACATCATTGTCGTTTCTAAACTCATCAAATAAAGGCACCATTTTACTAAAAAGGTCTGTAACTTCAGAAGGGTAAGTTTTAATTGAAACATCATATGCTAAACCATTTTTATTTCTTAGTATTGGAACCATCCTATAAGAACCACCGCAATATTTTTCCCAGAAATGTTTATATAAAAATCCCCAAGTTCCCTCTGGAGAAACAGCTTGAAAAGATCTATTTATAAACTTACTTCCAGACCTATCTGTATATAAAAAGTAATGCCTGCTAAGAACTAATTTAACCCAAGCAGTATTTCCTTCGATAGACCAATTGCATAAATATGGTTCATACCCTTCTTTTACCCAAATTTCATCTATCTCTTTTCTAACCTGTTTAAATTTATCATCGTTTGATAGTTCATATATGAACTCTTTATCTGGTAAAAACAAATAATCAAATTTTTTTTCACTCAACCATCTTATTGCATTGGCTTCATCATATTCAGAAACTTTCGCTTTCATTCCTCTAAACACATTTACATCATGATAATTATCCCAAATAACACAAAGAAGTTTTTGCCCCATACCAACTGAGTATTTATACAAATGTTCGTGAGTAAAATCAAATAAATGTAACCCTCTAGAAAATCCAACACAACTATATGTATAATTAGGATCAAGTATTTTCTTTAATTGTTTCCAATCTTTTATTATTTCCATCTCACTCCTTCCGTCCATGCTTTATATCCTTCAAATGAAAATGTTGCATGAATCCATCCATTCATTCTATAGAAATTAATAACTTTTAATCCTTCAATTTCTTTGATATGAGCTCTTACTTGTTCTATATTTTCAAAGTTAGGCAATAAAAGTTTCTTGCTTATTCTATCTTTTAAATATTTTGGCAACCCACCAATAGTTCTTGAAATTGAATTGCCATAAGAATCAGTTTGTGAATCTAATAAGTCTAGTTTTAATCCCCACCTGTCATAAACATAGTCAGTATATCCTACAGATCTAAATCTATCCTTTCCCCCTTGTCCTTGATATTCAAACTGTAGATTATAAACCTCATGAATAATATATCTAGTTGCAACTGCTTCAAATAAAGAATTATAAGTATCTTGATCATCTAGAACGCCTTTTTCTTTTAGGCATTCAATAGGAAACTGTTCAGAAAACTCATTTTGAATTTCTTTTAAATAATTTTGATAAGGAAAATAATCTCCTGTTAATATTAAACCAACATCAGAATATGTTTTTAAATATTCAACATCAGAATCATATACAGGAAATGACTCTATATTATTTTTTCCTAAAAGTTTCTCAAAAACTTTTGCTCTATTATTAAATAATATTCCAACTACCCAGTCACATCTTTGAGATGCTTCAGCACATTTTTGATGGCCAGAATGAAACTTTCCTTGAAAAATCCATAACCCTCTAGTTACATTCTCTGGATGCAATCTTTTTAAATCATCATAGGAATAAACTATTATTCCTTTTCTAGACATTACAAATCCTCTTTTCTAAAAACTTATCATAGTTATTTTCATAGAAAAACTCTTCAAATATTCCACAGTTATGATAAAATTTAAAAAATGACTTATACATTTTTAGAACTTCATTATTTAACTGCCTTTGTTTATCATTTAAGTTATAGATATAATATGTCTTGCCATATCTACTAGTATGAGGAATAGTTTCATTTTCTTTGTTATGTGCAAACAACCAATGGTTCAAACATGAAATTTTATCTTTATATTTCTCTAACTTTGAAAGAAAATATTCTACAGATTTAACATCATCTTTTATTAAATTATTCCACCCATGAATTGCAGTCATTTTAACAAAACAATTTCTATCTAGAAAATGTTTCATTACTTCTATTGCTGAATCAACATCTATTCCTTTATTCATTAGATCATACATTCTATTAGATGGAAACTCAATACCAATCATTTGATGTGTATTTAACGCATTTAATATTTCCTTATCACCTCTTATAAAAAAAGAGTAGTAAGAATCATTTTTTAAATTTTGAAGTAAGTTAGAAACATCCCTTGGAGTTATAGATAATTTATTTAACCAAATATTATTTCTGTTTGGTTTGATTATAGGAATTTTATTTGCATCTATTTCAACATCAACTCCTTCATCTCTGTTGCAAAAATTACATTTTCCCCAATAGCATCTGTTACTATATGATAAAGAATAATTATAATAAATGTTAAGGTTATCTATATCCCTTATATTTGGAAGCTTTAAATTCCATGTTTTTTCATCAGGAATAATTCCCAATAATTCAAACATGTTTCTTTTATCTGAAGTAAAATTAGGAGCATCAATTTTAAAATCTAAATAATTTACTGCTGGACCTCCAACTATAAACTTCAGATCTTTTCTTTCTTTAACCCATTCTTCAATATAACTAAATTCAGTTTCAAACCCGCAAGAGATATATACTACTCCCTCAACTTCTGGAAAATATTTTTTAGTTGAGTCTAACCAAAGAATTCGACCTCTATCTTTAATTACATTCCAGACAGATGAAAACCCATTTTTTAGAAATAAACAACCATCTTCTATCTTATAAAATTGAATATAAGTTTCCATTATTTCTTCTCTGATTCGCCTAGATGATTTTTTCTCCACTTTTCATCTTTTTCTGAAACATCATATACTTTTAAGAACGGATATGTGATAATAAGGTTTCTAATTTTATTATTTATTATTTTTTGTTTCTCGTTCTGTTTAGATAACCCAACATAAACATCATAGTCAGTTTCACATAGTTCCATATCCTGCATTGAATACTCTTTAGCAATTTTCCTATCTGGCATAATTGTTAAAGGATAAACATTAGCAGTTATAGTATCTGGTTTACTAACATTATTTAATTTATCAAGAAAATCCTTCATACTATCTAAATCATCATAATCAGTTGGTTTCCATCCTAGAATGAAATTGAAATGTAATCTAATATCGTTCTTACTACAAATCTCAATAAAATTCAAATAATCTTTTACAGTTGCTCCTTTATTCATATACTTCAACATTTTATCCGAAGGATACTCTATTCCAAGATTGAAAGCTAAATTCTTAGGATCAACTTTCAGTAGTGGTAATATTTCTTTTAATGCTTTTGTAGAGTACTTATCTCCTCTAATATATGTTGCATAAATAACATCATCTCTGTTTTCAAACTGAGGATATAATTTCTTCATAAAAAATGGAGGCATTGAATAAACATGCAACCAGATAAATTTCTTATGTGGACTTTCAATAACTGGAACTTTATAAATTTCTCTATATTTTAGTTCCCCTAATATTTTACAATATCTACATTTTCCCCAATAGCAACCATATCCATTAACTAAAGCAACACTATAACCAATTGGTTTATCAGTTTCAACAACTTCTAAATTCCATTCTGATATTTGCCCATTACATAAAAGATCTTCTGCATTTAGATTACTAACGTGAAAGTTTGGTAATTCTTTTCCTAGTGTTATCCCATAATGCAAAACAAGTGGTCCACAAGCATACACTACAAGATTTGGATATGTTTTTGCCCAATTATATAATAGCCTTAAACTTTTAGTATACCAAACTGATGCATAAATAATTCCTTCTATTGCAACTATAGTTTCATCATCAACATTTCTCCAAACCATTTCTCCTTGTTTTTTCAGTTGATCCCACACTAATGATAAACCATTATTGAAATTTACAATTCGATCTGGCCCATAGAGAAAATCTTCTTCTCTATAGAATTGTAAGAAATATTTTTTCATATTACATCGCCCACTTTCCAAGTGTTAATCCTGTAAAAAAATACATTGAAATAAAACATAGACATGACAGTGTTGCTACATATTCAGGACCCCATTTTTCTTTATATAGAGGCCAATAATTTACAGTTGGTATTGCTCCTATTGGTTGAAAAATTGCAACAGCAACTATTGCGTTCCATGGTAGGACAAACCAAATAATTATTACTTGTAAAATGCCACAAGCTATTAACATATTTTGATAACCAAATTTCATTCCTAACCATGCATTTGGCCATCTAGATGCAGCTGCTAGAAAACTCAATCCTGCTGTAATGTATATTGAAGTTTGTTGACTAAATCCTTGTGCCTTGATAGCTGGGACAAACTGTGTAATTGCATATTGATAACCAGATGAGAAAAATCCACATATAACCATTAACAACCAAAATCTCCAGTCTTTCGCTAATTTCAAAAAGATTGACCATTTCCATCCTTCAATCTTATCGTCTGGCATCATTATATAAGTAAGTATTCCTGATATTCCAAAAATAGTCGCTAGGATAAGTGTTGAAGACCCCCATCCCCATTTTACTAACATTGCACTAAGAAATAATAAAAAGAATATTGATCCAATATTCTTTGCAGCTCCTTGAGGACATATAGAATATGCTTCATTTTTATTTATCAACTTCATTGGTCCAGAAAATGGTATTATTTTTATTAATGCCCCTGATAACCCAAATAAGATACCAAACATATAAGGACTATAGTTTAATCCAATGATACCACCTATTCCAAGAACAACTGCAGCTGCCATAGCTTTTCTTGAGCTTACATTATCTAGTAGTGGCCCAATGAAAAACATAGCAAAAGAAAGTGAAATAAAAAAGATTGATAATCCTTGCATAAACCATGGTATAACAAGATCAGTCTTAGCTATTGTTGTCATTCCATGTTGAATTGCATAGGATCCAAATACGGCAAGAGCTAATGGAAACCACATCCACTTCAATGACGAACTACTCATTTCAATTCTCCTTTCATTATTTCATTACGAGACATACTCATCTTGGCTTAAGAAGAATATTTTAAGAAATCATTCAATAAAACTAATACGTTATTTTACTTTCACCCAATGTCTTCCATTTACAACTACTTGGTCATTTGGTCCAAAGAATTCATTATTTTCTTTACGTTTATATATGGCAACTATTCTTTCTGGATATAAGGTCTTTTCTTGATCAGTCATTTTAACTAGATTTCCATCTGCATCATTTGTTAAAACATCACCAGGTACACATGATGTTGCGTCATTGACCTGAGCTAAAACCCATCCGCAAACTGCAATGGATACTTGGGTTTTATTTGAATCTTGACCAACACCATAACCAAATGTATCTGATGCTACACCGATAACAGATTTTTGGCATCTTTCAGTACAAAGTTTAGCACCTTCAATTGTATCATAATAACATTTCCCAGCGTAAAATGCTGGTTCTGCCAAATCTTGGAAATCAGCTATGTCGTTCCATACTGCATTGTAGACTCTGGTTGCGTAGAAGTATCCATCGTAATTTAATCTTGTAACATTAGTAGGATCAGTTGTTCCAGCGTAGAAATATCCAGCATTTTTAGTAGTTCCTGTAACTGCTAAAAATCCAGCAGCAATTAGCGCTGTTGAATAAAAATACCCGTCATAATTCAATCTATTATTGTTAGTTGGATCAGTTGCCCCTGCATAAAACGCATTAGCTGCCTTTGCACTAACTTGAAATACTTGTGTATTATCTGCAACTAAAGAAATCTTTCCATTACTACCAGTATCTGTTACTTCTACTTTTGAATCAAGTTGACTAATCTTGTTTTGTGATAAACCAGCGAGTCCAGTATCCACATATGTTTTTACTGCTTTTTCTGTGGGTAATACAGCATCGGAATTTCCTACTAGTGTGCCATCAATAGAAAATTCAGTGATAACCGCACCAGTAGAATCTAAATCTAATGAATTAAAAAGACCTTTTCTAGTTGAATCTAGAATTGTATAGTTACCTTGAATGATTGTTTGAGTTGATGTTAATACTAAGTTTCCATTACGAAACTTTGCCATGGTGGGTGTCCTCCGTCCTTAGACCACTCATCTACGGGAGATGAGCCAAGGGAATTAAATTTATATTTTGTTCTAAAAATATTACTTATTAATGTCTTCGGGATCATCATTTGGATAATCGCCTTGCTTACGAATGATATCCCATGTGGTTGGTCTATTCTGCATCATGAATGATATGTTTAGTTCATAACCGAATGGCAGTTTCATTCCGTGTAGTTTTTCTTTCACTGCATCGACGGGATCGTCTACAATGTTTTCTAGATTTCTCCATCTCCAATCCCAAGTTTGGGAAGGCCATTGTTTAAAGTAATCTTTTATTTCTTCTAGTTTAGTTTTATCAGACATTATATGTTTACCTCAAGGTTAAGTTTGGATAGCATTAATTCGAATTAGAGAAAAATTAAAATTTGCGTCCTCAAATTCCACACGAATATCTCCGTTTGAGTCACAATTTATCCACCCAGTTGCATCATTTACAATCCCTGTTACTTGACTTGTTACGCGCAATATTTGTTTTCCTGTTGATGGTAAAATATTCATTCCTTTTGCGGGTGTTGTATTTAATGCTCTTATCCATATATCTATTGCTTTTATACCTTTTCCTATTTGACCTTTAGTTTCAGCCTCAAGATTAATATTAGAGTTAACTGAAGGTGTGCCAGAATCTCCATTATACGTAGTAGTCACCACATATGTCTGCAACCAAATCACCTCATTCGGAATTGGTTGAAAAAGTCCTTCTGAAATTGAACTTCCAAATACAAGCATTGGTTGGGAGAAGTAGGCGGTGTCTATTTGGCGGACATATAATAACACACGAAACTGTGTTGCCGCGCTTCTAACTGTTCCAGTACATTCTAACCACTCCCATCCTCCACCACCAGTATGAGTTGAAGTACATAAGGAAACTCCGTCATAAATCTCTATTACTACACTCGCTGCAACGGAAGTTTTTGCCCAGACCCCAAATGACATAGTTCTACCAGCAAACTTTTTTATATGTTCAGATAAAGCATACGTTCCAGTATTAGGCCACTGAATTGCTTGGCCAGCAGCAGCGGCAGTTTCTACTATTTTCAAAGAATAAAAACTACCATTTTTAGTAAGTGTTCCATCATTATGCTGTCTAAATATGTCTGTTACAGAATCCTTCGACCACCCATCCGGCGCCAACGAATCCGCTGCCACATAACCAGGAGTGACTTCGTAGAGGGTGAATGTGCAGGAGAAGTTAGTTGCCCCCAAATTCTGTAACCATATACAAGCGGTGTCTGAATTTGCCTCAAAGACAATAGTATTGACTCCAGCTATTAGCAATCTTGATGCTAATCCACCATTAGCTGTTCCTGCATTAGCAGCACCCGAACCTATAGTAGGCGCCAATCCGCTATTAAGAGTTAGAGTTGCAATAACTTTATAAAGCTTCCCATTTGTAAAGGTAATATTAGAGCATGCTGTGTCTGTTCCGCCCGTAGATATGGCGGATGATATGTTTGCCCCGCTACTTGTAAAAGTTTCGTAAGATCCCGCCAGATTTACCCAACTCGTAACTAAATTACTCCCCACATTCTCCAACGTACTTCCACTCATTGCCATCCATTGTGAATTAGTAAGGAGGTTGGTTAGGACTGGTTTTATTGTGTTGCTTATATTTGATAAGCCTAATTGCGCCATCTCTTTTAGTCTCCCATCAAATGCGACTTAAAATTAAAAGTCCATTATTTTTATCTGTAGTTATTTATGGTAATGGTGGCAATGGTAATGTTGCCATTCTTTCAGCAGCAGATTGAATATCAGCAGCTAAAACTACATCTTCAACATTAACAGGAATAGATGTTATATTTGGATCTGATCTCATTCTGGCAACTTCCATATCATATATTT
>Ga0315284_10008035_pt1 | contig 15043 bp, 9 predicted proteins | sample YL17G09_16_MG_FD_203696 | JGI IMG/M metagenome (GOLD analysis project Ga0315284, IMG submission 203696) | Sediment microbial communities from Yellowstone Lake, YNP, Wyoming, USA - YL17G09_16 | ecosystem: Environmental > Aquatic > Freshwater > Lake > Sediment | place: USA: Wyoming | collected... | reverse complement strand
CTCCTCGACGATGTCACCACATCGCCTGCGTCGCGGCGCCTTGCATGTGCCCGCCCGGCGCTCGCGCCAAAGTGTAAACGTTATTCATTGGCAGGCCCTTACCTGATCACCAACCTCACTCCCAGGAATACCAGCACTGCGCCGGTGACTAATTCCATGGCCCGGCGTGTCCTTGACTGTGCCATGCGCTCGCTCAGTGTTCCGACCACCAGCGCATAGGATGTGAGCCAGAGGATACTCATGGAAACGTGAGTGGCCGCAAGTAAAAGGAAGCGCCGGGAAAAGGGGTCGGAGGCGCGGATAAACTGCGGCAAAAGAAGCATGTAGAAAAGAACAACCGAAGGGTTGAGGAAGTTCGTCATCATTCCCCGCACGATGGCGGAGGATTGTGTCGCCGGCCCTGGCATGGATCGGTGTCCATGATCGCCGTGTGTCGGAGCCGCGCGCCACAATGTGCGCAATCCCAGGTAGATGAGATACAGAGCGCCGCCCGTGCTTACAGCCGTGAGCAACGAGGGCCATTGGTGAAACAAGGCGGAGAGGCCAAGCATCGAAGCCAGTGCCAGGGACGAATTGGCGAGGTTCACCCCCATTACGGTCAGAAGGGCTGCGAACCGGCCGCGCTGGAGCGCCATTTCGGTGACCACGGCCATTGAAGCACCCGGGCTCATCACCAGCAATGCGGCCATGATTGCATAAGTTCTAAAATCGGAATCGAACATCTCGAGTTTTGATCGAGCGCCTGCGCCATATCTGCTCTCGGAAGCGGAAACCATTTCCCGCTCCCGATGAGTGTTGACGGCCTTGCCTACCGGTTTGCCTGCCGACCACCGTCAAATCCGCCCCGGCCGCCCGTTGCAGGCGCCGCCAGGGCTGGGGCAGGCGGCACGTATTTCCAGTTCAAGATGCTGTTGAAGATCATGTTGAACTCGCCATGGTTCTGCCGGCGGTAGATGGGGTTACTGGCAAAAAGAATCACGCGCCCTTTTCCGTTGCAGGCGTTGGGAACATCCGCGGCAAAAGGCCTCGACCGCAATTGATCGGCACCCACCATGAGGCCGCTCAGCACCGACGCATCGCCGCCGACAAAACGGCCAAGGATGTTCGCCTGGTCAGCTACGCCTACACGCAGCACCGTCCCGCCGACATATTTCAGCGCAATCGTCTTGTCCGCGTATCCATAGAAAATTGGGTGATCCGGTCGCGAAATCTCGGCTTGTATGATCGGCCGCTGCGCAGTGATGCCGGTAATCTGCTCGGCATCAATCGTGTGCGCCCAGCCGAATTCAATCGGAAACCGGATTGCGCCTGCTGCCGCGATCAAAGTGCCGCCGGCTTCCAGAAACTTCGCAAACTCATCGACGCCCAGCTGGCCAAACCCGCCCGACATGTCCGGAGTCTCGCCGTACATGCCGAGGAACTTGTACTTCTCGCTCTTCTGGTAGGGCTGAGGTCGAGCAGCCGGCGCCTGGAGCACCGATTGCCGGTTGATGTTCTGCGCGGCCATCAGAATAACGTCATACTTGCCCCGCAGGTTGCCCTGCTGCACCTGCTCCTTGAAAATGAGATCGTAGGGAATGCCGAGGTTGTCGAACGCAAGCCGGTACCAACCGAGGTCCTGCGTGCTGCTCCATTGGGAATAGATCGCAATGCGCGGGGCGTCCGCATCGTGCATCGGCACGGATGGAACATCCGACAGCGCCGCCGCGGTCAATCCGGACTCTTCGACGGCAGCGCGAGTGTTCGCGTCGATCGCTCCCGTAATGACGAAGGATCCGGCAGGAAACTCCACTCCTTCAGCAGTGAAGGCCTTTTCCGCGATCTTCATCGGAACGGTTTTAAGCTTATAGCGGAAGGAAATCATGTTGTTCGAGCCGTAGTGGGCCACGGCAAGGCCGGCCGTGCCGGCACCCGTGATCTTGCCTTTGAGTGTGACCTGCGTAACCGGTGTCGCAGGGACTTTCAGAATGGCAGGGTCGGCAATTTCCCTGACGTCCACCAGCATCAATAACCCCATGGTCCAGCCGCTGTCGTCGTAGGTGGTCAGCCTCGAATCAGGATAAACCTGTTTTTCGAGGAGGTTTTTGGCCAGGCGACCGTACGGTTGATCGCGCTTGATGACGTAGGATCCGGCCGGGTACGTGCTGTCCCCGAGTTTGAATTCGTTCGTGGCCACTCCGACTTCAATCCCCTGGACGCGCAGAATGCGTACAAGCTCGGCTGCCCGGGTCATGTCCCGCTGGGCTGGAATGACAAAGCCGAATGGCGCTTTGGTTTTGCCTTCCTCGATCGAGTTCCTGGTCTTGATGTAATAGTTTTCGACGATGATGCCGGGGAACATCGACGTCAGCTGTAATGACGAAAGCACGCCGGTTTCCATGTAGTTCGTATTGTCACGCCGGCTAAACGAGGACGCAGCATTCGGCGGTACCGGAAGGCCACGATACCACTCACGGTCCTGCGTTCCGCCTCGTCCCGTCGCTTCCCCGCCGCCGCGTCCGCCGGCTGCAGGCAGTCCACCCCCCCGGTCGCCGTCTGAAGGCGTTCCCGCCCGGCTTCCGGGCATTTGAAAAACAGAGGTGCCGGCGCTTTCGGCCGCAACACCGCGACCCGCGCCTCCGCCTCTTGCATCAACAGCAGCCGCAGCAGCCGCGCCGCTTCCGGCACCACCACGGCCTGCACCACCGGCTCGGGTTCCACCTGCACCACCGGCTCTGGCTTCGCCGGCGGCAGCGCCAGTCGTGCCGCCCCGTCCGGCTGTTTCACCACGCGCGCCCGCCGCCGCGCCTCGTCCTGATTCGCTTGCGCCGCTGCCGCCCGTGCTCGCGAGGGGATCTCGGCCGGACTGAGTCTCGTACATTTTCATCAGGCCATTGTGGTTGTAGGCGATCGATCCGAGATAGCCCGGCGACCAGCCATCCATGAACGCATGCGTATACACGCCAGGCATGCCCCATTTGGTCATCTGAGCCACCTCCCAGTCGGAGAACCAGGGCAGCTCGAAAAAGAGGAGCGGATCGAGATTAGGATTTTGCGGAGGGCCGCCGCTGTAGGTATATAGCAACGACATCGATTCGTGCAGGTCATGCATGATGGGCGGGTGGGCGGTATAATACCAATCCGTAATCGCCCGCATCTGCAGCAGTGCAATGTTGATGTCGCGATTGTTGTCATGGTAGACGTACTTTCCCCAGTACGGAAGGCTGCCGATTCCGCCGCCGGGTCCACCTCCCGGTCCACCGCCCTGGCCGCGCCCCTGTGCACCGGGATTTGCGCCTGCCGCCGTTGCCGGCGTCTGAGCCTGACCTGATGCCGCCGGAGGATTGGCCGCCTGCGATGCTTCCAGACCGCGGTAGAACCAGTCAACATTGCGATCGCGCCCGTCTGCATCGGCAGCCGGAGTGACCGATACGTAGACGTTGTTGCGAATCTGCGCGATGAACGGGGATGTCTCCGTGGCAATTCGGTAAACAAGCTCCATCAACATTTCCGAAGCGCCGGTTTCCCCGCTGTGCAATCCCCCCATCACGTGATAATTCGGTTTCGTCGACCCGATCAATTGACGGACCTGGTCTTCCGACAAGCCGCGCGGATCGGCGATCTTTGCCAAATTGTCGCGGTTCTGCTGCAGCGACCTCATGTTCTCTTCCGAAGAAACCCACACCACGACCAGTTCGCGCCCCTCGTCGGATTTGCCGATAGTCTCCACCTTGACGCGCGGCGTGGCAGCTGCCAGCGCGCGATAGAACTTCAGCATGTCGGCATAGTACGTAAGCTTCTGCGGGGCGCCGATGTAATAACCAAGCACCTCCTTGGGCGTCGGGATGCCCTCGGCGAGTGGCAGATGGTCGACCAGCGGGCTGCCATACTTCGAGTCCCCGGTCCAATCTTTGTAGAGCTTGGCAAATTCCTCATCCTGTATCTGCTTCGGATCACGGGTCTCGGTGATCTGCTGGGCCGGTGTGATGACCACGGCCAGCAAAAGGAGCGCTACGCCGAGCAGGATGGTCAATAGGGGACGCCGGACGGAGCCTTTGATTCTCATTGCATTCACTCCCTGAAAATAGGTACTTGATCGCTGTCAGCTACAAACCACCGGTCGGAATGGAAAGAAGCTAGAATAATCCCGCAACAGCAGATCCGCAACTGAATGAAACGTCGAAATCAACAATATTCACAACCACGCAGATCCGCGGCCTCTGCGTTGATCTTTTTGAATGCAGCCGTCTATCGGGCGCCCGCGATCAGGGAATTCCAGAAAAACATGAAATCGCCGGCAGACTGCGAGCGATAGAGCACGTCGGGAGCCAGAAGGATCACGCGGCCGGCGCCGAGAGGGGCTTCCACGATCGCCGCCATGCCACGCAACACATCCCCGCCGCTGATATAGCCGCTCAGGAGCAGATCGCCCTTTTCGGGATAGGTGGCCACTACCTGCGCCTTGCTTCCAGCCGACTTCGCAAAATAGGGTGTGCTTCCATCCAGGAACCAGCACGATTCCTCGGCATCATATCCATAGCCGACTTTGGTCGTGGGATCGACCTGGATGCGCAGGATTGAACCTCGGCATACGGGCCTCTGTCCCGCGGGCTGGCTGACACCGACGTCCCAGTTCTGCGCCATCGGCAGCGTCGATGCCTGGCCCATCAATACCAGCGTGCCTCCCGATTCTGCGAAGCTCTTCAAAGCCGCAACGCCTGAGGCGCCAATGCCGGCGCGGTACTCGGGGGGAGTGTTCGCACCGGTCGAGCCGTTGATGAGGCCGGTCGGGGACATGGAGGGTATGATGATGACCTGGAAGCCCGTCAGGCTGCCATTCGCGATATCATTGGGAGACAGAGAAACATAAGGGAAACCGGCGCGATCCAAACGCAGGCGGGTCCAGCCTTCCGGCATGGTGGAACCGTTCGGCTTCAATAGCCCGACCTTGATGGCATGCAGGGCGGCAGATGGGACCGCTTCGGGGATCGAATATGCCGACAGCCCTGTTTCCTGGAGCAGGGATTTTAGTTGGTCGTGATCTGCCTGATTTCCCCGTGCGTGAACCACAAAATCACCCGCCCGAAAGCTGCGTCCGGCAGCCGTGAAGGAGGCATCCACCTGCGACACACTTATATTCGGGTCCTGCCACAACTTGGGCAAGGCCACCGCCCAGCCGTTGTTCGCGCTGTTATCCGCGGCATAATATGCCGACACACCTCCGGTCAGAATGCCGGCGTATGGCACTTTCCCCTTTATCGGGACCAGGCTCACACCTGACGGCAGGGGAGATTTCAAAGCCGCTACCTTTACATCGGACAGCAGTCCCAGGGTCCAGGCCTGCATATCGTAGCTCGAGGTTCTGTTCCGCGGATCCAGGGCATTGACAGGGTAATCCTGGCGGGTCAGCAGTAGCTTGGCATAAAGTCCATACGGCTGGTTCATGCGGATCACGTAATCGCCGGCCGCAAATTGCATGGCATCCGCGGCGAAGGGAGCGGAGGCACGGTCCACTTCGATGCGCTGGCCAACCAAAAGCGTGTTGATCAGGTCCGTAACATCGACATTATCGCCGCCGTTGGCGGGGACCACAAAAGCATAGGGCGCTTCAGAGGTCGCCTTCGCCATGTTGGTCTTGCCTTTGAGATAGAAGTTGTACAGCAGGTCCTCCTTGTTGCGCGTGGTCCAGGTCAGGCTGTTTTTGATGGCATCCTTCTGCAGGTTTATGGCATCGATCAGGCGCCATTGCAGGGGCACCGTGTAAGGCTGAGGATTGAACCAGGTGCGTCGTCCGGCATGCGGGCCAGAAGTGACAGTGCGTGGCGTGGCATAGCTCGCGCCCATCAGCTCCCACCAGGATCCGTTGCCGTTGTGCATCACGGTAAACATGTGATTGGTGCCCGGATACCACCCGTCGGCATAGTCGTAAGTAAAAACGCCTTTATAGCCCTGCGCGATCATCTGACTGATGATATAGAACGACATGCTCCCCAACTCAGCGGTGGTTATCGGATTCTGCGCGAAGTTGGAAGGGTCCGACCACATGCCCAGGTAGAGCAGATCCTGCTGCTGGTGCAAATCCGTGTACATGATGGGATTCCATTCGAAGCGGGCCTGCGTGCTGCACTGTGTCTCCTGCAACGACAGGCTGATGAAGTCCCGGTTGTCATCATGGCTGTTGTACTTGTTATAGTAGGGGGGCGAGGAGCTCAGGTAGGGCGTGTCCTTATAGGTGTAATACCAATCAGTGACGATTTCCAATCCGTCGGGATTGATTGTGCCCTCGATCACTACGATCACGTCCTTGAGAAGATTGCGCGTCCATTCGTCACGCCCTGATGCCAGCTCGTAGCTCAGTTGGGTCAAGGTCTCGGCGCCAGTGCGTTCGGTGGCATGAATGCCGGCGTCCAGCCAATAGACGGCTTTGCCCTGCCGCGCAAGCAGCTTTGCCTCGTCGTCGGAGGCCACGTGACGGGGATCAGCAAGTTTTTTGCCCATGTCCTTGTACTTGTCAATCTGGGTCCAGTTCTCAGGCGAGGTGATGACCGTCAGCATCATCGGGCGGCCCATCTCGCTGGTGCCATCCGGAAGGACCCTCACCCGGTGCGAAGTTCGCTGCAGTTCCCGGTCGTAGTCTACGATCCCTTTGCGCTGCCCTTCCCCCGTCAACACTCGACTTTGCCATGGAGTAAGCTTGTAGTCATCGCCAATGTTGTAGCCGAAAAAAGCCTTCGGTGTGGTTACTTTCGGATCCGGCGGCAATGGTTTGAGCGGATTTTGCTGCGAGCTGCCGGGCAACACCATCAAGCTGATGAGCAGGATCATGGACGTAATCAGCGGCAGAACTCGATGTTTGGTGGCTCTCGTTTTCATCATGGCAATTTTCTCCTCTCCTGGATTCTTGCGGCCGACGGGGCCGATCGCATCGGCCTTCCGGACTTCGGCATGCCTGGCATGACGGGATTATGCAATCGTGCACCCGCGCTCCTGCTATCTTACATTAGACCCAGATGCGCGGCGTAATGTGAATTTTAATTACGTGAGAAGACAGAAGTCAGGAGACAGAAGCCAGAATATAGACAAGCGCCAGCGGCAACCAGGTTTCAGGATAGGATTTTAGTATCAAGGTATGGGTTGTCGATGTTGTCGAAACACGATCGAGTGGTGACCGCGTTCTCAGGGAAGGAATGCCTCGATCTCGTCGGTTCGACGCACCCCGATGCCATTAACCTGGAAGTTATCATGACGCACCTGAGAGACGGCCTCGACTGTCTCCGGGCCCTCAAGGAGAATCCCGCGGTGAAGGAGATCCCGGTTATCATGATGACGAGCGTCAGCGAGGTCTACGATTACCGGACACAAATCGAGGCGTCGTTTTTCCCCCACGATCGCCGGCTCGAAAAGCCCGTAAGGGCCTGTCAATGATTAACGTTTGCACTTTGCTGCGGGCCGCAGCCCGAGGGGCGCGGCGGCGTTGCCGCTCCTCGACGATGTCACCACATCGCCTGCGTCGCGGCGCCTTGCATCTGCCCCCCGGCGCTCGCGCCAAAGTGTAAACGTTATTCATTGACAGGCCCTAAAGGCCGAGGTGCTGTTGAAAACGGTTCGGGAAGTCCTCGGCGAATAGCGTCATCCTACTTTTCAGCTCTGGTTGCGCTCCAGGTTGAACTGGTTCCATTGGCCTTGGCGGTGCCATCCATCACGCTGCCCTTCACACGGCCGGTATAGACCGTAGTGCCGGCGTTGAACGTGATCTGATCGCCGTTCATCTTGGCATTTGAGATGGGCGTGCTCTTGCCGTTCAAAATGATCGAGCCGTTCAGCATTTGAAATTCCTGGGTGAGCGACAATTCCCCTGTCGCCAAGCGCCATGTTCCGCCGACTTTCGCGGGCACGATCCAGAGCAGGGCCGTGCACCAGGTCGTGCACCCTTCTTCTACGGTGAAGGTCTCGTCGGGCTCCCAGTCTTCCATCCTGAAACTGTTGGACACAACACGCGTGCCGGGCTTCATGTCCAAAATCTTGGGCCGCAGTTTCAGATTTATTTCAGGCAGCAGGAACATGGTAATCACGGTCGCCTGGGAAAAGTCGGTCTCGAACAGATCGGCTTTCATGAACTTTGCCTTGTCGCCGAGGCCTTCTTTCGCGGCATTGGCAATCGAGAGCGCAACCATGTCTGGGTTGTATTCGATACCCATGGCGCGGGCTCCGCGTTTGGCGGCGGTGATGACGGTTCGTCCATCGCCCGAGCCTAGGTCCATCACGTAGTCCTGCGGCGTGACCTTCGCCATGTCGAGCATCTTATCGACCAGCGCCTGGGGAGTGGGTACCCATACGACGTCCTTGCCGGGCTGTCCCACCTCAGGCTGAAATTGTTTTGTTTGCTGCGCCTGCTGCGCCTGAACGCACATGCTGGTGGCCAGCATCAACACACAGAGCGCCGCGAACAACCGACCGATTGAACGCAATGTTTTCATCTATGACCTCCTCAAAATCCGACTTTATGGCTGCAACGGGGTGTATCCTACGCGGACATTCGCTTTTTAGCTACCATGGATTGCTCAGTTTCTTGTTCTCGCGGATGTATTTGAGCAGCTTCTCTTTTTCCGGGTAGTCAGGCCTCTTGGACAGAAATTGCTCATATTCCGCGGCAGCCCGATCCTTGTACCCGGCGGCATTATAAAGGGCAGCGAGCCGCATGTGTGCGTCGGCCATGCCAATGGGATCTAGCTTGAGAGCCTCATTCAAACAGACGACCGCCTTGGACCCCTTCTTGACTTGCAGGTAGGCTTCGCCCAGCAAGAATTGCGCTTCGGCAATCCGAGGCTGCAGTTCCACGAGCTTCGTCAGCGTTTCGACGCCCCCATCATAATTCTTCTGCGCCAGCTGGAGTTTTCCCAGATTCAGCAGGGCAAGCTCATAGGCAGGCTTTAACTTCAGCGCCTGATTGAAGGCCTTGCCGGCCTCGCCGAGATTCCCCTGGCGGAAAAGGACGGTGCCCAGCTCTGTCCACGCTTCAAAATCTTTGGGCTCGGTGGAGACAATCTGGCGCAGTAACGCCACGGCGCCCGGGTAGTCCTTGGCCCTGACGGCCTGCTGGGCTTTCTCGAGTTGCGCCGCATTATCCTGCCCGCGGGCATAGCTGGCCGCCGGTTTTGTTCCGCCTGCGCCAATCGTGTCGGGGCGGACTTCCAGTTCGATGTCGCGGCGCAGCTCGGTAGAGACTTTCTCCTGCAGGAGGATCGATATGCGGGCAACTTCAGCTCCGCCGGCCTCAACCGCTAATTCGTATTCTCCATTGGGGACGTTAAAAAAACGGTAACGGCCATTCGGGGTTACGGTAGTGCGTCCGAGCACGAGCCCCCGGCCTTGAATCGCGTAAAGGACAAGCGTGTAATTCAAAGGCGGAATTCCGACATTTTTCTTTTCGTCGACTTTGAGGTCGCCATACAGCGTGTGGCTTTGTGGATCGGAGGCCGCTTTTGCAGCAGGGAGTATAAAAAAGGCAGCGAGCATCCATACGGCTGCATAGGGTTTCATGGGCGCCATCATAGCATAGACCGAGAATATGAGCCCAAAACAACGCGTCTCGATTAGACCCCGGTCCAACAAGGGATTACGGAGGCATGCGATCTAGATGTCTTTCAGGCGGTCCTTCAGCTTCTCAAGCTCGGCTTCGCCTTTCTTCTGCGCGCGGGCGAGTCTGTCATCGGACCGCTGCAGCATCGATTCCAGCTTGTTCAAGGACGACTCTTCAGCTGCATCCTCGGCACGCCGGAGCATGGCACCCATCTTGTTCAGACTGGACTGCAACGCCGGGCTCTTTTCGGAGCGCTGAAGGATCGAGTCGAGCTTGTTCAAGGACGACTCTTCAGCTGCACTCTCTTCAGCACGCCGGAGCATGGCACCCATCTTGTTCAGACTGGCCTGCAACGCCGGGCTCTTTTCGGAGCGCTGGAGGATCGTATCCAGCTTGCTCAGAGGAGCCTCCAATGCCGAATCGTCGTCGGCACGCTGCAGGATTTCGTCCAGCTTGCGCCGAGGGGCTTGGGCGGCTGGCCTGTCCCCTGGAGCGATTGGAGACTTCGATGAAGCAGGCGGCGCTTCAGATTCCTCTATTTTCGTGCCACATTCCGCACAGAATCGATCTCCTTGATTCAGCATTGCTCCGCAGGCGGCACAAAAACGCTTGCTGATGGGCACGGCGCGTGAGGCTGTTGCAAGGATTGATCTATAGGCCTCGGTGACGGGCCCGAGCCGCCAATCGCCGGGGAAGGGCTCCATGCCGGGGGGGTGCACCGTGCTCATCTGCATCGAGTTCACCACCTTCCAGATCGGTTCCTGCTCATTTCTGGGAGGCACAGAACCTTGGCTGGCGACCGCTTCCCAAGTCGCAGCTCGGGGATTCCTGACCGCTGCGCGCAGCGCGTTCAGGAAAGTCGCCGTGAAGAAACCTCCCTGCCGCGGGTCGCATCCGGAGAGCTGGCCGGGCTTGCACGACATCAGCAGCACTTCGCCTTCAAACATCTGGAACAGCAATCGGTAATTGGTAGCACTATAGATGTCGAGTATGCCCCTAAACTCTTCGGGGCTCTGCTCGCTGAGCATCTCATCGGCCAGCAATTCCTGGCAGCAGTCCACGAACATGAGCAGCATTCTCGCCTGCTTGCCATGCAGCTCTTTGTAGATCCAGGCCAGATCAAACGAATCGTAGGGCGGCGCCGGAGAGGCAAGGCTGAGCACTGGCCATGCGTCGGGCTTGGACTCGCCGCGCGCGCCGTGGCCGGAGTAATAGAAGACGACCGTATCATCGCGACCGGGCGAGACGCCGCGAACGGCAGCGGCGATATGTTCCGCGTCAAAGTCATCGCCTGTGATGTCCTTGATCTGCAGGCCCATACCGGTCTGCGACGCAGCATTTTTGATGATCTCCCGCACGCCCTTCAGGTCGACGACACAGGATTTGCCGATGTTGGGATCATTCCGATCTGCCACATCGATAAGGTGGATCGTGCCCATGGTTATTGTCCCTCCCTTTGGGTGGCGGAGTCAGGCGCATCGACAAGCTGATTGAGGAATCTCACTCCGGGAGAGCTCGCATCAATATCCCGAGCGAGGATCTCCTGGTCACGGAGGAATCCCAGTTTGCCGCCGCGCCGGTCCAACACAAACACGGCGCGCTGGCCTCCGTTTACGAGCTCAAACATCACTTCCGGAATCGGGCGGTGGCGCGTGATGAATTCCCACTGCCAGGTGTCGTCGTCAAGAAGGCTTGCGCACAGGGCCGAAACATCTGCCTGTGAAAGCACGCGCTTACCCGTCACAGAAAAGAGGCCTATCCGTTCCGTCGCCTGGCCGGTCCCATAGACGACGCGGTGCAGCACAGCCTCACAGCCCTCCCGGAGAACCTCGCATACGCCCTCTCCCAGAAATTCGCGAAGTCGGCTGGAAATATTCATCGGTTTCATGGCTTCTCCTGAACGACCGGAGCGAGCGGCAGTTCATATCGGGGCGGCGACGCGCGCCGCTCCGCGGCCGTCGCCATTCCTCTTCCAGCTGATTTTCGCACCCTTGCTGCCCGGCCACAACTTCAAAATCAAATAAGATCGGTTCAAGCCGCAGGTTTCAGCGGAGAATCTGGGGCGGGATTGCGGAGAGGGCTGTCAAGTCCTTCGGGGTAACCATCGAAAGTCCGTTGCATCCGCGCGTGCTCGGCGCAAAAAGTGATGAAAACGCGGACTCACCGCAGTAATATAGGCCACTAGCAGACAGAGAGGCGAGCTGCCGAGACCGCGCAAATTCAACTATCGTCGGGTGCTTTGCTTTTCTCATCACCGGAAGCAGGCAGGTTCATGTGGAATGCATGGATCCGAGAGTCGGCATGATCCGGATCTATCTTGGCAGAAGCCCATACCAAGATGTCTCGCATTGCAGGACACATGAAAAAAGCCGCTGCTGCAGGACTGCATTTCACGCGTGCATTGAAAGGAGAGAACATGAAGTTTCTTATTGCCGTTCCATTGCTGGCCGTGCTGGCGTTTGCCCAGGTACCCACGCCGCCACAAGATCCCCAGAATCCACCCGATGCGGGCCAGGCAGCCGGAGGCCGCGGCGGCGCTCAGACTCCGAGCGAACCCCGGCCTTACGACCGTGTGATTACTAAGGACGCAATCACAAAAACGGGTATTTTCACCGTCCACCAGATCAAGGAGACGTGGTACTACGAAATCCCGAAAAGCGAACTGAACAAGGAATTCCTGCTGGTCAGCCAGATCAAGAGCAACACCGACGGGGCGGGCTATGGGGGAACAGCACTGGGAAGCCGCGTCGTGCGCTGGCAACGGCTGAACAATCGCGTCTTCCTGCGCGAGGTTAAATATAGCGTCGTTGCCGATCCGCAGACGCCGATCTCGCTGGCCGTAAGGAACGCCAATAACGACGCCATCCTCCGCGCCTTCAATGTCGAATCCATCGGCAAGGAAGACTCCGTGGTGATCAACGTGACTTCGCTGTTTGCCACCGACGTCCCCGAGTTCAGCGCCAGGCAGGCCATAGGCGCCACGGCTTTCGATGCATCGCGCTCGTACGTCGAGCGCATCTCGACCTATCCGATGAACATCGAGGTGGATACGACGCACACCTACACCGCCGGGGCGGGGGGAGCGGGGGCAGCCGCCCCGGCACCGATACCCGGACTGGGAGGCGGCCGGATGCGCGGGAACAGCGCTACCGTCGTGGTGCACCACAGCATGGTCAAACTACCGGAAAAGCAGATGATGCCGCGCATTTATGATGATCGCGTCGGCTACTTCACGGTGCGACAGACGGACTATGGTCGTGACGACCAGCGCGCGGAGCAGCGGGCTTACATCACCCGATACCGGCTCGAGAAGAAGGATCCGAACGCGGAACTGTCGGAACCGATTAAACCGATTGTCTATTACGTCGACCCGGCGACTCCGGCCAAGCTGAAGCCTTGGATTCGAAAGGCGATCACAGACTGGCAGCCGGCGTTTGAGGCGGCCGGCTTCAAGAATGCGATCATTGCCAAAGACGGACCGACTCCGGAACAGGATCCGGAGTGGAACCCGGAAGACGCACGCTACTCGGTCATTCGATGGCTGCCTTCGACTACTGAAAACGCCATGGGTCCGCACATCAGCGACCCTCGCAGCGGCGAGGTCATCGAAGCCGACATTTCGGTTTACCACAACGTAATGAATCTCGCTCGGGCATGGTACTTCGTGCAGGCCAGTCCTCTTGATAAGCGCGCCCAGAAGCTGCCCCTGCCCGACGAACTAATGGGGCGGCTGATCGAGTATGTCGTGGCGCACGAGATCGGCCACACACTCGGCTTCCAACACAACTTCAAGGCCAGCTCCATGTATCCTGTCGACAAGGTGCGCGACCGCGAGTGGGTCCACAAGATGGGCCATTGCCCTTCGATCATGGACTATTCGCGTTTCAATTACGTCGCCCAGCCCGAGGATGGAATCGATGTTGCCGACTTGATTCCCGGCATCGGGCCCTATGACATCTGGGCCACCATGTGGGGCTACAAATCGATTCCGAACGCAAAATCTCCGGATGAAGAGAAAGCTATGTTGAATCAGTGGGCGCTCGAGCAGGAGAAGACGCCGTGGCTCCGCTTCAACACGGCAGGCGCCGGCGGCGCCGAACCCGGCGAGGAGAGCGAAGCCGTAGGTGACGCCGATGCCGTCAAGGCCACTACGTTGGGATTAAAGAACCTCCAGCGGGTCATGGAGTATCTCATACCGGCAACTACCGGCGAGAAAGGCGAACCCTACGACGATCTGTCCGAATTCTATGGCCGCGTGCTAAGCCAGTGGAGCCTGGAGATGGGTCACGTGGCGAATATTGTGGGCGGCGTCGACGGCCAGCAGAAAAACGTCGGCCAGGACGGTGTGCGTTTCACTCCGATCCCGCGCGAACGCCAGGCAACAGCAGTGAAGTTCCTTAACGATAACGCATTTACAACGCCGACGTATTTTATCCGGCCCGACATCCTGCGCCGGATCGAGCCCGCCGGTGTGATCAGCCGCATCGGGAGAGCGCAGAGGCAGATCCTCAACACCCTGCTTACGCCAACCCGCATCGGGCGGCTGGTCGAGTATCAGGCCGTCGACGGGAAGAACGCATATACCCCGAGCGACTACCTCGCCGATTTGCGCAAGGGCGTCTGGAAGGAAATAGATGCTGCGGGGCCCGTGAAAATCGACACCTTCCGCCGCAATCTGCAGCGCGCCTATATCGAATTGGTCGATGACCGCATCAACCGGCCTACAGCCGCGGCTGCCGCCCTTGGCGGCGGCGCCACGGTTGCCACCGAGGAGGTGCGGCCGTTGCTGCGCGGTGAGTTAAAGAGCATCAGCGCCGCGATCACCGCTGCTCTGCCCCGCAGCGCCGATCGCGAGACGCGCCTGCATCTGGAAGATATCAAGGACCAGATCGCAAAGGCGCTCGACCCGAAGTTCGCTCCTCCATCGGCTGCCCCTGCGGCGCTGGGCGGAGGGCGCCGTGGTTTCGACGGGGAGGACTGGCAGCATCCAAAATCCTGCTGGCCCGACTACGTCATCAAGTAACCAGGCAAGGGGAGCGGAATTTTAGCCCCGCTCCCCGTTCCAAAAGTAACTCGCCTCAAAACTGCAAAAGCAGCCACGAATGACACGAACTCTTCCATTCGTGTCATTCGTGGCTGCCTTAAAAAAGACCATTAATTTTCATGCACCTGGGTGCGCCCCCGGTGCATGGGAGACCGAGGTAAGATTTTTTGCGATTATGCCTGCACCATGTATTTCGAGGTTTGCAGCTCTCGTGCCGGCGTCAAAATATCATCGGAAGCTCAACAAATCAGTCCTATACTCATCGTGTTCTAATGTTTGGTGTGACAGTATGCGGGCTTATTGCAGCAAAGTATGCTGTCCATGCACGATGCAGACATGAGAAACTGTATCGAACCATAGGAAAGAGGGGAAATATGAGATTGCGTCAGATCATTCTGCTTAGTATGGCCGTTTTCGCCATCGCCGCTTATGGGTTGCCG
>Ga0315284_10008034_pt1 | contig 15043 bp, 4 predicted proteins | sample YL17G09_16_MG_FD_203696 | JGI IMG/M metagenome (GOLD analysis project Ga0315284, IMG submission 203696) | Sediment microbial communities from Yellowstone Lake, YNP, Wyoming, USA - YL17G09_16 | ecosystem: Environmental > Aquatic > Freshwater > Lake > Sediment | place: USA: Wyoming | collected... | reverse complement strand
GGAGGCAGCCTTCCAGTCAGCCATTGACCAGGCCGTTGGGATGCTAGACCAGGCTTTTGACATCCCGTTGAAAAATCAAATCGCAGTAGTGGGTGGAGAAGCAGGAAATTATTACACACCACCGCCGCAGGATGGCTCCCGTCCCCCGACTTTCTATGCCGCTACCGCTTATAATCAGCCTAAATTCCCCTTCAAGGACATCGCTTTTCATGAGGCGGTCCCAGGGCACGGCTACCAGTTTGATGTCGCCCGGCAGTTGAACCTGCCGTTCTTCCGTAATGCCATCCAGTATGATGCCTACATCGAAGGCTGGGCGCTGTATGCCGAACGCTTGATGTGGGAGTTGGGAGCCTACGAGGACGATCCTGCCGGTAATATTGGCCGGTTGTCGCTGGAATTATTACGTGCGGTGAGGTGTGTCCTGGATACCGCCATCCATGCGAAAAAATGGACTTTCAACCAGTCCATACAGTATATGATTGAGGCTACGGGCTCGCGGGGAGAGGGTGAGATCCGGCGCTACATCATGTGGCCGGCGCAGGCTACCTCATATTTTGTGGGTTATCTGAAAATCCTGGAGCTGCGCCAGAAGGCGAAGGATCTTCTGGGCAGCCAGTTCGACCTCAAACAATTCCATCATGTGCTTTTGGGCAGCGGCCAGGTGCCGCTTGCAAAGCTGGAGCAGCTGGTAGAGGCGTATATTTCCGCAAACCAGTGAATTGAGGTATATACATAACACCCCCGCATCCCATCTCTTGGGAGGATACCTTAATTTAGATAATTTACACAGGTTTAGTTTATATTATTGTAACCGCTGTGTGAAGACTGGATTCCTGAAAATCTGCTCATCTGGGCTTTCTAGGGATTTTCTCAACATGATCTTATAATATATTTACCTTTTTGGGGGATAATATAATAGATAAATATCACACAAATTGAGCTGATTGTGTTCAGGAGGTTACGATGAAATGGTCATGGAAAATTGGCCGTTTTGCGGGTATTGATGTATATCTGCATACGACTTTTCTGCTGCTAATTGGTTGGGCAGGATTTAGCTATTGGGCGCAAACCCACAAGGTCTCCAGCACGTTGGAAGGGGTCGGTTTCATGCTGGCTTTGTTCGCTTCGGTTGTCTTGCACGAGTACGGCCATGCCTTAACGGCCCGCCGGTACGGTATCAAGACGCGGGATATCACCCTGCTTCCCATAGGAGGCCTGGCGCGCCTGGAGCGTATGCCAGATAAACCCACCCAGGAGTTTTGGGTCGCACTGGCCGGACCTTTCGTTAATGTGGTTATTACCGCGGTCTTGTTTACTTACCTGGTAGTTACCAACACACTGGCTCCCCTGAATGGTTTGAGCCTGACCGGCGGCCCGTTTATGGAGAGGTTGATGAGCGTAAATCTCACGTTGGCGCTCTTCAACCTGCTGCCAGCCTTCCCTATGGACGGCGGGCGCGTTTTACGGTCCTTGCTGGCGATGCGCACGGATTACACTCGTGCCACCCATGTGGCTGCCACGATCGGGCAAGGGATGGCCTTTGTGTTTGGGTTCATTGGCCTGTTTACTAACCCCTTCCTGGTTTTCATCGCCCTGTTCGTGTGGATCGGCGCGGCGCAGGAATCTGGCCTCACCCAGATTAAATCGGCTATCGGCGGCATCCCGGTCAATCGGGTTATGTTGACCGAATTCCATTTCCTGACCTCTCAGGATAACCTGGCGCGTGCCGTTCAACTCATCCTGGAAGGTTCACAGCATGATTTCCCGGTGGTGGAGAATAATACTGTTGTAGGAATTCTCACCCGCGGTGACTTACTCAAAGCCCTTTCCGTTCGAGGACAGTCAGCTCGTGTTGTTGATGTCATGCGCCGGGATTTTGAGCTGGTTCATCCCGGCGACATGCTGGAGCCTGCTTTTGCGCGTTTGAAAGAATGCGACTGTCACGTCTTCCCAGTGATGCAGGATGAAAGGCTGGTGGGACTTTTAACTGCTGAAAATATCGGCGAATTTATGATGATCCAATCGGCCCTGCGGAAGCGCACCTTACAGGCCAGCCAGGCCTGAATCCTCCCCTCCTGGCGAGAAGGGGGAGAAAACTCGAAGATTTGGATATTTACAGCAGCGTAGGGGCGGGTTCCGAACCCGCCCCTACGCAAAACATCCCCATTTGGGGGTAGGATCTAATTTTACGCATTTATCGGCGATACAGCATCGGAATATACACCCACGCCTGCGTGCTCAACGGCACATACCAGACCCGATCGGTGTTCCAGGAAACCGCAGTCACCATCTTGTAATCTCCTACCTGGAAGTGAACCACACTTCCCTCCTTCCCGCAGCCAGGGGTGAGTGAACCGTCTGCTGAGACATTGATGGAATACACCACCTGCTTGTCGACGAGTTGCGTTATCCCTTGCCCGCATTTCACACCGCCGGTCCAGGCAAAGACCTCCATGTCTGGTTCGGGGGTGAAGTTTTCACTGGCCAGCACCGGACCGTAGTAGGTGGCGGGCGGCATTTGCTGTGCAGGGGTCTGAGTCTGATCGAGGAATCCCGCTCCCTGTAATTTGAGAATGATCGACTTGGTCAGGTGGATCCAGTACCCCTCTCCGAACTGTAAGTCGGTCAGGTCATTCACCCAGGAGGGAACATCCGGAGAGTATACCTTCCAATTGTCTGCCGGATCAGCGCCATCGTACCAATACACCGTGTTATATACTCCCTTGATCGATACGAGTGCATCAGCGATCGGCCGTACCGCCTGGACCGGGTAGGCGAACTGATCCCAACCGGGACCGTAGAGCGGGATCTCGATCGTGGACATGAGGGCATACAACCCCGCGCCGGGGATCACGGCGAAGGCAGTGTTCTCGGTCGTGTCGACGGTGGTGGCTAACGGTACCCATTCGCCGGCACCCTCATCCCAGCGGTATATTTTGATCCAGCTTTCTTCACCCGCCGGCACATCCCGCTCCATGTACCCCATATCGAGGGAGGTTCCGCTCAGGCTGGGCGCGCCGCCGGATTGGGTCAGCCAGTAGGCCTGCCCGATAACGGTTGCCCACGGCGGGGGGTTGGGCAGCAGGGTCGCCGCCTGGAAGGTGTAAAACTCTCCCTCCGGGAATTCCAGCTGCTCGGAATATAGGATCACATGGCCATCCGTAGAGGTCGCTGGAGCATACCCGGAGCGCATCCGCGCGTAGCCCGAGCGCATCCGTGCATAACCCGAGCGCATACGCGCCGGGTTGCCTCCCATGGCGAAATCCACCACAACTTCCCGCTGGCTGTTGGGCTCATCCACCCAGATGCGCACGTACCCATCGATGGCTGGCTCAGCCAGGTTGAACGCCCCGGTGTAGGTATCACCGGCTTCCACCAGGGTGAGGACCTCCGAGGCTGAGCTGCTGCCCGGGTACAGGCGTGCCAGTAAGGATAACCCCAGGCCCAGGTTCTCGACCTCGACCTCCACCGTGTGCGAAGTCACGGGGGATACCCTCACTTCTGGCTGCCAGGAGGGGTGCACTGCCAGGGTGAGCTGTTGGTCGTCCAAGGCGGTGATGGTTTTGCAACCGGTGCGCTGTTCATCCAGCTCGATCAGGCACAATCTATCGCCGGGCTGCGCCCCCGGAGCCAGGATGCTGTCCACAGCCGGACGGCCCAGGTCCACCAGCCGGGCATCGGGATCGGCCACATCGCCGCGCATCAGGAAAGCGCGCGTCTCTCGTCCGGGGACCAGGCTGGCCCCGCCTTCATCCTTGAGATAAAAACGAGGGTCGGACAGCGCCTGCGGATCCTCGGGCGGTTCCACTTCGTGTAAATGCGTCACTGCCAGGGGCAGGCTGGAAGGGCCCGAGTTGAGGCTGGCGCCATTCAGGGCGGGGTAAAAAGTGCTGATGGTATCCCAATCGGCGCGGCCGGTGGTCTTATTTGCCAGCACGTCTGCACAGCCGGGCAGCCATCCGGCGGGGGTCTTAAACTCGCTGTAGTCGTCGCGGTAGGGGTCTGCCATGGCAGTGCCGGTGCAGGTATTCACCAGGATCAGGCGGCCTTCGGCGTCCAGGCCGAGGTAATCATCATCCAGGAACAGGGCAAAATGCCCCAGTTCATGGGCCAGGGCGCGCGGCCAGTCTTCGCCCATGCTTTCGCCAGGCTCACCGTAGCGATTCCACACCATGCCGATGTGAACCATGCCGGGCTGGTAGACCAGGCTCGAGGTGAACGGGTCGGTGACATCGTCATCCACAATCCCGCCCAGAGTCCCTGCCGGGCGGCGGTGGTTGCTGGCGTAGATGCGTATATCGGCATCGTACCATAACTGGCGGTCGTGATAGAGGGTGACCTCCCCAATGGCGGCCTGGCCGTTGGTCCAATCGTAGAGCAGCTCGGAGGTGCGCTGGATGCTGTAGTGCAGCTCCTCCATGAAACGGGCATCCAGTCGGGCGTCCCATTCCAACGATATGCTCAGGTTGAATAGGATCAGCGAGTGATCGGCAGAGACGGTAAGGGGTTGTACTCCGCTGGTGCTGACGGTGAACATTTCCAGCCCGCTGGCAGTTGGGACGGCGCTGGTGGCATACAGGGTGTAATCATCGGTGATCGTGATCGGGAGTAGGGCCATGAGCTGGTCTCCCTGACCGAGCTCGCCCTTGCCTTGCAGGTAACCCTGGTTGTCAGTATGGAAGGGCACGCCTGCCAGGTCAGCAATCGGCTCAGCCTGTCCCCCCTGGCCTGCGGGCAGCCGGTACACGATGGCTCCAGGCACCTGGTTACCGGGGGTACCGCTCTCTAGATAGACGCGCACCTGGCTGCCGCGCACGCGGAACGGGTAAGTGGATGAGGCATAAGATCCGTGCAGGTAAGGGCCGGGCACTTGGTCCGGATAGTTTACGATGCCCGGCACTGCCTGGAGGCGGAAAACCACATCGTCTGAATTGCCGAAGAAACGGGAGGCGAAGACATCCCAATTGTAAATATGCAGCATGCCGGAGGGAGAGGTCGCTAGATTGGTAGTGATCGTACTGCTGGATTCTACTGCCTCCAGCCAATGCCCGCCGCCATCCGTTGAGTACCAGGCGCGCACGAACGAGACCGGGGCGCTTTGTGGATCGGTGAGGGTGTAGGTGATGGGAATGACAGGGTTGGCCCAGGTCTGGGGAACCGAATAGAGATCGGCATCCGAACCGGGGCGGGTGATGCTGACCACCGGCACCGAGCCCGGCAGGCTGCGTGCATCTCGCCGGTTGTTGTAGAGCCGGCTGATCCCATCGTTTCCTGCCGCCAGGTCCAGGTCGCCATCATTATCGTAGTCGCCCCAGGCGATGCTGTAGGTGTAAGTCTGCCCGACCGAAGACCAGATTGCGCTGCGGGTCAGCTGCCCACCTTCATTGCGATAAATCCGGTTGGGCATGCCATGATTTCCTACCGCCAGGTCCAGGTCTCCGTCGCCATCGTAATCGCCCCAGGCCAGGCTGTAGGTGTAAGAAGTTTCGATTGATGACCAGACCGCGCTGGTGGTCAGCCTCCCGCCCTCGTTGCGATACAGGCGGCTGGGCTGCAGCCAGTTGCCCGCGGCCAGGTCGAGGTCGCCGTCGCCGTCGTAGTCGCCCCAGGCCACGCTGTTGGTGTCATCTGATTCGGTGGAAGACCAGATGGCTGCGGGTTTCAACTTCCCGCCTGCGTTGCGGTACAGGCGGTTGGGCTGCCCGTAGTTGCCCACCGCCAGGTCGAGGTCACCATCGCCATCAAAATCGCCCCAGGCGAGGCTGCGGGTCCAGTCGGATTCGGCCGAGGACCAGACGGCTACTGTAGCTAAACTTCCGCTCTCATTGCGGTACAAACGGTTGGGCTGCCCATAATTCCCCACCGCCAGGTCGAGGTCGCCGTCGCCATCATAGTCGCCCCAGGCGATGCTGGTGGTGTCATCACTTTCAGAGGATGACCAGTCGTAGTCGTGGGACAGTTCCCCGCCATTATTGCGATACAGGCGGTTGGGCTGGCCTGTGTTCCCTACCGCCAGGTCGAGGTCGCCGTCGTTGTCATAATCACCCCAGGCGACACTTGTGGTGTTGTTGGGTACCACCGACTGCCAGGCCGCGGGGAGGACAAGGGTACCGTTGTCGTTGAGATACAGCTTGTTGGGCTGGTTGTAGTTGCCCACAGCCAGGTCGAGGTCGCCATCGGCATCGACATCGCCCCAGGCAATGCTGCGCGTGATATCCGATATGCCGGATGACCAGGTAGGGGCGGGGGCCAGGGTGCTGCCCTCGTTGCGGTACACCCGTTTGGGTTGGTTTGAATTTCCCACTGCTAGGTCGAGGTCACCATCGTTGTCGCAGTCTCCCCAGGCAATGCTGGTGGTGGTGTCGGTTTCGTTGGACGACCAGGCTGCGCTGGAGGTCAGCGTGCCGCCATCGTTGCGATAGAGCCGGTTGGGCTGGGCAGAATTTCCCGCCATTAGGTCCAGGTCGCCGTCGCCATCGTAATCACCCCAGGCCACGCTGGCAGTATTGTTCCCTACTTCTGTGGATGACCAGGATGCACTGGTAGCCAGCGTACCGGCATTGTTGTGGTACAGCCGGTTGAAGCCGATGTTGCCCACGGCCAGGTCAAGGAAGCCATCGCTGTCGTAGTCGCCCCAGGCGATGCTGGTGGTATCATCAGTAGGATCACCGGTAGAAGACCAAACAGCACTGGTGGTCAGCACGCCAGCATTATTGCGGTACAGCCGGTTGGGTTGAAGCCGGTTCCCGGCCGCCAGGTCGAGGTCGCCATCATTGTTATAGTCTTCCCAAGCCACGCTGGTAGTGTTATCGGTTTCTATCGAAGACCAGGATGCACTGGCAGCCAGAGTACCGGCATTGTTGCGGTACAGTCGATTGGGCTGCCCATAATTCCCGGCAGCCAGGTCCAGGAAGCCATCGCCGTCGTAATCGCCCCAGGCCACGCTGTGGGTATCATCTGCTTCGGTCGACGACCAGACCGCTGCGGAGGTCAGCATCCCGCCATTGTTACGATACAGCCGGTTGGGTTGCAATTCGTTCCCCACTGCCAGGTCGAGGTCGCCGTCGTTGTCGCAATCACCCCAGGCGACGCTGGTGGTGTTATATGCCTGCGAAGCTGACCAGATCAGGGTCATCTGCAACACGCCGTCTTTGAGGCCGTCATTGCGGTACAGCTGGTTGGATTGTCCGTTATTCCCCACCGCCAGGTCGAGGTCGCCATCGCCATCGTAGTCCCCCCAGGCAATACTCAAGGTAATGGCGGTTTCATAGGAGGACCAGGCCAGGGTAAACGGGTCGCCGTTGGCGGCGCGGGCCGAAAAAGGCCCCTCGGCCCGGCACACGAACACCAGGCTGGCCAGGGTAGCCAGGATGCGGACCCATCCCAGCCTGCCGGTAAGTATTCGAGCAGATGCTTGCCGGGGGGTACAGGCAGAGGATAAGCCAGGATCGCCAGGTCTTTTCTGTAAACCCAGCATGTTTACCAAAGAACGCTTGAAGCCAACCATGAGATCCTCCTCATCGCTTTCCTGGTGTAGCTGCACCACCCGGGGTTCGAAACTTCTCAAGCCGGTTCAGCCAACGACCTCTTTGCCAGCCAATCTCTTGACCATATCCAAATCGCGCTGCGCCCCTAGCTGCGCGAAAGCTGCTTCAGCCTTCTGCAGGAGCTCCAGGCCGCGGGGACGCTCAGGCCCATCCAGCAGGCATTCCCCCCAGGCCGTCTGAGTGCGGGCAGCCTCGTAGGGGTCGCGATCTTCCAGCTGCGCCAGGCTTCCCTCGAATGAAGCCAGAGCCCCATCGTGCTGCTGGAGGGCAAGCTTTACCTTTCCCAGCACGCGCATGCCTATACCTTCATCGGTATCGGATTCCAGATCCCTGGCCAATGATACCGAGGTTTCAGCGCGGGTGCGTGCGGCTTCAATGTCGCCCTGTTCAAGGTGTAACAGCGCCCAGGTGCGGTTAATCTCCGGCAGCACCTCAGCCAGGCGGGTGCCGGTTTCCTGGTACAGCTTTTCTGCTTCCACCAACAAAGGCTCAGCCGCCGCGGGCTGCCCCTGGCGCAAGTACAGGTCCGCCAGGCTGGGCAGGGCGTAGATCAGGTGCGCTCGCAGCTTGGCCCGCCGCGCCAGGCCGATACATTCTTTCAGATTGCGCTCTGCTTGCTCATATTCACCCAATTTGACATATACAATTCCCAGCAGCGTATGGGTGCGCACCCGCTGGGCCAGGCTGCCCAGCTTTTCTGCCTGGGCGAGAACCTCCTGGTAGATGGCCAAAGCTTCCTTGAGCTGCCCGGCAATATCCGCTTCGATGCCCAGGTTCAATTTGTGTTCCGCGATCCGCCATTGATCGCCCAGCTTCTGGGCCAGAGCCAGGGCGTCGCGGTAATAGGCCTGTCCCTGCACGGTGTCGCCGCGGGCGCAATAGAGGTTGCCCAGGTTGCCGAGTGCGGTGATCTGCATGGGATGCTCAGGGGGAAGCTCTTTGCGCCCCTGCTGGAGCGCCTCCTCGGCGGCTTTGTAATCCCCTTGGTAGGCATGGATGCGGCCCATGCGGATGCGGATGATGGCCTGCTCGAGCAGGTTTTCTCCCTCCGGCAAGGCCTCCAGCCCAAGCATCAGCCATTCGAGGGCCACCAGAGGGTTGCTCTCCTGCAGGACTTCGCCCATCCCCAGGCAGGCACGCGCTTTCAGGGGGCGCGCCTGCGGACTGTCTGGCAGCCCTTCCAGGGTGTTGTAAGCCGATTCGTACCGGTCCTGCGCTGCCTGGCCGTCGCCCAGCAATGCGGATACCTGCCCGCGGGCCAGGTTCAGCCTGGCATTCAGAATCGGATCGTCCAGCTTTTCACCGAACTGTTCCAGCACCTGCTGCAAGGCCAGCGCCTGGCCGCGGTTGATGCTGGCCCAGACATCCTGCGTGGCATACTCGACCGCCCTGGCAACCTCCCCAGCGCATTGATAATGAAGTGCGGCGCGGAGCGGGTCAGGTTCTGTGGTGGCGTAATGCTCGGCAGCGCGGCGGTGCATCTCCTGCTGGGCGCGCCGGCCGAGCTGCTCGTAGTAGAAAACCTGTACCAGGGCGTGCTGGGTGTATTCTTTCCCGTTTTCACCTTCGAGCGCCGACAACAGGTAACGGCTGTTCAAATCATTCAGTGTTCGGCGCATATTGCGCCCTTCCAAAATAGCGCTGATGGCGTCGCGGCTGCCTGGGTATCCCATCAATACCGACACAGCGCTCATGACCTCGCGTTCCTCGGCATTCAAGCCATCGTCCACGGCCTTGATCAGGTAATGCTCAATGCTTTCGTTTTCCGGCAGCTGGTGGATCAGGCGCACCGGATCCTGGCCGCGCAGCAGGGAGTCGATCGCCAGGGTCAGGAATTGGGTATTGCCTTCGGTGCGGGTGTAGAGCGTGTTGAACAAATCTTCCGGCAGCGACAAACCGCGCGTTGCCAGCAGACTGCGGGCGTCCTCACGGCTTAGCCCTGCCATGGGCTGGAAATCGGCGCTGTGCGCCAATCCTGGCACGCTGCGTGATGTGATAATCATAATAGACACCTCGTTGTCGGGAATAACGCCCTCAAGCCGCTCTAAAAATTGGGCCAATAAGGGATCGTTTTCGACAAAGTGGAAGTTGTCGAAGCACAGCAGGTAACCCTGCCCGCACAGCAGTTGGAAGAGATAATCGAACAACACTTCGGACGGTGGCGGCTGGATGCCTGTCTGTTGGGCATTTTGCAGCATCGCCCACAGGTCGGACTGCCCTCTCCAGGCCAGAAATCCCGCCAGCTTCCAGATTAGCGCATGCACCCCCTCGCCGGTATGGAAGGTGTGCCAGAAGATCTTGACGGGCGGACTTACTTGCATTGCCAGCGCAGCAGCCAGAGCGGTCTTGCCCATGCCCGGCATACCGCTGATGATGATCTGGTGCTTGGCAGCCAATTGTTCGGTGAAGTAAGCCAGCTCGGTCTGCCGGCCTACAAAATCGGTGGCCGCGGGGGGGATTGCCGGCTCCGGGGGTGGTTTTACTTCGATCAGCCTTATCCCGGAAAGGGTACTTATTTCTCCGCTTTCACGGATTTTCACCCCCACGGGGCGCGTCTCCAGATCCACCAGGGCTGCGTCCATGTCCGCCAGCATCTCGTCGATCTGCTGATAGCGATCTTCGGGGCGCTTGGCCATGCTTTTATAAATGATATTCTCAACGTCGACTGGCAGCTCGGGGTTGAACAGGCGAGGCTGAGGCACCTCTTCCTGGATGTGCTTGAGCATGGTTGCCACGAGTGTATCCGCTTCGAATGGCAAGCGGCCGGTAGCCAGCTCGAAGAGCACCACACCGAACGAATAGATATCGACGCGGTGATCCCCTGGCTCACCCAGGCCTTGCTCGGGCGCCATATACGCGGGCGTGCCGACTGTGGCTTCGGTAATGGTTTGGTTCGGTGCGGACAGGATTTTTACCAGCCCAAAATCTGTTAGCACCGCACGCCCGGTTAAAGCCTCTCCGCCCTCTATGATTATATTGGAAGATTTCACGTCGCGGTGGATCATGTTCTGCGCGTGGGCGTAGGAAAGCGCCTGCCCAATTTGGCGTATGATACGGGCGGTCTTCTTCAGAGGCACTATCTCGCCGCGCCGTGAAAGGTTCTTGACCTGCGTTCTCAAGGGAATGCCCTCGACCAACTCCATCACGATATAGGGCATGTCTCCTTCGATATCGAAATCTAAAACTTGAACAATGTGGGGATGGTGCAGGGCTGCGATACTTTTGGCTTCACGCTCGAAACGCGCCACAAATCCTGGATCGCTGGTCAGGTGGGCGTGCATGATCTTAATCGCCACGTAACGATCGAGGTTATTCTGGTAGGCCTTATAGATCTCAGCCATCCCACCGCGCGCTAATCGTTGTACAATGCGGTATTTCCCGAGGGATTTACCGATCAGCTCTTGCATCAACACCTCTGAAAAGGATAAGCTTTCCCGGTTGATTTTGAATCACGGCCGCCCCATGAATCAAACTGCAATTGCGGGGATATCGAAGCTTGCAAATCAGGAATGCCAGAGAGACAAAAATTGCATCTGAGACAATCTTTGCCTCAGAGGCAGTTTCTGCCTCCTATTGTATACGATATGGACAAACAATGTGAGGCCTTTTGCCAGATAGCTGCTGGCTGTTTTTCCTTTCGGAGCGACACGCAGTAAATTTGATTCTAACCGTGAACTGCGCTTTTTCTATAAACTATAGGTTAAAACCAATGCGCTTTCATCCAGGCTGCTGTGTCGTCCAGCGGGAATTTCGGAGCAAGATGGTGGTAACGGCTTCCCAGAATCTGTTTGCATTGATAATCTGCGATGCCTCCCACGCCGTCCATCCATCATAGCGAATCTAGGTATGAGAGTCAAACCTTTTTAAAACCACGATAGTGAAATCATCCTGCAGTGTGGAATCGCCACTGTGGGTTTGGACGGCTAACCATAACTGCTCACATACTGCCTGGGCAGTTTTTTCTTGATATTCGGATAAGACCTCAAACAAACGCTGATCACCAAATTCATCGCCCTGGCTGTCGGAGGCCTCGCTTAACCCATCGCTGAACAACAATGCCATTCCCCCAGGCGGTATTGTGAATTCTTGCTTATCGAGTTCTATATCTTCAAACAGACCCAGGGGCTGCCCGCGATCGACGGGTATATCTACCGGCTGTCCGTGGGGCTTTAAAACCACAGGTGGAAGATGCCCTGCGCGCGCATATTGGAAGTGACCGGTGCCGCAATCCAAGATACCATACAGCAAGGTGACGAACATCCCCGAAGCATTCACGTTGAGCAAATGGCGATTCACATTAAGGAGGGTTTCGGCAGGCGAATCCATCTGCAAGGCATCCACACTCATCAGGCTGTAGGTCAAGGCCATGATCAGCGCGGCGGGCAAACCTTTGTCGGCTACATCGCCGATCACCACCCCCAGGTGGTCGCAGTCTAGCTGAATAAATTGGTAAAAATCCCCGCCCACTGCACGCGCCGGGATCATCAGCGCGCCAAAGTCGTACCCGGGATATTCGGGTAAATGAACAGGCAAGATACTCTGCTGAGTCTTGCGAGCGATTTCCATCTCTCGCTCCAGCCTCAATAGCAAGCGTGTGCGCTGGTCACGCAGGCGCTTTTTTTCCAGGCTGGCGTTGAGGCGCGCCTGTAGTAGAACTTTATTGACTGGCTTGGTAAGGTAATCTTCGGCCCCCATTTCAATGCACTTCACCACGCTGTCCATTTCTTCTAATGCCGAAGTGACGATTATCGGAATTTCGCGCAGTTGCGGATCGGCTACCACCTGTTCTAACACCTGGTAGCCATTGACCTCAGGCATCTCGATATCGAGTAACACCATCTCAACCGGTTGTGTATGAAGGATATCCAGAGCCTGGCGCCCATTCTCGGCATAGGATACGGCGTGGCCTTGTTGCACCAAGTAGCGCCCCAACATCAAACGATTGACTTTATCATCGTCTACAACTAGCAAACATCCAGCAGTAGGGTTATCCATCGCACAACTCCTTTAGTGTCTGTTGAACCTGGAGATAATCAGCTGCCAGGCGTTCCACTGCCGCGGCAGCAGCACCCAGTTGGCCTGCTTTGCCCAACATTTCTAGTTCTTTGGCTAGGCTTCCGGATCGCAGTGCGCCAAGGGAGTTGCTGGTTGACTTGATCGAATGCGCCGCGCGACGAAATGCCTCGGTATCCTGGCTGGCCAATGCCTGGCGTAGTGTGGAAATGAGCCGTGGCGTTTCTTCGCAATAGGCGTCTACCAGCTCTTGGATGAAATTGGCGCCCATCTCTTTTTTGAGATCTTCGAAGGTAGGCCTGTCCACGATGGGTGGAATATTCGCCACCTCTTCTTTGGGCGAAATTAGGGGTGGAACTTTTGTGAGGGCGGCGACCAATTCGGCAACCCGGATGGGCTTACTGATGTAATCATCCATGCCAGCAGCCAGGCATATTTCACGATCACCCTGCATGGCATTGGCAGTTGTGGCAATGATGCGTGGACGCCGTTCGCGTGGCCACTGAGCGCATATCATTCGAGAGGCTTCCAGGCCGTCCATTTCTGGCATTTGTACATCCATCAAGATAACATCATACGATTGGCGTTCAACCGACTGTACCGCTTCCATTCCGTTCGAGGCCACATCGGCGCGGTAGCCTAACTTCTGAAGGAGACGTAAAGCGAGTTTTTGGTTGACAGTATTATCCTCTGCCAGCAGGATGCGCAGGGGATAGCGTTTTGCCATCTCTGGATCCAACTGCGCTTTCGCAAGGAGGGCACGCGGCCGGTTTGCAGGCTGGAGTCCAAAAACGTTTGCCAGGGTATCGAACAACTGCGAAGTTTTTATCGGCTTTGACAGCGTGGCGGTAAAGATCATCATAGAACCGTCACTCACACGCCGGCCCAGCGAGGTGAACAGCAACAGTGGCAAAGACTGCGCCAGGCGCAGCTTGCGGATTTCACTTCCCAGCGTTACGCCGTCCATTTCAGGCATCTGCATATCGAGAATAGCCAGGTCAAATGTTTGCCCGTGTTCGAGCCATTCCAGAGCTTGCCGTGGGGATTCCGTATCGCTTGTTTGGATACTCCATTTGTGTAATTGCAGGGTCAAAATACGGCGATTGGTAGCGTTGTCGTCCACGATCAGCACCCGCTTCCCCTGAAGTTGTGGTAGAGCATCTCCCCAGTCATACTGTGCCCTGGCGGGCATCTCCACGACCTCCGTCTGGATCGTGAAGTGAAAGACCGAACCTTTCCCGGGCATGCCTTCGCTCTCTGCCCAAATCCTGCCACCCATGGTGGCGGTCAGGCGTTTGCAGATGGCTAATCCCAACCCCGTGCCCCCATACTTGCGCGCAGTGGATGAGTCGGCTTGCGAGAAAGATCGGAACAACCTTCCCGCCTCCTCGGGTTTGATGCCGACGCCGGTGTCGCGCACCGAAAAGTGAAGCGTCAAGGCAGGAGGAGAAGGCCTGGCTGGCACCCCCTCATCTTTCGCCTCCCTGGCATCATCCTTTTTTACTTCAACCACGACTTCGCCCTGTTCGGTGAACTTGATGGCGTTGCTGAGCAGGTTGATCAGGATCTGGCGCAGGCGGGTCACATCTCCCAGGATGGCAGCGGGAACATCTTCCTCGATCAGGCAGGCGATATCCAGGTCTTTTTCTTCCGCTCTTGGAGCCACCAGGTCGAGGGCGCTTTCCACACATTCACGCAGATCGAAGGGCTGTTTTTCCATTTCCATTTTCCCGGCTTCGATCTTGCTGAAGTCCAGGATATCGTTAATCACGTTCAAGAGCGCATCGCCACTGTTATGGATGATCTCAGCGTACTCGCGTTGTTCCGTGCTGAGGGAGGTATCGAGCAGCAAGTTGCTCATACCGATTACGGCGTTCATCGGGGTGCGGATTTCATGGCTCATCGCAGCCAGGAAAGTGCTCTTGGCCTTATTGGCTGCCTCGGCTTCATTCCGTGCTTTCTGGATCGCGTCGAACAGCTGGGCGTTGTGGATCATGGCATTGAAACCCTCCGTCAAATAGCCCAGTTCATCGGTAGTGGTCACCGGAACTTGAACATTAAAATCATTCTGCTCGACGCGGCTCATGGCATCTTTCAACGCGCCCAGTGGATCGGTGATCCCCCGCGTCATAAACAGAGCCATGCCAATACTTGCCAGGGTGGTTATCACGAGGATAAAGATCTCTACCAGGAGTAAATTTTCCAGGATTGCTTCAGGCTGGTTTGTGTTTGCCAATGCCTGCGCCCGTTCCAATGACAATTTCACCAGTAGAGCCGAAGGCCACAATTCAATCAGTAGAAAAACGATTAATAATCGGTTCCGGATGGATAGACGGAACCCTCCAACCGTGTGCAGCCTGCCCGCAGGGATAAAGAATGGGATGGTGCCTCGCCAGATCCAGTCTAAGGCAAAATAATATACGGCTGTAGCCAGCACACCCCCTACTCCCACAATGCCGATGAAAACCCGCAAGGTATAGGCT
>Ga0315284_10008033_pt1 | contig 15044 bp, 8 predicted proteins | sample YL17G09_16_MG_FD_203696 | JGI IMG/M metagenome (GOLD analysis project Ga0315284, IMG submission 203696) | Sediment microbial communities from Yellowstone Lake, YNP, Wyoming, USA - YL17G09_16 | ecosystem: Environmental > Aquatic > Freshwater > Lake > Sediment | place: USA: Wyoming | collected... | reverse complement strand
AGAAGTACCACCACTTACCAATGAATCAACATATTCTTTATCAACTAAAGAACGATTGGTATAATCAAGACTATAATTATCACCATATTCCAGTGCACACGCATAATTTAAACATACTTGTTTAAATGTACTGCCGCTTCTACTATCTAATATAATATTACCTCCATCAAAAAAAGTACCTAATCGAATATAAGAACATGCACAAGTACTATTTCCAGTATCAGCATATCTTAAATATGCACCTGTAGCAGCACCACTATCTTTTATTAGACCCAACATCGGACCATATGAGTAATTACCAACCCATGTCGGACCATCATTTATCAAACCACCAAGACAAACTCTATTAAAACCATCAATGCCCAAACCATTGGTTGCACCGGTGATACCAGTACCACCACTTACCAAAGAATCAACATATCCCTTATCGGGAAGCCACCTACTATTAGCACCTTGAGAATAATCACAAACATAATGAAAACCCCTATTATCGTGATAAGTTTTAGTTGCACCTGTTGAAGCAAAACAAATTCTGTTATCGGCATGTACAACACTAAGTCCTGCTGAACATCCACCGCCAGGATAATTGGATAATAATGAAACCTCATCAGCATTAACCATAACGTTTCCCGTACAAGCCGATGCGACATCTCCCCAAGATAATTTTAATTCATCATTTGACTGATTGAAACAAATTGCTCTGTTTGAATTTACGCTTGAACTTAAAGTTAAATTACGTGTTGAAGCACCAATTGTCGTATTTCCGGTTAATGTACCACCAAGAACAACATTATATCCACATTTACTCAAACCATTATCTGCTCCGGTAATAGATGGAATTTGCCAAGTAGCAGTACCACCAGAATTTGAAGTCAGTATCTTACCTACGCCACGATTAGGCAATATAGATATTGTTGCACCACTTTGAATTTGAAATTGCCCAAATACATGAGTACAACCAGATAAATGTAGTATGTCACCAGTACATTGCTCAAACTTATTATCGCTTAGATTAGGTTTTGTATCAATCATTTTCTCTTGAACTTAATTATAATATTATACGTCAACACTACCACTATAATTACCGGCTTTAGCATGATTATATGCTTGTTCGATGAAATTAGGCGCACTCTTTTTTAGATTTGGCATAAATGAATACGTAAATCCCTTAATACACTTAGGATTTTCTTGGTGTGCAGAATCCGCATTTTTAAATACTTCTATTGTATATTTTATTCCATTTTTTCCACCAGTAATGCCAAAAGTTGGATTTATTCTCCAATAGGCGTTCATATATGTGAAATCATGTGGTTCATGATAATAATTCATTTGAAGTGCCATGACGTTAAATTATTTATTTAATATTATTACTTTAAGATAAATACTCAAAAACTCAGACTTATTCTCGGTGTTTTATAAAAATAAAAAACCCACCTGTTAGAGTGGGTTTCAAAAACTAAAATAATGGCTTACTTTTGTTTGTTCACGGCTTCAATAATCTTGTTAATATCAAATAAATTGATTGTATCGTAAGGGAACTGCTGAATCTGCCCGGAAATATCAAATTGTTCTAAGTATGAAAACTTATTTAATTCGTTGATATATTGAGCATTCGGTAATACATTTATGTTTTCTTCATAACCAAACACCGAGGGTTTGTTACCAATCCAAACAACAGTTGATTGCAAGTCTAATGCTGCAGCGACATGCTGGCTGAAACTATCAATGAAAAGTCTCTTTGTACTAAGTGGAAATACTGCATATAATTCTCTATATGGTAAGTTTAGCATTTCAACTCCTTGCAAAACTGGTTGCTCTGGGGATTTGATATGAAGTATGCGATAAGATTTACTAAAATAATTCACGAGTTTCTGCGCAATTTCAACAGGCATATCCCTAAACCATGATTTTTTACTGTATTGCCCATTAGGAGCACCGCCATGCGTTTGTAATAACATGATTGGTCTGTTATCCGGTTTTATCTTATCCCTCGCTATTTCAATCTCCCTTGCGTTTAAGTAGATTTTAGGTTTATTGCCGTCATGAGGAATACCATACATATCACACCAACTTTTAGTCAAGTGCTTTCTTTGTAATATATGGTCTTCACTGAAATAAACTTCTTGACGAAAAACTTTTGTTGTTGGTCTGATAAAGTCTGCAAAGAAATACTGCATTTGTCCAAAGGTATAAAATCTAAACACATCCGGATTATAGAAAAACGGACCATCCCAAGCAGTTACTACTACAATTTTGTAGTCTGGATATGCTTTTTTTATTGCACGAACTACTGCAGTCGCCATCACTTGCTTACCATGACCACCTTCAGTATGCAAAATTGCAAACTTATCGTCATCCCTTATTTTATCATCTGTTACCATAAATTTTATTTTAAATTTTAATTATAATTTTTTATACTTTTTTATAAATACGACAAAAAATCAGAAAAGCTATACTTATATGAAAAAAAAATGGAGATTTTTTACGTCTCCATTTTTTATTGTCTATATTAACTATTATTAGTTAATGAAAGCCAAACTGAACCATTTATTTGTTGCACCATATACAAGTTCAAGAGCACCATAATCTGTGTTGATTAAAGCACACTGATTGCCCGGACCATCAATTGTCTTACCAACACCCGCATTAATTACAACTGGAGTTGCCAATGCAGTACCGATAGCATCTTTAAATTTGAATGCTTGACCTGCTATAGGAGCACTTGGTAGGGTAAATGAAGTAGCACCACTTATCAATTGTACATATGTACTTGCTGTTGTTCCGGTTGTATTTACAGTAACAACAGTCTTTGCATAAACATTGTTTTTGTCACCAAGAGCTGCACCACTAACAGTCTTAACCTCTTTATCACCACTATTCCAAACCAATACAGCATCACTTGTTGCACCTGCATTTGGTGTTGTTGCCAAACAAATATTACTTGTAAGTTTAATGTAGTTTGCTGCCAATACAATTCTACTTGTATTACCGCACAAATCAATACAAGTTGAACCATCGATACGAACACAACATTGACCATATAGACTTGCAACACCTGTAACCGAACTTAACCCAATACAAGTTGCGCAAGTACCTGTACCAACTGCTCTGAAAGAAGTAGCGGTTTGACAAACAGCCATATCATCAGCACCCGTTTTTGAACAAGTGAAATATGATGCAGAAGCACCTGAGAATGTTAATGAACGTGAAGTTGTTACAATATTAGTATTACCAGTTAATGTACCACCAAGAACGATATTATTTCCCCCTAATTTTGTTAAACCATTGCTTGCAGTAACAGCCACACCAGAAGTTTTACCAGTTACATAAGCTGCATCGACAAGTGAATTACAAACAAAATTAGCACGATAACCACCACTAAGATATTGAAGACCTTTGAATGTTGTGCAGTCGCTACTAATAAGTCCACAGTTTGGTGTTAAAGAAATACTTGTTTTACAAGCACCTACACCAATGCTACGAAGAAGAGCACAGCCACCAGCATATCCACCAATTACAGCACATGTGGTTGTGCCATCATTACTATAATGCATTTCAGCACATGTAGGTCTAACAATAACCACAGATTGTGTTGTTGCAGATTGTGTTAATTGTAATGATACCTCTGTTGGTGTTATAGCAAACGCACCATGACAATTTGTGGTCACATCGCACATGTTAATCATACCAACACATGATGCCGAAGCCAATGCTAAACCATTACCTGAAGCAGTACAAAGGTCGAAATCGAAACCATCGTAAAATATAGAGGTTGTTTGAGTTAAATTACCACCAAGTCTTGCACAATGTGTAGCAACACAAGTTAAACCATTTGTTACACCTGTTATTGCTTTAAGCGATATTGCATTTGCACAAGCGGTTAAACCTGTTACCCATGCAGCATCCGGAATACTCCTTGCTGTAAAGTTAGCACCGTAAGGAGCGGTATATTGAAGACCAACTGCAGAACTACCAACACGTGAATCAGTAAATAACAATGAAGGAGTACCTATTGCTGATAATGTAAGTGTTGTTGCACCAGTAATCGTACCACCAAGTTTAACCTGCTGACCTGCTTTTGTTAAACCATTTGTTGCGCCCGTTATTGCATTAAGTGCTGAGTTAATATCTGCACAATTAAGTACAAGACAGCAACCCGCATTAAATTTAACAGGAATGCTTGTAGCACTTCCACCATTTGATGCTCTTACACTAAGGCTACCTGATGTATATGTTAAACCAGAACCAGCAATTGTAGGATTAACACATAATCCAGTACTTGATACAGCCAAACCACAACCAGTAGAACCACTTGTTCCTAATAAGACGCAAACAGTATGAACTCCACCAACTTGTGTAATTGCTATACCAGGACCTTCTTGAACATCAATTGTATTAGCAAATAATGAGAAAATCAAAGGAGTAACACCAACAGTGATTGGGTTAAGACTTGTTAATGCCCATAAACTATTATTTTGAGTACTACCAGTTGTAACCGGAATTAAGTCACCGTTAGAAACTTCTCCTGAAGGTGTGCCGTTATAATCATCTGCACGTACCCATGTACTTGCACTTGCTATGTAAATACCGTTTGTTGTAGCACCAGTATTACCAATTCCTTGGTTTTTAACCAAAATTCTATCGCCATTTACTGTAAGTACACCATCAATTGTTTGGTTACCGCTTAAAGTAATACTTGTTGTTGTTGCCAATCTTACTGCTGTATGAACATTCAAACCAGTTGCAATACTATCAACATATTGTTTATCAACTAAAGAACGGTTGACATAATTCGTACTATAATTACTTGCGTATACTATACCAGTTTGGTTAGAACCCGCTCTATTATCAAATATTTGAAATCCTGATGAACCATTAAAATCAGCAGAAATACCAACAGCATTTGTTGTACCATTAGTAATTGCACCAGTGCCACTTTCTGATTTAAGCCAAATAGCACCATTTCCTTGTCCAACCAATATCATATCTGTTTCGCCAGATGTTGCAAGTTGTAATCCACAGAATCTACCTAAAGTTAATTTACGACTACCTGCACCACTTTGAACAACAGTGTCAGCACAAAGATTTCCACCAAGACCAATCTGTTGATTTCCACAATTAGTAAGACCGTTTGTTGCACCAGTTACGCCACCAAATGCTGAAAGTGAAGTCTGAGAAACCACACCACCAGCACCAAGGCAAAGTAAACCACCACTACCGGGGATAGTTGCGGTTAATTTTACACCACTACCACCTAAGTTTACACCACCAGTAGCACCAGTAAGATTAACTTGATTCATATTTGCACCAAGTACGTATGCACCCGTAACGCAAGTATTTTCTATTATTGCACCACCAAGTTTTACATTATTAGTTGTTTTACATAAACCATTAGATGCTGTCACAATACTATTACCTGTTACTGTACTGAAAGGAACTTGAGCAATTTCTCCCGTTGAACATCTGGTAAGAATTGAATCGACAGCACTACCTGTTGGTGGTGTTGCTACCAACATAACGTCCGGACTATTAATTCCGATACAAGTACTACCACTTAAATTAAGTGTTGAAGATTTTACTGTAAATGGTTGTGGACCTATAATCGATACGGCACTTGTTAAAACACCACCAAGACAAGCATTATGACAATCTATTTTTGTTAAACCATTAGTTACGCCAGTTATTGCTTTAGGTGCTATTGATATTGCACAATTTGCTTGTGAAGTCATACCTGTTACATATGCTGCATCAACTAATGAGCGTGCAGTATATCCCGCATGATAGCAACCACCATATTGAATACCAATTGTCGGTGTACGTGAGTCTGTAAATGTTAATTGTGTTGCAGGAGATGCGGGTGCAGTAATTGTTGTAGCACCAGTTAATGTACCACCAAGAGTAGCATATATGCCGGACTTCGTTAAACCATTGCTTGCACAGCATATTGCATTTGTTGTTACGCCCGAAGTCTGTGAAGAAACATATTGTTTTGTTACAAGTGAACGTGGTGAAAATTGATTTTCATAATCACCACCATAAACAATACCTTTAGAAGTATATGCATCTGTAAATACCGTACTACCAGTTGACATATTAAAGGTATTCCATTTTCCCAATCTACCATCTTGTAATTGAACATAATTTGGAAGTACTACTGTTTCACTTCTTTGACCAGTGGTATTATTTTGTGCTATTTGATTTACTTGACTATAATTCCATCCAGTTCCACTTATCGCAGCAACAGTTAAAAATGCACTATAAGGACCACTTAAGACACCTTCAACAAATTGAGAATTATTTGTAGCACCACCCGCATAATAATATTGAAGGTAATTACTTGAGTCGCAACCATAAATGTTGAATAATTTTGCACAAGTACAAATAGCAGTATTACCAGTTAAATTGCCACCAAGAACAATTCTTTTATCAGATAGTTTCGTTAAACCATTTCCAACTAAAACAGTAATTGCATCAGTTTTACCTGTTACCCAAGCAACGTCTGGTACTGCACGTGGAGTAGTATTGAAGACTGCTGATTGGTCTGTTAGGTATGCTAATCTACCAACTGCATCAATGCATGTATCACCAGATAAAGTCAATTGTTGACCATCTGCTTGATATACTTTGGCATTGCTTAAATCGATTTTTGTATTGAAAGCCATAATTTCGTGTTTTTTATTTTGTATTTCTTATTTTTCCGTTATCTATAAATAGTCAAAATTCCCTATAAATTCTATAATTGTAATTCTTTTAATTAGTAAATGCTATTGCACTCCAAAAATATCCGTTATATACGAATGTAACTGAACCATAATTAGTATTAATCATTGTTGTTGTAGAAACCGGGTCATTAATTCGTTTTCCGTTACCATCAACTGTAATTGGGTTACTTAATGCAGCACCAGCTATGTCTGCAACACTAACTTTCTGACCAAGTTGTGGATTAAGCATTAAATATACACATGTTGCACCACTAACACCAATAAATTCACTTTTTGTACATGCAGAATATTGTGTGGTTACATTACAAACATTAAGAATATTGACAATACTATCAACATATGCCTTATCAACAAGTGAACGTGGTTTAAAATATGCACAATAATTACTATCATATTGAACACCAGTAAATCCCGTTGGAGTTGCACCACAAATCCTCATGCAACCCAAACCAATATAAAGTTCTGCCTTACAACCCGAAGTACCGCTGGAAGAAAACAATCTTAAATTTTTATTTGTTTGACTCATGAAAATTGATTGGGTCACTTGAGTGGGTGTAGTAGTATCCAATGTTGTAAATCTAACATCAGTCGAACCTATGGTAAAACATCCACAACAAGTACCTTGACAATGTGCCGTAGAAGTACCGCCTTGGTCTACATAAAAATAGTGTTTATTTGGAAATCCATTCGAATCCAATTGACCTATAGAAACTCGTGGATTGATTGAGTAACCATCCCAATCCATAATACTAAGTCCAAAACCAGTAGTACTACCCGTTGTAGTTATTCCGGTAATAATTAGATTTGCACCAGTACTATTCAAGCTAATATTTGTTTTTCCAGTTAAGTTACCACCTAATTTAAGATTTTTACCCGAAACACTTAAGCCATTAGTTCCACCTGTTATTGTACCAGTAATACCGGATGTTTTGTAATCAACATACCATTTATCAACAAGTGAACGATTAGAATAATTCGCACAATAATTCTGACAATATTCAATACCACTAAATCCACTACTACCACAAACATAAATTGCTGGTTTTGGAGTTGAATCTGCAATTACTTTAATTATGGTTTCTTTAGTGATATTTCTTGCATATAATTCTGTATAGCCAGTATGAGCAAGAAATCCCCAACCAGTATTAGCACCATTAAGCATGTACAAACCAGCACTACCAATTGAAAGGTCTTCGATTGCCAAATAAGCGTATGTGCCCGAAATAGCAATATCTTTCTGATTTATATCAACTAATGTGCTTCCGGTTAGTGTACCACCCAATATAATATTTTCACCAGAAACACTTAATCCATTTGCACCACCGGTAATTGTACCACCAAGACTTTTTGAAATTAAACAGCCATCAGTAATACCATTTTTATACCAATATTCAGAACCTAAGATATTAACTGTTAATCCGGTAAATCTCACACCACTTACAATAGCAGTATTAGCAGCACTTACGCTTGCATATGGAGTAAGGTTATTTAAATACCTACTATCTGCGGGTTTTGGAGCATTAACTTGAATATTATCACTTAAAACTATAGCCATGTCTTAATATTTTTAACTATTTCTGAATTCCATTGGAGCAGCAATTGCACCAACAGCACCACTCATGTACACCTTATAATTTATACTTGTCCAACATCCTTGTCCTGATGTAATACTTATTAAACATTGGTCGGGATATTTATCGCTTGGAGCATTATTAACCCTACCATTGTCCAGAGCATTAACATACCAACATGTCTTTGATGTGCTTGTTGAAGGTATTGCAAGCCAAGTATATTCACTTGCACTACTACTGAAACTAACCGTAACTGTACCAGTACTTCCCGCAACCACTTTAGTTCCACCAGTTACAAGAGCATTTGTCACCGGAGGACGACCACCACTTGTGAGTTTTCCATAATAATATGGATAAATACCAGTAAGAGAATTACTGCCTGCAGTAGTATTTCCCGATGGAAGTGGATTTGGTGATACTGATGGATTATTTGTTCCTTTACTACCTTTAATTGTAGAACCCACATTATATCTTGTACAAACACCCCAAGTACTACTACCATTTATAACAGTATGACTAAATGGACCACAAGAAGTATTAGCCACAAAACCCGAAGGTGTTAAAGAAGGACCAGTATAACTATATGCATTTGCTGCACCACCTCTTGTAAACGGAGAAGTACTTAAATATAGTGGTGTAATTGCACCCGCAGTATATGTTGGTGTAACTGTTTGTGAAAGAACACATCCTACTTCAAATGTACCTGTATATGTTAAACCAACAGAAGTAGATGGCGTACCAACAGATGTTTGAAATAATTCCGGCACTAATAAATCTTGAAGTATGCAACTTACTGTTTTTCCTGTTAATTGATAACCAATTGTTATTCCACAAAGATTAACTGCTGATGGAGTTTGACCAGAATATTGCTGACCACCGCTTGTAGTATTTGAACATACAATAATTTCGCTACCTATCTTTTGAACTGTTGTACCACCACTACCCTTAATTGTACTCAAGCAAAGATTATGATTGGTTATTGCACCATTACAAACAGTTTGACCCGCACCACAATTTGTTACACCAGTAATTGCATTAAGCCTTACTGCTTGTGCCATTGCATCAAGTGAAATTGTATTTAAATTAATGGCAATACCAGTTCCGGCAATAAAATCGGTTGGCATACTGAATAATGTAAATATTAACGTATTACCACTAAGAACGGGATTTGCTGAAGTGAGTGCCCATAATGAATTATATTGAGTTAATCCACTTGTGACGGGAATTAAGTCTCCATTACTAATTTCACTACTTGGACTGAAATCATAATCAGCAGTACGACCCCAAGTTCCAGTACTTGCACTATAGATACCATTATAAATTTGATTTACTTGATTTTTTACTAAGACTCTCATACCTGTAGTTGTAGCAATACCATCTATAGTAGTTAAACCACTTAATGTGATGCCAGATGTTGTTGCTACGAATGCTGCAGTATGAACATTTAATCCAATTGCAATACCGTCAACGTATAATTTTGTTGGTATCCAATATGGATTAGATGAACTATAATTTCCACCATAAATTAATCCTTCTAAAGGAGAAGTACTTAAAGAAACTGAGCCACCTGTTGTTGATACAAGAAATCCATTAAGATTTGTTAAATTTAAACTATGTAATCCTAATCCATTAATAGTAGTACCACTTGTTAAATTACCACCAAGTGCAACTGATGTTCCACTAATACCTGCAAGATGCAAACCATTGGTTGCTCCTGTTAAAGTACCAGCACCACTACCACTTCCTGCTTTAACCCAACTACTTGTCATAGTATAGTTGTTTGCATCACATAACCAATATATGCCTTTACCCACACCAGAAGCAACGGCAACTATTGCACCATCATATAACCAAACAGTACCGCTTGCATTCCAAGTTCCGGGAAGCGTTAAATCAGCATATGTACCAACTAATTGTTTTGCATCAATCGGTGCTTTCAACAAACCTTCGAAATTTGCTGCAAAATTAAATGTACCTGTATTTCTTGACATATATTATAAATTAAAATACTAATCTTATGCACACTGCGCTTCTGTCCGTACTATTATAAGTATATTGACAATAGCCTATTGAGTTTCCTTGTATTGTTTCAACTGCCGGAGTTGTTGTCCAAATTGCCAACGATGCACCTGCACTACCACCAGGATATTCCCATTGACTTGAAACCGTATTATATTGTAAAACCCCGGTCAATGGTCTATTTGTTGGTGCACTAAGCCAAGCACAAGGTATTTCGAACTTCTGTTTATTCGGACTACTATCAGCACATAAATTCAACTGAACATTATTTGCAGTTAACATTGATACTAACGGTTGTGATGTTAATGTAGTTATTGATGCCGTTGTTCCAAATAATGGATAAACACCTTCAATCGAACATGATATTGGACTTGTTGTGCCTGCAGGATACGGTGAACTGTAATTATTACCCTTTGAGTCTTTAGGTTGTACACCTATTAAATACGTAACGCTACTACTCCAACTCTGATTACCAATTAAGGTAACATAAGCACCGGTGTTTTGATTATCACTTAAACTACTTGAACCAACAGATGCAGGTAATCCCGCACCAGTATAATTATAAAATGATGGTAAACCCGACCTTAAACCAGAAGTACCGTAAGGAGGCGTAATAGTACCTCGACTAAAACTGGCATTAAAGTTTAATGTTTGCGAACACGCAACCTCAAATAATGTACCTGCTGGTGATGTTTTACTAAAACCATTTAATGGCGATACGAATGCAGGATATAATGTCGGAACTAACAACATTTCAAATAATTGTACTGTTGTTTTGCCCGTTAATGTCGTGCCACCACTAATTCCACCAACTGTTATAGCTGCGGGAGAACTAAGATTATAGGTTGAACTTCCTGTTGCACCAGAAACATGCTTATCAACATATTCTTTATCAACAACCGAACGATTAACAAAAGTACTGTGCTGACAACTACTATATCTTAAAGTAGCACTATTGGCAATAGTAGTACTACCGGATACAGTTAATGTACCACCAGTACCTGACGGTTGGTTAAATCCCGCATCGCTTAATGTTTGATTGGTTCTGAATTTTTTTGACATATTATAACCTTTTCATTTAATATAATTTATGGTGCTGGTGAAAATCCAATTACGCTCCAACATGTACTTGCACAAGTATTTATAAAAGTTAATGAGCCATAAGCAGTATCAATACATGCTGATGGAGCACCACCAATAATACTTCCCGTAATTACTATTGGGTCTGCAACAGACGCTACATCAGGCATTACCCCAACATCTGAAACTACTACTATCATACCAACCTTTGGTGCTAATGGTAAAATAACCGAACTATTATTACATGCACCAATATAGTAATCGGTATTTTTCACAACATATGTTGTTCCGGGAATACAAACACTTTTAATCAATGGTCCACCCTCAGTAAGTCCCGATGATATTACATAAGCTGCATACGGTAAAATCCATGCACTATTAGGTGAAGTCGCAATTAACATAGATTTACTAAGATAATTAGCAGTTGAAGGTTCTACTACTGTTAAACAACCAGCTATACTTGCACTAAGAAAATAGGTGCAATTAGTAATAAATGGTGGTGAAAGCGTTAAACCACTAACATAACCTGCTTGCGTTAACTCAAAACAATTAGCATTAAAGCAATTTGTTACAACGCCTAAAACCTCGCCATCATAAGTACCATTTGCAATAGGTTTATTATATGTGAAGCCACTCCAACCAACCACTTGACCAACTGAAAATGGATGACCTACTTGACTAATGGTTTTAAATATTCTTTCTCCACCAAGCGGTGATGAAGTTTTGCTATCAACATATCCTCTATCCACAAGTGAACGTGGAGTGAATGATGCACTATAATCTGCTGCATATTGAGTACCCACTGGTGTTACACGTGAATCTGTAAATGTTAATGAAGAACTACCGGTTAAATTAAGTACTGTTGTTCCAGTTATTCTACCCCCAAGTCTAACATCTTGACCTACTTTATTAAGACCATTGGATGCGGTGAGCAATTGATTTCCTGTTGTACCGGATAAATAAACAAATGCACTATCATTAGTGACTTTAATTATATCCGGGGTTTTTGTCATAATTGTTCTGAAATGCAAGTTATTATGTTCCTTGAAATCAAAAACAGGACCACCAATAGTTATTGTGCTACCCGTTGTTAAACTACCAGTAACGGTATTAATTACGACATTAGATGCATTATTATATGCATTTCCGGTTGTCCATGAAGTTCCAGTATATGATGTTGATGTGCCATAATATGTTACTCCTGGTTGAAACGAACCTATTTGGTCTGCTATACTACCGCTAATTAAAATCCATCCAAGTTTATTGCCAGAACCAAGATATTCATTCCAAATCCATGACTTAACATTAGGTAATACATTTTTCACATAACCTCTTTTAGGAATATTATCACTTGGCGTACCTATGGTAATTATACCATTAACATCCCTATAATAATAATTGTATAGTGATAAATAATTACCATCATAAGTATTATCGGTAAGATTATCAATTGGTAATGTCTGCACACCAGTATAACCACTAAAATATCCAATATTTGTTCCACCAGTCACATAATCACCTAATGGAAGTACTGAATCGTACTTTTTCTCAATTAAACTGCCATTACTAAGACCATTTTTATACCAATATTCGACATTTGTTGTACCACTTCTAACAAGAACAGTTAAACCACTATATCTATATGATATTGGAATACCCGTATTAGCAGCAAGCACGGATGACCAAGGCAATTGACCATTTAAATATTTACTATCAATGGGTTTACCTACGTTTACCTCATAATTATCATTAATTAATATTGCCATATTATTTTATATTTTAACTCTATTATTATTATAGCATACACATTGGTACACCCGGTGCTGTTCCTGTTGTGATACAAGTTACATATACATTATATGGGCATACACAACCATATGTCAATGTCACTCCCGTTACAAGACATGATGATGCAAATAAATTATTTACTCCACCAATCACACCTTGATTACTTGCACAAACAAACCATGCTGTTTTTGCTGGTGTTCCTACTGGTACTGCAAACCATAAATAATCACTTGGTGAACTATTATAGGTTATTGGTAATGTACTTGATGCAAGTGTTGTGAGCGGACCTTTTGTTCCGGCAGCAACATCAGTTTTAGTAATTGTATTATTTACCTTTTTACCATAATACCAAGGTGTTACTCCACAAATAATCTGTGAAACTGAAGTAGTTATACCAGATGGTAATGGTGAGCCAATTACAACACCCGCACTATTATAAACGGATTTAGTACTTGCCACATAACAAACTGAAGCAGATGTAGTGTTAACTCCCGGTTGAAGTATACGTGTCATTCCCGGCAATGAACCAGTAAGATTCGTACAAGGCATATTATTAACACCACCATTAAAATCAATATATTTATGTATAAAAGGTAAACCACTTCGTGCACAAGATGCTGCTGGCGGTATACCATAATATGGTGTAATAAATCCTTGGTTAAACGATATATTTCCCGTAATAGTTGCTGTACATCCAATTTCGTAATATAATGTACTTGGAGTAATAGTATAACCGATTCCAGTTCCCCCGGTTGTCGGATTTAGTGTTGGAACTAATAGTTGTTCAATAATTGATGATAATGTTCTTCCTGTAAGTGTTGTTCCATTAGGAATACCGCCTAATGTTATTGAAGCAGGTGTTTTATATGGTGGATTGTACATGGAAGTACCACCAGAGCCACCTTGAGATGGCATTAATCTAATCTCACTGCCATCGAAAGTCATTACGTTACCAACAACATTACTACCCTTTGCGTTAATTACAATTGTACTACCGCTACCATTTGATAATGCTAATCCTGTTGTTGTTGCAATTCTTGTTTGACCGGATAATGTTAAAGTAGTTCCAGTTAATTGCTTAAATTGGTCACTATCTAAATTCGGACGTGCGAAAAATGTCATATGTTTTTAATTTAATTCTATTTCTTATTTTTGCTAACTACATGACCGTCCAGTTAATTAGCTTAACCGACTCTTTCGGGTCGGTTTTATTAATAATAAATACAATAGAAATCGATTAAAAACATCGATATATATAAAATAAAAAACCCCGTAAGATAACCTACGGGGTTTTGATATGACTATTTAATCTTACAGACTAAACTTTTCTTGTTTACGTGCCTTCTTACGAAGTTCGTTGACTTCTCTCAGTGCATCCGGATTGAATCTTTCTTTCTTTACTACGGATACCAAGTGGTTGAATTCATTTTCAGTAATTACCTGACCAATGTAACCCTCTGCCTTGAGAACATATGACTTTGGTGCACGTGCTGACGAAGGCTGACCCTCAGTGTCAAGTACTGCATCAAAACTAAGTTCAAGAATTTCTTGAATTCTTTCTTGAACATCAGCAGTGATGTTAGCTTTGGTCTTTTTCAATGCCTTTTCAAGCAAATCAACAATACCATACTTACCTGCGGTTTTCTGCATTTCGTTATATGTTGCGGTGAATTGCTGACCAGAAGTTTTTTTCTTCAATTCACTTATAATTGCAAGTGAACCATAGCAGTCCCTTATCATCAAATCCCATACTTGTTCAGCGTATGTAAATGAAGGGAATTTGTCTATTGCAACAATTTCACCATCAATTAACACGATGATACCAATAAGATTCTTTGGACGTTCAAAGTGTGCAATAAACTGT
>Ga0315284_10008032_pt1 | contig 15045 bp, 10 predicted proteins | sample YL17G09_16_MG_FD_203696 | JGI IMG/M metagenome (GOLD analysis project Ga0315284, IMG submission 203696) | Sediment microbial communities from Yellowstone Lake, YNP, Wyoming, USA - YL17G09_16 | ecosystem: Environmental > Aquatic > Freshwater > Lake > Sediment | place: USA: Wyoming | collected... | reverse complement strand
ATATTTTGACTAACGATGAATGATGGTAATGACCCACCAACATAAGCAGAAGAGTCTTTTTTAATTACATCTAAAATGCCAACTTGTAATAACACTTCATTGATGCTGTTTTCACACTCTTGATAGTTTATCATTATGATAAGTGAATTGTGTTGTTAATCTGTTAATTTATTATATGTTATTAGTTCGATAAATCAACTTTTTAAAAATTGATAATAAAAATACTTAAAATTAAAAAGTATAATAGTAAATTAATTATATGACATGGTCAAATAAAAATAAAGTTATTGTATGTATTATTGGAAATTATATAACAGCATTTTTAGTAACAATATTTGTCATTATATTTAGAGATTCAAATGGGAAATATTTTAGATTTGGACCTCAGTCCGATTTAATTATTATATCTATACTAATAGACACTTGGCTCAAATGGATATTAGCGGTATTCTTTATTGGTATTGTTAAAGGATGTGAAGTGTTAGTTAATGAACTCGGGTCTCCTATTTTAGGATTTAGAGTCTATAACCCGGACTGTAAAGTCATAACTGATTTTACAAAGAATGAATTAAATTTCTTGACCAATGCAATGTGGTTTGTGAATGGTTTTAGATCTGTTTTAATGACTGTAGTTTCTATAACACAGGTTGATCTAGCTTTTGCAGGTATGATTATTTCAGAAATTGTATCGATATTTACTGTTAGAATATTGTTGAATGAAAAGAAATTTATAAAAGAATCAGAAAAAGAAGGTGATTCAATATTTATTGACATGGAAATCATACAATGAATTATTTAACTACTTAATTATATTTTTATCTATTAGAAATTTAATATATCCACTTATACTATCACATTTTTTTTCTGAATCAGATGTATCTCTCTTTTCCATTAAAGGCAATATCGGCCCAAATATTAATTGTAACAGTTCTTTACTATCGTTTGAGAATAATGTATCGTATTTATCTCTATTACTCTTTAGATTTAATCCACACATAAATTTATCTATCTTGTCTAAATCATTAATGTCTTTTAATTTTTGTCCTAATGATTTAGCGAATGATTTGACCAATTTAGAAATTTTCTCTGTATCCATTAGCCAATTAGGTAATTTAGATCCTTTTATATCTTCTCTAATAAACTTTTTAATTTTCTCTGTTTTTGGAATGTTCTTTTCTGGTAACCTATATAACATTCTAAAAGGATCTTGTAAATGAATAATTAAAAATTGTGATATACTCTTATCTTTTTTGGCAAATTCATCTATAAATTTAAGTAATTCTTCACTAAAACCACCTTTATCAAATTTGTTACCCGGATCATATAGACCATTCTTATGTGGATGAACAATTACATTGATCTTACTAATCATTTTTTTAATAATATCAAAATCAAACTCTTTATTTAGAAAACTTTTTGCAAACATGAATATATATTTTATATTATATTCATTAACTCTTACTTTCATTGTTGTCATTGGTATTTCTAGTTTAGTGTAAGCATCAGAATCTAAAATTGCTATTTCAAATAAAGCCTTTTCTTCAATCAATATAGGTCTTTTAGTTCGATATAGAACGAATGTTTTAGCTCTTGGTACTAATTTGTATTTATCAGCAATATTGTCTAAATTTTCTCTATATCTCTGAGTAATCTCATTTTTAGTATATCCAGCAAAATCCCAATCTTTGATTAACTCTAATTTTAAAAATTCGTCAAAAGCATGCTTAAACTTTAAATCGTCATTTTTGTATTTTTCATAAATCATTTTTAAAAGATAAATACCTATAACATTACCACCTTTAATATACACATCAATGTTTTCATTCTTTATTATATCTTTAATAAATAAATAGAATTGAAGTGTCTCGCCTTTGATATGTGCTTTAATTAAATGATGGTTAATATATTTATTTTCGCAATCATTTATACAACTATCTTTAGTTCTGTATTCACCTTTTGGGTTAGGTATACATATATCTGCATATTTATTTTGAGGTTTACATTCATGTCGTTCTTGTTTACTAGTCTTATTAATGGCCCCTCCCTTTAATTCAAGATATTTAGCCTTATATTTCATGTATTTATCATAGTACATTTTATACTATATATGAATAAAAAAATAATTTTTCAATCCTAATATTAAATTGTTAAAATCAATAAAAAAAGAGTTCAGTAAATCTTGTACATGATACTGTACTTGTCCTCAATAGGAATGCTGAACAATGTCAAGACAAAGCTCTTGAACTCAACATACCCATTTTTCTCGAATGCACGGCGAGATGCTGCATTCGTCGTCTCCACAACATTGGCTGAGAACTCTTGTGATAACACCTTGTCAGATTCAGCCACTAGCTGAGTCCCAACACCTTTGCCCTTATGTTCAGATAAGACCATAAGGCCGCAGTTGTGTGAAACCTTGTTGATGTCAATGCCCTTCAGAACAAAAAAGTCTTTCAATTGTGTCTCTTCAACGAGAACAACTGCCTTCAATAGTTGTACGAACTTTTTAGTACCATCAGAAGCAAGAACATTGCTATTTTGGACATTCAGATTTCCTGGAATCTTTTCTAGGAAATCTATCCACATGTTCGCACTGCAATGCCCAATTGGCTTTCCGCCAAAGAACGCAGTAAACGAAATGTTATCTTGTTGATGCGGAAAAATTTGACCGATGACATCACCAGGAACTTGGAGCTCCTTAGTGATCGGCTCTGCGCCCCATCCTTCGTCAGAATAGAAGCCGGCAGCCATTTGGTCATCAAAAGAAAGTACTCTATTCTCAACAGTTGTTGTTGTTGTAGATGAAGTAAACAAAAAGTTTCCCATCTTTGTTGATTGAATATAATTATAATATGGATTTTATGATGATTTCAGTAACTTTAATTTTCAATTTTTCTATAAAAATTGAAAAATATATTAGCTGTAATATTCATAATTTTCCAGTAACTATACAATTATATTCAAGCCAAAATGGAAGAATATCCATATATTGAGTATAAAAAGAATTTTGATGAAATTAATGAAGATATGCCATTTATGTTATGTCTTCATGGAAACTCGTCATCTCTTGAGACATTTCTCGAGATTCTAAAGCTACTTACCGGTGTAATTCAAGTAGTCGCCATTGATTTACCTGGTTGTGGAAGAAGCTCACATCTCGAATCGTACAATATGAGTCAACTTGGACAAATTATTTGGAATTGGACTGTTAATAAATTTAATCCAAAAAAAGTCTATTTGTTCGGCCATTCATTAGGCGGTCATTTACTAGCATACATTCCAATTGATGCTAATGGATATATTCTAGCAGGAACTCCACCATTATCTTCGGTTACCGACTTTCCTCTAGCTTTCGCGCAAAATGAAGAAACAGCTGAACTCATACCTTTATTATCAAAGGAAGAACCATTTACGTATGATGAGGCCTATAAGTTTGTATCTCATACTGGAGTTACAGGCGCAACTTTGGATTTGATGGTTGATTTGGCAACTAAAACGGATGGAAAGTTTCGGAAAGGTTGTCTGAGTTCTATCTTGGATATAGATCAAAAGAAACAGCTTAAAACAAAGAAAAATGTCATCATTTTTCATGCAAAAGATGATGGTGTTATTCAACCTAGTTATTTGGAAACTATTGAAAAAACATGTCTCTTTGAAGGAAAAATTCACTACCTTGAAGGAAAACACATGTCTCCACTTCTTCAACCAGATATAATTGTTGCAACTATTAAAAGAGCTTTTGATTTATAAACTAAACAAATTTATTTCCATAAATTATACCATTTTCAACTAACAATTGATTTGTCCAGTCAACTCTAATTTGTGATAGTTGACAATTGCACATGTGAGTAACAAGGACATATGTATCGAATTCGTTGCAAATTCTATTAAGAACTTTTACGGCGGTTTTAGGATCCGAACCTTGTTCTGGTTCATCAAGAATTAACATATCTTTTTTATTCTTTTTCATGTCGTATACTCTAGTAGCCAAACACAGTCTTGACTTTTGACCTCCACTCAGAATTTCTTTCAACTTGCAATCAAGAGCATGCTTTTTTGATATAGTTTGAGCCTCAATATCAAATTCTTTAGAAGGGTTAGTGTCTTTATCTTTATCTTCTAAAGCTTTCAGTAATTTTGGAAGTTCATCCTCTTCAAAACATAAGGCAAGGCAATGCATGATCAAATTATCATCACGGTCTCCATGAAATAGATCTCGAAGAGTAATATTCATAGATGGTGTCAGCTCACGAATTCGTTGATACATCTCAGCCATTGAACTATAATAATTCTCGGGTTTCAAATAGTTCAATGCAACACCAGGAATCTTTCCAGTTAATCCATCAATGAACGTTGACTTACCATGACCGGTTGGGCCTTTGATTAATGTTTTAGTTCCTTTGCCAAATGAAAGTGTATGAAGAGAATGATCAAATGTTACTCTAAAATCTCCTTTATTGACACAAACATTTGTCACTTCAAGTGTTTTCGGAAGGGGAAATTGTTCTGGCTTGTTTATGAATTCCAAGCCTTTCCAAAATGTAGCATATGAATCATAATCATTAGTCAGCCTATTATATTGATTTACAAATTGATTCAAATTACGTATCGCGCTACTCAAGCTTCCAAGTGTTAAAACAACTAACATAAATCTTTTATAATCAGTCATAGTAATGAATGAAATTATAACAACACTAATTTCATTCATTAATGTTGAATATGTCATAATTTTTGTCCATTGACTCTGAATCTTGAAATCATTATCATTTATCACTCTATCAATCTCTATCATTTCTTTAGGTGTTCTTTCATTATATTGAAAACCTGGAAGTGCCAATGTTCTTTTTTCCCTAAACTCATCACTAATATCCCTTAGTTTTTTGTGAAGTTTTGTGTAAATATTCTGTTCAGATCGAATGACAAAATAATAAATGATGATACTAACAAAAGCTATCATTATCAATTCGAGAAAAAGACCCATACGAAAAAATGTCCATATACATGAAACAAATGTTCCAAATAACCCGCAACTCATTGGCAACCCCCAATTAATAATATTTGACATTGGATAAGTTGCCTTATTTAGCTTTTCCAAAAACATTGTTGATGTAGCATTATTCTTACTTGTATGGGATAACTTATCATATTTATGATAGCCATCCTCTCTGAACTTCAATTCAATATTAAATGAAATATTGTTTGTTAGTCTTGTTAAAACTAATCCTAAAAGATGCGAACCAAATTTGAGTCCTATAACATAGGAAATCAATGTAGTTGTTCCTTGAGAAATATTGAACATTAGCTCCGAGACAACTAAGCCGAGAATCACATCATCAATAAAAGTTAATAAGGCAAACAGATTGAAAAATGACTGTTTGATCGCATATTTGAAAGATTCTCCGATAAGACCCATTTTTGACTTGGTACAATGTTTAATTTTATAGAATCTTTTAATATTTCATTTTTCAATTTTTTTATATAACTATTATAATAATGAGATGGATTATAATAATTATACTCATATGCTTATGTTCACTTATAATATCATGTTTATTATATTTTTTGAGATCAAAACCTGAACTAGCGCCCGTGTTAGTAGAAACCCCAGAACCTAAAATAATTGAATCAATGAAAAGCAAGTATAAATTCGATCCAAATGCAACTAAATATAATGTACAAAATGCTGGATTTCTTTGTGAGGCATCAAATGCATCATATGAAGGTGATGATATATGCAAAAAATGGGCATTTGATAATGGATTTACAGATAGTTTTCATATTATTGATACCAGTAAAATAAATCCTATAAGTGGTACATACGCATATACTGCTGAAAATAAAGATGTATTATTAATAGTATTCAGAGGTACTAAATTTGATAATATTTCTAATATAATAACAGATATAAATGGAATAATTAAAATACCCTGGGGCAACTTAGGTACTGTTCATACTGGATTTTATGATGCTTTTTTTCTAGCGTGGAATAACTTTAAAGAATTAAAAAATACTATAAAAAATGCAAGTATAAATGGTAAAAAAATATGGATAACTGGCCATAGTTTAGGTGGTGCTCTAGCACAAATGTGTGCTATACAAACAGAATTATTTGAAGGAATTCATGTTCATTCAATTTATACATATGGTCAACCTAGAATTGGAGATTTTATTTTTTCTCAAAATATAAATACTAAAATGGGAAATCGAATGTTTAGAATAGTGAATAATTTTGATATTGTACCTCGACTTGCACCTTTTAGTGTAGGTTATAGACAACACGGTAGAGAATTATATTATGACCGCTCAAAAAAAGTAACTGAAAAAGATGCATCTGTTGAAGACGCAACAGATGCTGTTATGTCAATTCTATCTTCTTTTAATAAAACTATATCATTTTCCGAGTTACTTAAAATACCAATTGAAAAAGGACCTTTGTTTATGAAATCATTGGAACAAGGAGTAGATATAAAAAAAATAGTTGATGAAAATAAACAGCAAGTTATAGACCATCGCATGACTACAGGATATGTTCCACTATTCGAAAAAATAGAATAAAAAATGAAAATATAACTATATACATTATATATAATATCAATATACTACATATAAAGATGCAGAAAATCACCCTTTTAGCTACAGGTTCATTCAATCCAATTACTAATGGCCATTTATTAATGTTAGAACATACTAAAAATGAGATTAGAGACCAATTTGATGTAGTAACCGGTTATATTTCACCTGTCAATCAAGAATATGGTAAACCTAATTTACTTAATAGTAAAAGTCGATTGTCTATGTGTCAATTAGCAGTTTTGACAAGTAATTGGATTAATGTAGATTCATGGGAAATTAATCAATCACCTGAAGATATGAAAAAGTTAAGAGAAGAAGCTAAATCAGATCCATCTTTTAAAGGTGTTCCGACTGTTGCAGTAATAAAACATTTAAGAGATAAATGCAAAATGCCTATTGGTTTTGTTTGTGGTGCTGACTTATTTATGGGTTTTGAAAACAAGAATTGGTGGGTAGACTCAGAAATCGAATTAATGGTAGGTGATTATCTCTTTGTAATTGAAAGAGATAATAATACAGTGGAAATCTTAAAACAAGTTATAAATAAAAGACCTATTTTACAAAAATTACAAGATAAAATAACATTTATTAAGCCACCTGTTCGAAACGATGTAAGTAGTTCAGCAACTAGAAAATTATTAGGTGAAGGAAAAAGCATAAGATATTTGGTTCCAGATGCAGTTGTAGATTACATATCTCAGAATTCACTATATAAATAATTATTTGTTATATTTATGTTTATTTAATCTCTTTCTAATATAATACATTTTTTTATTTCTATTTTTATTATATCTTGTATTTGTTCTATCGTCTTTTATCACTGTGCTAAGCATATAATTATTTTCAGTTGATTCATTATCATCAGTTAATAAAGATATAAATTCAACTAATCTGTTTTTAGATTCATCACTTAATCTGTCATTTAATTTAATTAAGTCAATGCAATCATAATTAGCAGGTTCACTCTTATATTCTTTAATTCTAAGTTTTAGATTAACTCTCTTTTTAATTAAAAATCTAATTATATTTTCATTGCAATATAAACAGGCTGCATGTATTGGCCTCCATCCTGTATTTGTTTCTGATTCTAGATTTAGATTTTTAGTTAAAACCATATCTTTGATAATTTCTGGAAAAAATCTGTAACATACATAATGTAAATAAGACCATCCATTTTCGCCATCTATATAATTGGTATAATCAATATTTGTACATTTATCCATCATATATTTAATTCGTTCTTTAGACTCTTCTCTGCAAATATGAAGAAATATTTCATTTATTCCTGATTTATCATTTATGTCCGATTCATCCTTTATATTTGATTTATCTATACATTTATCCAAAAAATATTTTTGTATGTTAGGATTTGACTGTTCTAAAAATAGTTTTAATAATTCAATATAACCGGTTTGAATAATTTCAAAAGTATTACTATTATCTAATATGTGAATAATTATATTATCTTTATTTTTACAATATTCTAATATATTACTCCATATTCCTTCTTCATAAAAGTATACTGCATCATATTGAATATAATTTAATAACTTGTTATAATTCCTACTACTTATCCATTTGTTAATTATTTGCACATTTGACATATGGCTATTGTCAGATTTGAACTGGTTGTCTTTTAATTTTGGATATTTACTTAACATTGTATCAATAATAGTTTTAATAATTTGACAACTTTTCAAATTTGTATCAATACTCTCTCTAGTTATAGGTGATGTCTTATTATCTAAAAACCACTGCTCAATCATTTGTCTTTCATAAATATGCCCGTCTTCTGCAATAACAGGCTCTGACATTATTTCTCTAGAAATTGGACATGTAAAATCCTTAACATCAAAAGATATGTTGACTTCTTCATCAGAAGCCATTTTTATAATAATGTAATATAGTTATAATAGTATTGTATATAAATATCAATTTTATAAAAAATCATTCTTTACTTTTGACTCATTCTTTACTTTTGACTTAGATTTTAGTAATTGACACATATATATTTCTTTGCACTAAATCCAACGCATCAACCAGATTAATTATTTCTTTGGATGCATATAACGGATGCCATACTTCTTTTATATCATGGCCAAAAGTAACACATTCGACACCATTGACTAGTGGTAATACTTCGGTTCTATCAAGAATAAAATTATAAAGATAGTCTGTAGTTGCCATTGTAACTTTTATATTTTTATTTGGAATAAGATCCATCGGCTTTATCCATTTATTATTTATTCTAATAGGATGTTTTCTTGTTAGCATGAGACCGGAATCTAAAAATTTAATCATATCTTGATCATGATAATCTATTTTAACAATATGTCTGATTCTGGCTATACCTTCAGAACCATCTAAATAATTTATTGTTATAATATCATTCTTTTTAACCTTGGATATTTTTGTACTAGATCTTTTTCCAGTATAAATATCATGAACCATTAAAGTACATGACTCATCAAAACAACCTCCTTTATTACCTCCATAATATGTGTTATTTGATACTGATGACTGTTGTTGATAGTTATTATATGATGGTGTGTTATTAGTTGGTTGATTTTGTTGATGTGATGACAGCAGATTGTTATATGATTTTTTTAATTCGATCTGTAGAAAGATTTGACCTCCTTGTTCCCTTAACTGTGAAAATAATGTTCCACCATATATTTGTAATCCCGGATCCATGAAATTAGTACATAATTGTAATTCGTGAGCTCTTGTAATTGCTCTCAGATAATGTTGTCCCCATCGATTAAATCTTTCTGGAGTACTGATTGCTTTTGACATACGACCTTGAACGTCTTCTAACATTTTAGCAATTCTTACATCATTTGATAATGCTAATATGGCTGTAATTTCACCTATTAATGATTTCATAGATTGCACTGCTACTCCTCCTTGACCTAACGTACATTTGTTTATAGCATCATGAATTGTATTTACGGTTAGATTATGCACATATCCACATAATGCATCTTCTGTTATTATATGACTTGATCCATGTGCTGTTACTCTATGTGATTCATATCCAATTACAACTTCCAAATATTCCAAATCATCTTTTACCTTTTTAAGTTGAGGCTCTTCTTCTTTACCTTTGCTTGTATCTGATTCTAGGTTACTTTGTTGACTTTGTTGACTCGAAGAGTTAACGAACAAGTCCATATTATTCATACTTATTACAAGATTCCTAGTTTGGCCGTATTGTAATGGTCCCAAATGAATAACATTAGGCCCTAATAATGTAGCTCCATTTTTTGGAACTAGATAAACAGTACAATTCTGAGTAAATGTAGTACATGCATTTGATACTGCATTTACAAAACAAGTTCCAACAATTTTAGCATCTGGAATGAATGAAAATGAACCAGAAGCTTGATTTGCTAAATTATATAAAAGATCACTCTTTAAACTATACCCAAACCCAAAAGTATGTACTTGACATGTAAATTGATTATTCTCAAAATACTGTTTAAGAGCTTTTTCTTCCCCATGAATAGGTGCATTAGTTGGTTGTCCATCTGTAAGAAGAAAAATGTTTCTTTTTCGAGAAATTATAGAACCGGTCATAATATTTGGAGCATCTTTAAGTGAATTCAGACCAAATTCTAAGCCTGCCCAAATATTTGTTTGTCCATCTGGACTCAATTTTTCTAATGCACTTATCGCTAATTTTTTATTTATTTCAGTCATTTCTATTAACTTAAATACAATTTGAGATTGTGAACTGAAAGATACTATGGATAATCTGTCTTGATCTGTTAACGTACATATTACAGTTTTGACAGAATGTTTAACAATATCCAAAATAGTCAATCCTTCAGATATTTTTTTTGTTTCATCATTTGGATCTTGATATGTGGCATCAAGAGCCATAGAACCAGATACATCAATAACACAACAAATATCTACTGGTACCCGTTGTGACATATTTATGTCTTGAGTTTTGATTGTTATTGCTACATTTGTATTATTCATATTAGTTACTGGATTAATAGAGATTTGTAATTGATCTGATATATTCTTTTCAAATGCTGATATTAATAGATTTTGATTTATTAAGGCATCATGATTAGACCAAAGATTATCTTCGGTTATCCATTCGTTTTGCTCTTCTAATTCTATGTCTATATCTTGACTATCATTATTATCATTTAATCCACTTTTAAATACTTGCACAAAACTATCCATCTTTTTTCTACAAATGGGACATTTTGCATTATTTTGTGCAGATATTTCAGATAGACATGTTTCACAGCCACATTGATGCCCACATGGAATAACAAGAAAGTTAGCTGGACTATCCATACATATTGCACATTGTTCTTCATTAGCTACTTCTTTAATTACTTTACTTTTTTTATTTTTAAATTTTTTAGATTCTTGTATTACTGGTTCATGTAAAGCTTTCATAATATCTTTTGTTACTTCATTAACTTTATTATGACCATTTATAGAAAATATCTTTCCTTTAAAGTTTTGTAATACCTGTCCTAAATTCATATAATAATATTTAAGTCGAAGTTCAATATTGGCTTTATTACCGTCATTATCTCTTTGGATAAGTTGTGCATTATTAGATGGTTGGCATTCTGGAAATGCAAGACTATATGATGCACCTGTAATTGGATCAATCCTTCTTGAAAGAATTCTTTCCATACAAACATTATTTGGACATGTCAGTAAAATAACTCTGTCTATGATAATTACTGGTGTTTTTGTTAAGTTTATTGCTTGTCTGACTGTTCTAGGATATCCGTCTAATAATACTCCTTGATTAATTGCATCTGACTCTTTTAATCTATTTTCAATAACATTAATCATTAAATCATCTGGAACAAGATCACCATTTTTAATATATTCATTGACTTGTTTTCCTAATTCTGTATTCTGCAAAACAGCATTCCGACATAAATCTCCTACAGATATATGGATATAACCTAATTTGTTTGCTATTTCTTTACACTGGGTGCCCTTGCCTCCTCCTGGGGGTGCAAGAACTAGTATAACCTTTGTTGACTGCATTGTTATTTGATAATTGTTATTAGTTATTTGTTATTTTGATAAAGAAATAAGGGTTAATATATAATATTTCTTTATCAATTTTTATAAACATGTTATTGGATTTATTCCATTATATGTAGTTAAGGTTAGCCAATTATTCCATCTTTCATTAGGGTCTATAACTAAAAATCCTCTTATCAATTTCGCAATACATTTATATTCCTTTGGAATTATCGTACCCATTGTATTTAATAATTCACTATCAGTAAGACTTAAAAAAGTATCATCAGACCATGGATATTCTTGACCTATTGTAATTTCATAAAGAGTTTTTCCTAATGACCAAATGTCTGCTTTTTTCCAAACGTTCAGATCAGTTAGATCTAATAATGAATTGTTAAAAAGTTCTGGAGCACCATAAATTATTGTTCCTACTAATGTATTTGGACATTTATCAATACATGTAATTCCTAAATCAATTAATTTTGTCTTTTTTTTTATTTTGTTATACATAATATTACTTGGTTTGATGTCACGATGCGCCATACCATTATTATTTAAACAACGTAGTCCTCTAATTATTGGATTAACAACATTATCAATAAAATCTTTTTCCTTCCAATATATTTTAAATTTCTCGACATATTTATCAACGTCTATTTCTTTAATTTCATTAATAATTTTTGTTAAGTCATACCCTTCAATAAATTCCATAACATAGACAATTTGATTTGTAGTTTCATCATATATAATATCGTATAGTTTAACTATATCATCACAACTACTAGCTGATGCTCTACGTAAAGCATTTATTTCAATCTGTACATCTTTAAGATAATCCGGAATATATTCATTCGGGATATGTTCAAGTGTTGTTGTTAATATATCTTGTATTTTAAGTACAAAATCTTTGTTATCACTTTTTCTAGTTACTAATAATACAGTACCAAAAGATCCTTGACCAAGTATTTTTTTAAAAGTAAATTCATTTAGTATGGCTTTATAATCCAATAACCTTGGAACAGGTAACCAAGTTTTTATTCCATTAATAATATCATATAAATTCTTATTGAAAGCTACATCAGATTTCTGTGCATTTATGTAATCTACTTTAAATTCACCAAATTTTAGTACTTTTTCTTCTGTATCAAATATATCAATAAGTCTTTCAAGAGTGTCTATTCGATTATAAAGTATTTTTATGTTTGTTAATAGTTTATCCATATACAATTGTATAATAAAATAAATTTTATAAATAGTCATGTAATTTTTTCATATTATTTATTCTACTTTCTTTAACTGTCTCAGTAATTTTTTTAATATATTGTTCTCTATCAATATAGTCATTCGTTATGCTTTTAGCTGATTTTCTACCAACTGCCAAGTCATAAAAATCAGCTAAAGGCATAATATAACTTTTATAAAAACTGTTGCATAGTTCCAATCTTAAAAGACCTGCCTCTTCAATCGTATTTGTTGCTAATATATATTCAATGTATAATTCGTCTTTAACTTGTCCGGGCCTAGACAAACGACCCTTCATTTGTGGTAATGCATCAGGATTAGGTGGTCTCGTTATAATTGTATCGTATATAACTAAATCATTCAAGCCATAAGTTCCTTCTGCATATGATAACACAGTATGTTTCCCACTTTTATCCGGATATCTAGTTACAGATTTTATTTTATTAGCAATTAAGTCAGCCTCATCTTTACTTCTCGTATATATGAGAGCCCTTCGATCTTTATCTTTACTTTCAACTTTCTTAATTGTATCTCTAAAACATTTTACATAGTCAAAATTATCATATAGTAATTTACCTAACTTATTATACATTTGTTCGGATGATATTTCCTGTTTTAATATTTGATCATATTTTTCTTGTAAAACTTTTGGCAATGCAAATTTATTTATATCAACTATCCATTTCCTTTCTTTTTCAGCAATATTACATATAATACACTCACTAAGAATAGTATCTAAATATTCTTTCTCTTCTGGTAATCCGGATCTTAACATTTTGATCATATAAAATAGTTTGTCAAATCTAGATCTAAAAAATGTTGCACTCATCATTACTGTTCCATATTGCGAACACAATATTTGTCTAAATGCTTCTTCTGTTTGAAATGCTTCCTTATTTTGAACACTTAGACATTCATCAATTATTACTAATACCCACGACTGAGATAATGGATGATCTCTCATTCGACCTAATGTAGTAATAACTATTGTATTATTATTTATTTCACCTGTCAAATGACCATTTGCTTTCTGTTCAACAACATTAAATCCAATTGTATGTTTTTTAATTTCTGTTGCCCATGTATCATATAATTTAGTTGTTGGAAGTAGAACTAAATATCCGCAATGTTGTACATGTTTATTTTTCATATTATGATCAAATAATTTTACTAAGAGACTTAATGCAGTTAATGTTTTGCCAGATCCGACACTAGATGCATCTCCAAATCCCTTCCTTTTTAAAATTGTCATATCGTTAAATATTGTAGTTGCTGATTTCTCTTGATGGTCCCATAATACTGTTTTTATTTCTGGGATTAGTATATTTGATGTAATTACTTTTTTAGTCATTATATTAGTAGTTACTAATTTCTCTATATTAGAAATCAAATTAATGTATTGTGATATATTTTTATTAATTGTAAACTTTAATTGATTTTTATTGGGTGTAATAACAGTTGGATATAACATAGATAGTAAGTTGAATATTCTCAATAATGTACCTTCATATAAGTAATTAATGGATTCATGTAGTTTATTGCCCATTCTATCAACAGGCCCAATAGTTACTTCATTATCATGATTATTATAAATTTTAGATAATACATATTTCCATACTTTACTGTCTATCTTATTTAGTTTTATCCAATCAAATGTTAATTGCCTTTTACTATCATGTAATTTTCTTAAGATTTGATTAAGTTCATATCCATTATATAGCATCTTAATGTTATTATTATTGTTATATAATGCCTGTTTTACTAATTTCTCAAGATTTTCTGGCAGCTGTATTTCAATTATCTTCCTATTTTTACTAAGTATTTTATCACTAGTAAATGGTTCAAGTTTAATATCATTAATATAAAATTCAATGTCATTTGTATATTTATCTTTATCAGATTTAATAATCTTTGCATTTAATCTAACCTTTTTAGGAAGATCTTTGTTCCATGAACACATGTCTGGTGCTGAAGGAACTGTAATGACTATATTAGATTTATTCAAATAATCAACATATCTTATTTCCCCATTAAATCTTTCTTTATCATCTAAATATTTATCAGCTCTTTTGATAAGACATGGTTTATCTTTTGTACCAGCAACAATAACATCTATATATTTATTACTTTTATTTTTCCCTTCCGGTTCTATTCTCACTTTTTGTCCGAACAATAATAAAAAACCGGTCCTCGATTCTAAAGATGAAATTGCGG
>Ga0315284_10008031_pt1 | contig 15045 bp, 13 predicted proteins | sample YL17G09_16_MG_FD_203696 | JGI IMG/M metagenome (GOLD analysis project Ga0315284, IMG submission 203696) | Sediment microbial communities from Yellowstone Lake, YNP, Wyoming, USA - YL17G09_16 | ecosystem: Environmental > Aquatic > Freshwater > Lake > Sediment | place: USA: Wyoming | collected... | reverse complement strand
GACAAACGCCCGCACATCCCCCGCAATAACAGCATTTATTTCTGTCGATCCGAATTTTATCATTCAAGGGGAGCTCCTTTTCGGCCGCGAGCCGGGGGATGCGTCGCCCGGCGTCCATGATCTCCGCAATCCTCCCGAACCCCAGAGATTCGGCGAAAGGGCATTATCCATCTTCCCGATCTAAATCTCAAGGAGCCCGGTCCGACCCGAAAAGGCCGTTTGCGGCTACGGGACTTGAGAAAAAAGAAGGGAATCGATAAACTCCATGTCAGGATGATCCCAGCGAAGAACAAGCGGACGTCGTCCCTCTGTCCTGAGTGCCGGAGAACGATCGAGGCCCGGATCTTCGCTCAAGGGGACCGGGTCCTTATCGAAAAAGAATGCGGCGAGCATGGAAGATTCGAGGACGTGGTTTGGTCCGATCGGCAGGCCTATGACCGGGTCGAAACTTTCAGATTCGACGGCGAGGGTCTCGAGAATCCGAGGACCAAGGTCGAACGGGGCTGTCCTTTCGACTGCGGCATCTGCCCTCGACATCTCTCCCATACGCTCTTGGCGATCATCGACGTCACGAACAGGTGCAATTTAAACTGTCCCATCTGTTTCGCCAACGCCGCCTCCGCCGGATACGTCTATGAGCCGTCCCTAGAGCAGATCCGATCCATGCTCGAGAATGTGAGGCGCAATCGGCCCCTGCCGGCTCCCGCCCTTCAATTTTCAGGGGGAGAGCCGACTCTTCGAGAGGACCTCCCGGAGTTGGTTCGTCTGGCCAAGACCCGCGGCTTTCTCAATATCCAAGTCAACACGAACGGGATCAAGCTGTCCCAGAGCCCGGATTACTGCCGAACCCTGAAAGACGCGGGAATGGACACGGTCTATCTCCAATTCGACGGGCTCACGCCCGACGTCTATCAATTCACCCGAGGCCGGGACCTCGTTGAAATGAAAATGAAGGCCATTGAAAACTGCCGCCGCGCGGACATGAGAAGCGTCGTCCTCGTGGTGACCCTGGTCAAGGGGGTCAACGATCATCAGTTGGGAGACATTATCCGGTTCGCGGCCGCCAATTTCGACGTCATTCGCTGCATCAACGTCCAGCCCCTCTCTTTCGCCGGCCGCGTCCCGAAGGAAGAATTGAAGGAACGGCGCCTGACGATCACTGACTTCATGGCCCGCGTCGAAGAACAGACGGACGGAAAGATCCGCGCCGCCGATTTTTACCCCGTGCCCAGCGTGGTCCCCCTGTCCAAGGCCGTCGGCGTCCTGACCGGGGAACGATATCCCGAGTTCACCGCCCATCCCCATTGCGGCATGGCCACCTATTTTTTCCTGGACGAGGGGACGATCGTTCCGATCAATCGTCAGGTCGACGTGGAAAAAATCCTGGAGGCCATGAAGGCGGTTCATCGCACGGCTTCGAGGGGCCATCAGGTCCTGGCCAAAGGCCGATTATTGATGGCCCTCCGTCATGTCAAATGGGGCCTGCTGAGGAAATATCTCCCGCCTCTTTTGAAGACGGGATCATTCGAGGCCTTGAGCGATATTCATTACCGCCTGATTTTGCTCTCCGCCATGCATTTCATGGATGCTTATAATTTTGACGTCGAAAGAGTCCGGCGCTGTGTGATCCATTATGCCGTGCCCGACGGCCGGATCATCCCATTTTGTTCTTATAACAACCTGGGATACCGAGAGGAGATCGAAAAGGCGTTTGGGCGTCCCGTCCAGGCCGCGAGGTCCGACCATGCTCATCCATGACCTGATCCGAAAGAAACGGGACGTCCTCCATTTTACGTTGATCGATCCCGATCGACAGACGTCCGAAGAGCTCGAGGGCAGGGTCAAGAGGTGCGCGGCGTACGGGACGGATGCCATCATGGTCGGCGGCACGAGTTCCTTCCGCCAGGAGCTGCTCGATGAGACCGTCCTCACCATCAAGAAAGCCGTCGATCTCCCGGTCATCCTCTTCCCGAATTCGGCGGCGGCCCTCTCGAAACACGCGGACTATATCTTCTTCATGTCGCTTCTCAACGCCGAGGACCCCCGCTTTTTAATCAGGGAACAAGCGGCGGCGGCCCCGATCATTGAGCGGGCCCGACTCCGCCCTATATCCATGGCCTATATCGTCATCAGCACGAGCCGGCGGCCGACGGCCATCGAGAGACGTGTGAAACGGGATATCATTGGCGAGAAAGATGAAGAGAAAGCGGCGCGTTATGCCCTCGCCGCCCAATATTTCGGCATGAGCTGCGTCTACCTCGAGGCGGGTTCGGGCGCGGACAAACCCGTTTCCTTTCCCCTGATCAAAGCGGTTAGAGACAGGATCCGGGTGCCTTTAATCGTCGGGGGAGGCATCCGAACGGCCGAACAGGCCCGGTCTGTCGCGGATGCCGGGGCCGACGTGATCGTGACGGGGACCATTGTCGAACGCAATCTCCTCAAGCTCAAGTCCATCATCCGCGCCATTAAAAGATCCCGAACATAGAGACGACATAGAGATATGCTCCAGGCGTTGGTCGGCACCTTCAGGCTGATGAGGATCCAGAATTGCCTGATCGCCTTTTTTTCCGTTCTCGTGACGTCCTTTTTCGCCTCGCGATCCTTTGAGATCAGGCCTTCGATCCTCCTTGGGGCCCTGGCGACCCTGTTCATCATGGGCGGAGGGAACGCGCTCAACGATTATTTCGACTATCGGATCGATCGCCTGAACAAGCCGCACCGGCCCATTCCTTCGGGATTGATCGCGCGGAAAAAAGCGCTGGCCATTTCAACGGCCTTCTTCTTCGTCGGCGTCGTCCTGAGCGTTTTTCTCAACCCCTGGGCCATGTCCATCGCTATCATCAACGCCTGTCTCCTGATCGTCTACGCGCGATATTCGAAAACGATGCTGTTCGCGGCCAATGTCCTGATCGCCGGGATGACGTCGTCCGTCTTTATTTTTTCGGGAGCCATTCTGAAGAGGATCGACCTCAACGTGATCGTTCTGGCCTCGAGCGCGTTCTTTGTCATGATGTCCCGGGAAATTTTAAAGGACATCGAAGACATCGAGGGGGACCGCCAGGCGGGGGCTCTGACGCTTCCCATCAAATATGGGGTCCCACGGGCGAGAGCCGTGTCCATGGTCTTGCTCGGCCCGGCGGTCCTGTTGATTTTCTTGCCGTCCGTGCTGAAGGCCATGGATGGTCTTTACCTGGGTTTGATCATCCTGGCGACCCTGGCCCTCGTCCTTTCTTTATTCCTTCCGCCCCCCAAATCGCAAAAGGTGATCAAACTGGCGGCGGTCATCGTTTTATTGGCCTTCCTCGCCGGGTCGTTTTGACCGCGGGGGATCTCAGCCTAACCTAAGGATCAGATCTTCCTGTGGGCCATGAAATGGGCCAGGCCTTCGAAAAAAGCCCCGGCCTCTTCCGACAGGCCTGAGCCGGCGAGGGCGGAGCGGCCTTCATCGAGTTTCTGAAGGGCGAGCCTTTTCACCTCATCCACGGCTCCCTCGGCATGAAGGACGTTAATCGCGGCTTGAATCGTTCGGCGATCGGCTTTGTCGTTGCCGAGCGCGGACAGGAGCGTTCGTCTCTGCCGCGGACTCGCCGTGTCGAAGGCCTTGATCATCAATAAGGTGAACTTGCCCCGCCTGATATCGGAACCGAACGCCTGTCCTTTAAGTCCCGGGCTGATGTCCATGAGATCGTCCTGCAATTGAAAGGCGGTCCCGAGGCTGAGGGCATATCGAGAAAGGCCGTCGAGCTGACGCTCGGTCGCAGCGCCGAAAATAGCCCCGACCTGAACGGCGGCTTTGAACAGATGAGCCGTTTTTGTTTCGATCACCCGCAAATAATGATCCTGGGTGGCGTCCCTTCTCAGCTCGGAAAGGATATCCAGGATCTGACCCTCGCTGATCACTCTGTACGTGCGATGAATGACATCCAAAGCCCTTCGGACATGATCCGCCCCGAACGGAGACCGGGTGAAACAGCGCTCGGTCAAGGCATAGAGAATGTCCCCCTGCAGAATGGCCATCGACACGCCGAAACGCTCGGACATCCTTCGAAAAATTCGGCCCTCATATTTTTTTTCCTCGTGCTCCTCCAGGAACAGCTTTCCGAAATAGGTGTGGACGCTGGGCATCCCCCGTCTCTCGCTGTCCTCGTCCATGATGTCATCATGGACCAGAGAGGAGTTGTGGAACAATTCGATGCCGACGGCCGGCAAAAGGATCTTGTCCTCAGCGCGGCCCCCCGCGGCCTTGAAGGCCATGACGGTGAGGATGGGCCTGAGGCGTTTCCCTCCTCGGAGCACGTAGTCCTTGAGATACGAATAGACGGGCTTCAGGAAATCGTCCGCATCGCGGATCCTCTCGTCGAAGAGCGCTTCCAGTCGGACATCGATGATCTTTTTGTAGTGTTTGAGCGTCGCGCCGAAATCCCTTATCGACGCCTTCGATGATCTCATCAACGACGAACTCCTCATGGGCAATGAAAAGCTTAACAATCCGAGACTTGGATCATTATACCTGGGATCGACCGGGATTGGCAATTGAGGGACGGTCCCTTTCTCCGTTCGTGATCCAGATGGGATTGGACAGCGCCATCCCGTTCTCGGCCTCGCAGGCGATCCGGATATAGTATCTCCCGGGCCGCTCGACGAAAGGAAGCCGTCCATCAAAAGCGAATTCCGGCTCGTGGACCCTTAAAACGTGAGCTTTTTCGGTTCTCGCGGCCAAGTCCCCCGAGATGATCGAAACGGACGTGATCTTCCCGAATTCCCTGATCGACTTTATCTCAAGAAAAACCCGCAAGTCTGTGCCGCGGGCTTCGTCTCCGGGGAGATACGTTCCGTCCGCATCATAAAGATGATAGACGATCGATGGCCCGGTGGTTACGAAACAGCGGCCCCTTCTCAATTGGGCGACGAGGGTTTTTCCGTCCAGACGCTCGCTCGAGGGAATTCCGGTTTTCATGAATCCGAAGATCTGAGACGACTCGTCTTTAAGCCAGAAAAAGGGGATCTTGACCCGGATCTGCCGATTGAAATTTCCGTGGGCATCGTTCCCGGCGTAGATGAATTTTTTCTCCCCCCGGAGCAGCAACGCGACCCATTTTTTCAGGCTTTTCTTCAGGTCCTTGTCAACATCTCCATTGAAGATTTGAAGGCCGGCGAGATTGTCTTGAAGGACGTCGTCGGAACCCCAGGTCCCTCTCCTCAACAGGCATTTTTGGGCAAGGGGGATCTTGTTAAAAGGATGGGCGGCGATCGGGAGCTCCGCAGGGTCAAGGCGCTTCAAGATCTCGGCCACGGAATCGTCGGGTTTGTTCTTAAACCAGACCTCGCCGCTGTCGCCCTGTCCGTGATAAAAACGTTCCGGATTCAAGATCAGCAGATGAACGTTCCGGCCTTTCGCATTTCCCGCCGAGACCTCGATTCCCGGCAAGACCGTCACATCCTTGCCGTCGACGGCCGCGCAGTCCTCCAAGAACAACCGCCATTTCCGAAGGTCCGGATCGTTCCGTGTGGGATCGGTCGGGTCGTTATCGAGATCAAAGGAATGATCGGTCACCGCAAAAAAGGAAAGCCCCACGGCCTTGGCCATGCGGGCCGTCGCCTCGATCGGCGCCCCGAATTCCACGACGTCTTCCGTGCAGGACGAGTGATAGTGGATGTCGCCATAGATGATGCGGCGGCTGTCCGGCAGGTCATCGGAGGATAAATAGACGCGCAGTTTCCTCTTTTGACCCGACGGGTAAGAATGATTTCTGAGTTCGAAGACCTTGTTTTTGCGCCGCACGGTAAAAATAACATCGATGTCGACCGGCCCTTCCGTCCCGGGATCGATTTCAAAAAGACGATACCAGAGCCGCCGAGCGAGAGGGATGGTTTCGGTCAAGAGGTCCACGTCTCGTCTTTTTTCCCCGGCCTGAAAAATCTCGACCCTCACGGAGATCAATTCGATCGGATAAAGATGAGCGTCCTTGACCAGAATCAGAATGGGCAGTCTGTTGTTCCGGCTTATTCTTATCGGGGCATCGGCCAGAATCTCGGGAAGCCGGTTATTCAGGATGTTGGGGATGAGGGGCAATTTGGAGTGAATCTCCGCGTACAACAGGAACGGGCCCAGGGAAGAAAAAAGATCCCTGAGTTCATTCACCGGATCGGCCTTCCTGATCCATGTTCACTTATATCCTCGGATTGGCGTAGCAGTATAAACAGCCGTGCGAGCACGGCTGGGCGTAGCTTCCGATGTCGATGGACGTGGTGCAGCCGCACTCGCCGCGCTGGCTCCGGTCCTTCGCCGTCGGCGCTTCCTCCTTCCGCGGGTGCAATTCCCGCAAGAGCGTCCCATCGATACAGGCCGAGGTCCGGATGCCGGGGACGCGGGTCAGAAAGTTCTGGCTGCAGGAGTGAAGGCGGAGATCCCATCGGGCCGCCGTCTCGGCGAGGTTCCGCGCCGCTTCGAGCTTTCCCTCCTCCTCTGGATCGACGTAATCGAGTCCGTGTTTCGCGGCGCGGCGCAGGGCTTTACCGTACCACTGGGTGAAACTGATACGGACGTCCTCGATCCCGGCGCGCGCCGCGGCCTCGGCCGCCGTTTCGAAGAAACGGAGATTGGTCTTGATCCCGGTCCCCTCCCGCCAATAGACGACGGGATCGAAGCGGAGGGAGACGCGCCTCGGATGCCCGGCCAGGGCGACGAGAGCGGGCAGCTGGGAGAGAGCCTCGGCCGGCGCAGGGACTCTCTTTTCGATGAACGTTCCGCCGAGCCCCGTGACCGTGAACAGGAGATACCGCTGGTCGTATTTTTCGAGAGCCTCCCGGATCCTGTGCGCGTTCCGGAGCAGGTTGGAGAAGTCCTTGGACCACAGGACGACGGTATGGACGGACGCGGGCCTCAGGTCCACCCTCATCGTCCCGCCGCGGGGCCCGAACACGTGCGCGGCCTCCCCGCGGAAAACCCCGGCCAGCCAGTCCGGGAAAAAAGAGACCAGGTCGGTTCTGCGCGAGACGCTGATGACGGCTTTCATTCCTTTGTTCCTTGACAGCCCGGCCAAATGACCTTAGTATTTTAGCCTCCGAGGTCCCGCCGTTCAATGCCGATCTTAGAAGCCCGACAACTCGTCAAAAGCTACGGGAGCCGCGTCGTCGTCAAGGGCGCCGACGTCACGGTCCGGTCCGGAGAGATCATCGGCCTGCTCGGCCGCAACGGGGCGGGCAAGACGACGATCTTCCAGATGATCGTCGGCCTCGTCCGGCCCGACGGCGGAAGGATCACCCTCGACGGCCTGGACATCTCCCAAGATCCGACCCATCGGCGGGCCCTGATCGGCCTGACCTACCTCCCCCAGGAGAGTTCGGTCTTTTTAAAGGCTTCGGTGATCGACAACCTCCGGCTCGCCCTCGAGCTTCAGCCGGCCACGGCGCATTCCTGGCAAGGGCCGGCCCGGGAGCTGCTCGAGGAATTCGGGCTCCTGCCCTTGGCCTCGCAGTCCGCCCACAGCCTTTCCGGCGGCGAGCGGCGGCGGCTCGAGATCTGCCGCGCCCTGATCCTCAAGCCGAAGTTCCTTCTCCTGGACGAGCCGTTCACGGGCATCGACCCTCTGACCATCGCCGAGCTCCAGAAGATCATGACCGCGCTGAAAAATCGCGGCATCGGGATCCTTCTCTCGGACCACAACGTGCGCGATACGTTCAAGATCGCCGACCGGGTTTACATCATCGATGAAGGCGAGATCCTGATCGAGGACATCCCGCACAAGGTCGCCGGCGACCAAAAAGCGCGGGAACGGTTCTTGGGGACGGAATTCACCTTCGGCGAAGAGCGCCGGGCCTAGTCGCGGGGCGAGGCCATCCGGCCGCCCAGCGTTTCTCCCAAAAAGAAAAAGAAGAGGAAGAAATAGCCGGCGAGAAGGATCAAGAACAGGCCTCCGAGGGGAATGGGCACGGCCTTGACCAACGCCCTGACGGGGACGTCCATCATGAGAGAGGCTCCCCAGACGGTCCCCATCCAGACCAAGGCGATGAAGATCAGGTCGAAGACGAAGGCCGTCAGCCGGCCGAAAAATCCCAGCCGCGTCCGGGGGACCGCGGCCGCTTCGGCCTCGTCCGGCTCTTCGCCGGCCACATAAACGTCCTCGTCCGCCTCCTCCATCTCGTAGCGCGGGATCCCGATCTCCTCGGTATCCACCTTGTCCACGTCCTCTTTGTCGAAAAGAAAGCCGCTCTTGTCCTTCGTCACTTTTTCGGGGATCCCGATGGTCGGGCGGGTCGGGGCCATTTTTTCTGCCCGGCTCATGACCTCTTCCTCAAAATCCATCGTGTCGCCGGGAGCGTTGCTCTGCGCTTCAGCCTTCTCCTCTGCGTCCTCGTCGACGATCTCCGTCGAGGCGCTCGACTTGGACAGATCGGCCCAGGGGGGGAGGCCGCTGGCTTCCTCGAGCGGGGCGAGGAGCTTTTCCTCGTCCCGGGTCAGCGATAATTTCTTCTGCTTCTTCTCCAGGGCGGCGATGAGGCGGACGATCTCTTCCCTCGTATCGGGATCGGACTTGTCGTCGTCCTCTTCATCGGGTTCGACGTCCTCGTCGAGCGGGGCTTCGTCTTCGACGTCGTCCGGCGGCTCGTCGGCGGCAATGGCCTGGACCTCGCGTTCCTCGACAATCGGAGTCAAGACAACCGGTTGGGACCGGCCATTTTCCCCGGGTTTCTGCTCGACCGGTTCTTCCGTTTTCGCCGGTTCCGGCTTTGGAGGCGCTGGTTTCGGCGGCGCCGTTTTCGCGGGCTCAGGCTTCACAGGTTCAGGCTTCACGGGCTCAGCTTTGGCGGGCGCCGGCTCGACGGGCTCCGCTTTTTCCTCTTCGACCTCGTCTTCCTTTTCTTCCTCTTCGTCCTCTCCGGGGAAGGCCGCCTCGCCCTCTAAGACCTCTTCGAGGTCGATCTCCTCGCTCTTGGCTTCCTCTTCGCCGGACGGCTCGAGGGACTCCTCTAATTCTTCCTCGGCGTCCTTGAAATCCTCGTCGACGATCTTCTCCCCCTTGATGTCCTCCTCGACGAACTCGTCCTCGGGGAACAGGAGCTGGGTGCCGCAGTTATTGCAATACTTTTGGGATTCGTCGATGATCGCCTTGCAGTAGGGGCAGCGTCGGATGGCCATTACCATATTTATAAAGGGAATACAGTGGAAAGTCAATAAATTGACATCGGCCGAATTTCGATTAAAATGAGGGCGGCTGGGCGATTAACTCAGTGGCCAGAGTGCTACCTTCACACGGTAGAAGTCACAGGTTCAAATCCTGTATCGCCCATTCCTCTTTTTTTTAAATCATTAGAATTGAAGAAGTTAGCCCTCGATTTTTTGCAGTTATAAGCTGCAATCATAGCTTGTGCTTCCTCCCAAAAGAAGAAAGCACAATTATTGGCGCTCCATCGCCAAGCAATTGATTCCGCTGCATTTTTAGTCCGTTCTTCGGGTCCTTCTTCTAACTAACTGTGGCTAAGATTGCGGCTAAATATTTTATGTCCCCTGCCGTGTGACGGATTTGTGACGCGGAAAATGCCGCTTAATTCCTCTCGCTCTCCCATCCTCCCTGCCCATTGTGTCCTGAAATTATATCCAGAAATCAATATTCAGCCGCCAACACCGCTCTTCTCGTTTTCTCCGAGACGACTTGCCCGGGATGTCCTGAAATCACCTTTAGAAACTGATATTCAGCTGCCGGCGCCGCTTACTCTTGACGACTTGTCCTGGATGGGGATCGTCGTCAAGTGATGGAGAATCTGAGCAAGGAGGGCCGCGTCCTGATATCGATCCGCGACCGGGATTATCATTTTTTCGTGATAGGGAGTATCGATTCCGAGCCTAAAGGGAGCGAAAGTCGCGAAACGCAAGAAAGCGATTTCTAATAGCCCCTCTAGTGCGGACTCTTCCATCCTTTCGCCAATTGCTGGGCCCGGGGATCTTTCATTAGCCCCGCCAGGTCCGGGTCTGTGTAAAGCTCGTCGAACTTTGAGCCTCCCTGGTCGATATATTTCTGCAAGTGCTGGAGTGCTTCATCGCGATGGTTCGCTAGTTCATAGACCTGAATGCTTTTGAGTAGAACCCGGCTGTCGCTGGGGGACATTTTCAAGGCCTTGGCGATTTCGTCCAGCGCCCTGAGCTCATCTCTTAAGATGACTCGATAACGTGCCACCCTGGCGATAATTTGCGAATCGTTCGGATATTTGACCAGCTCTTCTTCCCCCAATTGGAGCGCGTGTTGGTAAGTGGTCCCGGCCTTCTCCGAAGACTCGGGAATACAGCGGTAGGCATCGGCCAGGTTGCCCCAGTATAGATAATCCTTCTCGTCCAATTTGACCGCTTCTTCAAACATCTCTACGGAATCGCCGTAGCGGCGCTGGAAAAAGTAGATCGTGCCCAAGTTGGATAAGGCGCTTCCGTTGGGGCGAATGGCGATGGACTTCTTAAACATCGCCTCGGCCGATTCGTAGCGGCCTCTCGTGGCATAAATTCCACCCAGGTTATTGTAGGCCCGAATTGAGCCGGGCGTTAATCTTGTGACTTTAAGAAACATTTTTTCGGCATCCGGAATGCGTCCATAAACATAGTAAAAATAGCCCAAATACGAATAAACATAGGAGTAGTCTGGCCTCAATTTCATGGCGCTTTTGTAAGCTGCTTCCGCTTCCTTGAGTCTTCCCAGCTTCTCATACGTCTGTCCCAGGTCTATGTAAGCCTGGAAATTTCTGGGTTCAATTTGTAAGGTCCGCCGGAACTGCTGGAGCGCCTGATCATATTGGCCCGTCTCTCGATATGTTATCCCGAGAGTCATAATGGTCTGGACCAGCTGATCATAATTCTGAATTGCCAGGCGACAAGTAGATTGGGCCTCCTCAAGCAAGGCGGAGTCTTTTGTGAGCTTGAACTTAGACCAATAGGCTTTGGCTAATGCTGTTTGGGCCAGGGCATAGTGTGGATCTTGCTCAATGGCCTGCTTAAGCCAATAAACGGCCTTATCGATGCTTTCCGCCTTCCCGGGTTGCTGAAGATAGCCGAGGCCCTTGAGCAGAGATTCGTACGCATTCGGCAGGGAGGTCCTTCCGGCGGACCAGACGAGATCTGTCCTCGGTTCCGTCTTAATATCCAGCATCTGAACCGTTTTGGCCACGATGTCATCCTGCCATATCTTCAGGTTGGTGATGGGATCGGCAAAGGTGAGCGCAGAACCGCGTTGGAGGAGGGTCTTTGCATCGAGGAGATTGACGGTCAGCCGAATCATCTCACCGCTTCGCCGCATCGTTCCGGTTATAGCTATATCGACTCCCAGATCTTGCTTCACATTCACTGGACTCTTGATCTCCTCCTGGCGCGCCACATTCGCAGGAATAGCCCAGATTGATCCTTGGGAGTACTCGAGTTGAAGAAGGTTGTCAGACAGCGAAGCGACCAGGCCATCGCAGAACGCCTGATCATCGGAATCGCCATCAACAAAGGTGAAAGGGAGCACGACGACGGAATACTTGGCCTGGCGGTGAATCCCGAAGAAATAAACTCCCACAAAAATCAACACAAAAAGGAGAGCGGAAGCGGTGGTGTACCTTAATATTTTTTTTTGCCCTGCCGGCTTAACTCTCGTCGTAAGTGGCTTTTGCTTAACGATCGCCTTTTCTGTTGTCGAAAGCCTCTTCTCGATTTCATCAAGAGTCAGCTTGAGTTCTTCCACCGTCTGAAATCGATCGTCGCGATTTTTCGCCAGACATTTTTTGATCGCCTCGCTGAAAGGATCGGGAATCTGGGTGTTCAGCTCTTTAGGATTTCGAGGAGCTTCGCTCTTCTGTTTCAGGGATACGCTGAAGGGCGTATCCCCCTCAAAAGGCACGCGACCTGTCACCATCTCGTAAAGGATAATGCCAAGAGAGTAAATGTCAGAGCGCTGATCGACTTCTTTTCCTTCCACTTGTTCAGGCGACATATACTCGGGAGTACCGATCATCATTCCCTCTCCCGTTATTCCTTTCCTATCGGGAGAGCGGGCGATCCCAAAGTCCATAATCCTGGCATTTCCTTCTTTATCGATCATAATGTTGCCTGGCTTTAAGTCTCGATGCACAACTCCCATCCGATGCGCTTCGGTAAGCCCTTCGCAGATTTGTTTAGCGATCGAAATAGCCGTTACCAAAGCGAGCTGCTTGGATCTCCGGAGAAAACTCTTCAAATCCTCTCCGGCTACATATTCCATTGTTATGTAATACATCCCTCTCTCTTCGCCAAGGTCGAACATCCGGCAGACATGCCGGTGCGATATCATCCGGGCCGTCCTCAGCTCATGCCGGAACCGTTCGATCGTCTTTTTATTCGCCGCGATCTCAGGCTTGATGAGCTTCAGCGCAACTTCCTGCCCGACCTTCTTATCCTCAACTCGATAGACCTCGCCCATGCCGCCCGCGCCCAAGGCTTCGATGACCTCATAGCGGCCGGCAAACAGAGTCCCCCGGCCAAGCATTTCCCGCGGCGTTTCTAGGGTTCTGGTCATAGAATCCTGAGGCGGCGTCTCGGATAGCCCTAACCGCGTCCCGCAATCAAGACAGAACCGGGCAGAATCGGAATTCTCAGAACGGCATTTCGGGCACGTGACGGCCACGGGTGATCCCCTCAAAAGGATGGCTAAAGAGTATCAAAGAATTGAGAGAGCGTCAATTCGCCCTCCCTCTTTTTGCCCCTCTCCTCCTTGACTTGGATGTTCTGAAATTATATCAGGAAATCAATTATCAGCCGCCGGCGCCGCTGTCTTGCTCCAAGACGACTTGCCCCGGATATTCTGAATCCACGTCCGGAAATCGATAATCAGCCGCTCGGCGCCGCTTTTTTTATTCTCGACGACTTGCCCGGGATGTCCTGAAATCGCCTTAAGAAATATCGATTATCGATCGTTGGCCCCAGCACTCGCCAATATCATTCCTTTCTGTTGATCCACAACCGGGGCAATATTTCTGTCCGCAATTATAACAATATGATTTCATACATTTCCGACATTCGTATATTTTAAAAAAGTTTTCTTCCAAAATACCTCCGGAAGGTTTTTTGCCGCAATTTGGACAACGATCGAATAGTTTCATTTATAGTCTCCATCATAGCACATTCTTCATATTTTATTGCTCTTTTGCACGCTTGTACCTCTCTCCTCCTTTGCCTTGGATGTCCTGAAATTAACTCCAGAAATCAATATTCAGCCGCCAATACCGCTCTTCTCGTTTTCTCCGAGACGACTTGCCCTTGATTTTGGTTGTTAGATGGCCATGGCGAATTGGAGCTATTGAGAGTCTAGGGCTCATCTTGTTCCTTTCAGCATTGACTCGGATTCACTGCGGATGATATCTTCCTCTCGTCCTTTTCGCCTCAGAACGTAAGAAGAGGATTCATATGCAAAAACGAGAGCCCTGCGAAAACTGTGGAAAGATAGTGGCTCCGCACGAGTCAGTAAGCCTTGGCTCTATCGAAGAGGGCTATCAACACTTGTGCATGGCTTGCACGAACGCGGAAATAGCTGAACATGCCGGCGTGGATTTCAAGCACCCAGAATATCTTCCAATGACGCTTACCGATGTCGAAGGGATTGAGCATGAGTTTCATTTCAATACGCGATTGCTCGGCGACAGGGTCGCAATATCCGCTTTAGAAATCAAGAATGGCGAACCCCACGGCTACGCATTCGAGGTTTTATCCAACAATCCCCAAGAAGATACCCTTGAACTATTCCGCCGTTTGTTTGATAGGATGCAACGAGCTTTATCGCAAAGGCATCTCAATGTCGATGAGTATGGCCTACATATCACAAAACCAGATATCGTCCGAGCGAGAATTGATTACGATCTAGAGAATCCTGAAAGTGGACCACTTTTGGTGATTGACGGAAAAGAAGTAGCCTGGGCCGAATTCGGCCGCATGCTGATGACTTTTGAGGGTTTTCAATTTAAAATGGAAATATACGATATCAGCGAAGAACGATAAGCCAAGCAGTGGATCTTTTTAACGCCAATAGAAATTAATCCATTTTTTTTGATATCTTTGTGACAGCGATAGCACCTTTTTATTAGCCGGATGTCTCCAATAAAGACACCGCAGACATCACATTCGAAACCAAGTTTGCCGTTCCTATCTGAGTATCCCATTTTCTTCTTTGCCTCTTCTCTTTCGCGCAGGAATATCCTTCTTCAGCGATTCGAGGGCGGTTTCATACCGCCGAAGCTCTTTTTGGATCTGGAGCAGCTCTTCTTTCTTAGCCTTTTCTCCTTCCCTCAGTTTGCTCACCTTTCTTTCCAACATTTCCTCGATTTTTTGCCTTGCCATTTTGGGCCTCCCTTAAATTACTTAGTTGAAATAATCGCCGAGATTGTGGCTAAGACTGTGGCTATTTTGGGGAAATAATAGCCCGTTATCGGCTAAAATAGGAAACCATAGGAAAAACGGCTTCCAGGTAAGCCAATGAAAACAAAAACAATAAGATACGGAATATTTTTCCCTAAATTTGATCAACTTACACACGGTAGAAGTCACAGGTTCAAATCCTGTATCGCCCACCACACCTTTCCCGATGCGGATCGAGGTCAAGAAGAAGCGCGGAAACTGCACTCGGTGATATCGCTGTCGCCGGGAAAAACGCAGCCCTTCCGGAGGCCTTCCGCCTCACCGTTCAGAGCTATCGGCCTGATGCGCTTGGTCGCTGATCGGCTTTCCAATTTCGTAAAGGAAGTCGGGGGAAAAATCGGCATTATTCGGCCAAACAACCGTGTCGATGTCCCGATTGACCTTGAACAGCCTGAAGTATCCGAGATCTTTTAGCGGTTCGAAAACCGGGCCGTCCAAATGTTCCGAAAAATCCACCATGCGGACCTCATTATTTTCAAACATGATCCTCAGCTTATATTCATTGTGGTATGTTGCGTCTAAAATGTAATGCATGCGTTACCTCTCAGACTAAGGGCTCGATCTTCTGAAGATCTTCTTTTCGTTCCGCTCGTCTCCAATTATCCATCAATTCTTCTCTATGCTGAAAAGCCCACTCA
>Ga0315284_10008030_pt1 | contig 15046 bp, 11 predicted proteins | sample YL17G09_16_MG_FD_203696 | JGI IMG/M metagenome (GOLD analysis project Ga0315284, IMG submission 203696) | Sediment microbial communities from Yellowstone Lake, YNP, Wyoming, USA - YL17G09_16 | ecosystem: Environmental > Aquatic > Freshwater > Lake > Sediment | place: USA: Wyoming | collected... | reverse complement strand
CAAGGATTTTATCGCTCTTGCCAACATCTCCTTTGAGGTTGGCGCCGGGCAGACACTCGGGATCATCGGGCAGAACGGCGCTGGTAAGTCCACACTTTTAAAAATTCTCTCCGGCATTGTGATCCCGGACAGCGGTACTATCCAGATTGACGGGAAAGTCACGGGACTGCTTGAACTTGGGACAGGTTTCAACGCAGAGATGACCGGTTTAGAAAATATTTACATGAACGGGACACTCATCGGGATGACCAAGGATGAGATCGACCAGAAGAAACAAACCATCATCGATTTTTCCGAACTGGGCGAGTTCATCCATGAACCCATTAAGACCTATTCATCCGGTATGACAATGCGCCTCGCCTTCTCGATAGCAATCCATGCGGACCCGAAATGCTTCCTGGTTGACGAAGCACTGGCAGTGGGGGATGCGTACTTCCAACAGAAGTGCATGCGGAAAATCCAGGAGTTCCGCGAGAATGGCGGATCGATCGTGTTTGTGTCGCATGATATGAATGCGGTGATGACATTATGTGATTATGCGATATTATTGGATCATGGGAAGAGGATATCGTATGGGATTCCACGGAGTATTGTTGATTTATACATATCACGGATATGCATTCAATCACATAAAGGAGAAAAACCGGTAACTCTTGTGGAAGCAAAAGATACTCTCGATAGTCATTCGAATATATCAACGAATGAAATTGAATTTGATTCAATCAAGATCCTTGATTCATCGAAAAATATCATCACGCATGTTCATAGCGATGATGAGATTATCATATCTTTTACATTTCGAAGCTTGCGCCATATCGAAGATCCAACTTTTGGCATATTGATTCGGAACCGGTATGGGATGTCAATTTTTGGAACAAATACTCATCTTTTGCACCAAAAAAACAATCCTCTCCTACAGGGAAAAATGTATCAAGTATCCTATCGATTAAATATACCTTTACAGCCGGATGATTATTTGATTACCGTTGCCATTGATAATCAAGGAAAAGCAACAAATTCTTTTAATGAATACTTACTTCGTCTCAATGACATCGCAACATTAAAAGTTGTACGAAACGAAAAACAACCGCTTTACGATGGCGTCACTAACTTAAACCCTACAATCAAAGTTGAAGCAATTACTAACGGAGTATCCTAAGGAGTACTGAATGGACGACAATACCATAGAAATCCGCGATGACGAGATCAACGTAGAAAAGATCATGGAGAAGATCCGGGAAAATATCCGGAGGCGACAGGCAGCAGGAGAACTGCCCCCGGATTTGGATTCTGTAACCGGATCCCCATCAAGAAATTGCCCGGTGGGAGAATCGGACAATGCAATTCAACGTGATCTCTCATACATCAGTTCCAATTGGGATATCCACAATAACAGTTACTTTATCAGCTCCCATCATCCCTATTTTGGGAGATTTCTTGTCAAAGGGCGGCAAATGGTACATGGCGAAGTCCGGCGGTATGTTGATCCGATTGTCTATAAACAGACCGTGTTCAACCAAAGCACGGAGCGTGTCCTGAATTGTCTTGCACAAAGCGAGGAAGAACTCGATGAAAAGATTTCCGAGGCCGTAAAGGAACGCGATGCGTTTATATCAAAAATAAATACAAAACTTGAAAATACAACTCATGAACTTGAAAATACAACCTATAAACTTGAAAATAAAATCCATGAACTTGAAAATACAACCCATGAACTTGAAAATACAACCCATGAACTTGAAAATAAAATCTACGAGGATGTCCAAACCGCAGTAATAGCAATTAATACCGACATTGACAAGAAAGCCTGGCTGGCGCAGGTTCTTGAAAAACGTGCTCAACAAGGACTGGCACAAAAAAGTGCTCCTCTGACCTCTGCTTCCAAAGAGAATGCGAATTATTTCCTTTTCGAGGAGCGATTCCGGGGTTCACGGGAAGAGATCAAACAACGACAACTGGCATTCCTTTCGTATTTCGAAAAATGTTCCCACGTAATAGATATCGGCTCAGGCAGGGGTGAATTCCTTGAGATTCTCAAGGACCATGATATTGGCGGTATTGGGGTAGATAGTGATTCAGATATGGTGGAATACTGCCGTTCCCATCAGTTAGACGTGGAGCATTCGGATGCAATCGCCTACCTTGAGACACTTAAAGACAAAAGTCTTGACGGGATCTTTATTGACCAGGTTGTGGAGCATCTTGAGCCAGAATATCTCATTCGGCTGCTTGCACTGTGCTACCGGAAACTCAAAAATGGATATTACATAGTAATTGAGACGGTTAATCCTCTGTCACTTGTTTCTTTTTTTAATTTTTATCTTGATATGAGTCATCAGAAACCGGTTCATCCATATACTCTAAAATTTTTACTGGAATCGAGTCAATATAGAGAGATTGAACTAAAATATTATTCTGAGATCCCTGAAAAAGCAAAATTGCGGAAAATATACCAAAGCGATCCATGTACTGAAAATGAACGGAAATTTTTAGATAATTATAATTATAATATTGATTTGTTAAATTTATTACTTTGGGGCCCCATGGATTATGCCGCGATCGGTAAGAAGTGAAATAACTATCCGGTGACAGAATAATGGTATATGATTATCATTCAAAAAATAGCAGATTATCCTTTGAAGAAGGTGTAACTCTATTAAAACAGAAATATTTTAACAGAGTCCTCATTGGAGCAATAAATAATACTGATCCAGATTGTATTTTCTCGCTTAATTCTGAGATTAAAAAAACAGGAATTCCCCTCAAAGAGTATTATATAGATCGTGAGAGTTATAGCCAATATATTAACGATGCACGATATAGGACCAAATACTCAGACTATTATACCGATAATTTTTATGAAAAATCATTGGAGCATTATCTCTGCTATTGCTTATTAGAATTACAGAAAAATGAAAATTTTGTAGATATCGCCAGTGAACACTCGCCGGTCGGTGAAATTTTTTCCCGATTAACAGGATGCAATAGTTTTTCCCAAGATATAATGTTTGAACCAGGGATTCATGATAATAGAATTGGCAGTGATGCATCAAAAATTCCTGTTCCGGATAATTTTTTTAAGGCAGCTATTGCGACATGTAGTATCGAACATTTTGAAAATGATTCAGATATTGGATTTATGAAAGAGATGGAGCGAGTGTTGGTTAGAACTGGAAAATGTATCGTCGTTCCATTGTATTTATATTCCAAAGCAAGTTGCCAGACCGACCCCCAATATTCTATTCCCGGGAATGTGACCTATGAGGATGACGTTGATATTTATTGCGCCAAAGGCTGGGGTAATCGACATGGGAGATTTTATTCTGTAAGTACCTTGATTGAGCGGTTAATCAAACCGAATAGGAAGATGAAATTTGAAATATATTTGTTAAAAAATCCTGAAGGGATTGATCGCTCCGTTTATTGCCGGTTCTTTTTGATAGGCGAAAAAATATGAAAATTATTATTGTCACTCCAAGTCCGGTTCGGTTAACCATTGGAGGGGATGAGACCTGTACAGTGCTATGCAAAATGTTATTAACAATTTCAGTTTACACCAATGGGAGTTAATAAAAACCCCGTAAAAAAGGAGCATTATTGTGAATAATAATTTTGATTATACAATATTTCCCAATAAATTAAATTTAGGGTGTGGTTATGATATACTCAAAGGATATCTCAACATTGACCTGAACGTGTTCCATCATCCTGATCTGGTTGCAGATATTACAAATCTGAAAATGCTACCCTCAAATTATTATACAGAAATACTTGCTTACGATATTTTAGAACACATCGAAAGAACCAAAACAAAAGAGGTTCTAGCAGAATGGAACAGATTATTGATTCCGGGCGGGTTAATTAAAATTCGAGTTCCCAATTTAATCGGTTTATTGTCATTATTTTCAAAGAAAAATTATCAGGGGATCAAAAAACAGGAAGAACTCATCCAATGTTGTTTTGGTACTCAGGCGTATAATGGAGATTTTCATTGTACAACATTTACCGAATCCCTTATCAGACATTACCTAAAAGTTTCCGGATTTGAAGAAATTTCCATCACGGGCCGAGATGAATGGCTTTTTGAGATCACAGCAAAAAAAATGGTGGGTCTCAATCAAGAAACTGATAAAAATCAAACCAGAATCAGAGATTTTTTGCATAATGCGTATTTAGACATTCTTTATCGTGAACCCGATGATGAAGGTTATAATTATTTTTTTAATCAACTCACCAGTGGCAAAATGGAAGAAGAAACCGTTTTAATAATATTGAAAAACTCAGACGAAAGAAAAAAGATTACTAACAAATCACGAGGGTAAAATGAAAATTGCAATTGTCGCCCCGAATCCAGTTCCGTTCAACATCGGAGGGGCTGAGAACCTATATAGCGGGATGCAAAATGCCATTAACAAATTCAGTTCTCACCATTGTGAGTTAATAAAAATACCCGTAAAAGAAGGATCATTTTGGGAAATCATTGATTCTTATTATGAATTCTATACGTTGGATCTAACTTCTTTTGATATGGTCATCTCTACAAAATATCCATCCTGGATGATAAACCACTCGAATCATATTCTCTATATGGTTCATCATTTACGTGGATTGTTTGATACCTATCATTTTTTTAACAAACCGGTAAAAACCCCGGATTTTTTAATTACGGGTGAAGTTGGAAAAATAATTACTATAATTCGAAAAAAAAATCCATCAAAGGAAGAGATGGATTTTTTTTTCAGTCTTATTAATGATTTGAAAAAAGCAGAACAGGATTACATAAAGGAATTATTCGAATTTCCCGGACCATTTATCTATGAAATAGTTCATTTTCTTGATAATTACGCATTAGCTCCGGATAAAATTAAAAAATACTTCACGATGTCAGAAAACGTAAAGAACCGAAATGATTATTTTCCAACCGGTGTTCCTGTAAAAGTGATCCATCCACCCCCAATAAATGACTCGTTTTATTGTACAGATTACAAGGATCTCTTTACTGCAAGCAGATTAGATGGTCCGAAAAGAATTAATCTCTTAATTGACGCAATGAAATTTGTTCCGCACGAAATTACTCTTAAGATTGCCGGGACCGGTCCTGAAGAGAAACGATTAAGAGCCCAAGCCGGCACGGATAAAAGAATTGAATTCCTTGGATTTGTAAATGAAGAACAAAAAAAAGAGTATTATGCAAATGCATTGGCGGTTCTATTTATTCCCTTTGATGAAGATTATGGATTTATAACCGTTGAAGCTATGAAAAGCAAAAAGGCAGTTATTACCTGTGCTGATAGTGGAGGACCATTAGAATTTGTAAAAAATTGCCAGACTGGGTTTGTTATCTCTCCGGATCCTAAACTGATTGCTGAAAAAATTAATTATTTTGTCGAAAACAAAGAGGAGGCAATCGCTATGGGAATTTCTGCACATGAAGCAGTAAATAATATCAATTGGCAATTATTTACCCATAATTTATTAAACATTCAAGGAAAAAAACCCAAAAAAATGAAAATCCTTGTATTATCAACCTATACCTCCTACCCCCCCAGAGGAGGGGGGCAACAGAGATTATATAATATTTATTCACGATTGGCCAAAAAATTTGATGTCAAAATTTGTTCAATTATCGAATCCAATAAATCATACGAAAATTTGTTGCTTAAGAATGGATTACAACAAATCTGTGTCCCCCAAAGTCTGGATCATGCACAACTTCAATGCAACGAAGAAAAAAAACTGGGAAAAAATCTCTATGATTGTTGTATGATTGACTTTATTGAGAAAAGTCCACAGTATGTCGATGAAGTAAAAAAACTGATGGTTGATTCAGATATTATTGTATTCTCACACCCGTATATATTCCCCCTTGCAAATTATATCAATGAACATTCAAAAGTAATCTACGATGCTATAGATGTTGAATATCTCCAAAAAAAGAGTTATGTAAATAATTATTGGAACACCAAATTGTTCTTAAATGAAAAAAACTGCTGTGATTTTTCTAATTTAATATTCACTACCTCCATGGAAGATAAAAACAATTTACGAGAAATTTATAATCTCAATCCTGAAAAAATAGCAATCGTACCAAACGGTGTGGATACCGGACGGATTCAAGATATAGCTGTCAGTGAAAGAATTAAGCAAAAGAATCTCTGCAATCTTCAAAACACACATACAATATTATTCGTGGGTAGTTGGCATCCTCCCAATCTTGAAGCACTGCAGTTTATTGTTAAGGATATGCTTCCCAAAATCAATAATACCAAATTATTGTTGGTTGGCAGTATCAAAGATTATTACCTTTCTGAAGTGGGTGAATTACCGGACAACGTATTAGCATTTGGTGTTGTTGATGAACTTGAAAAATATGAGATATACAAGCTTGCGGATATCGCAATAAACCCGATGTTTTCAGGTTCGGGAACCAATATAAAAATGCTCGATTATTTCAGTGCAGGAATCCCTGTTGTAACAACTGAAATTGGTGCAAGAGGATTGATGATTGAACATAACACGGAGGCAATAATTTGCAGTCCTGACACCATGCTTCAATCAATACTGCAATTGATGAATGATCAAAAATTACAAGATAAAATTAAGAAAAATGCACGAACGTTAGTGGAGTCGGCATATTCCTGGGATCTGATTGTGAAGGATATCGAAAGCCATATTGAAAAGATCTGATATGATGAAAATCGCGATTGTCGTCATGAGATATGGGGAAGATATTGTTGGAGGTGCAGAGTACCATGCAAGAATGATTGCTGAACATCTCAAACAATACCATCAGATAGACGTCCTCACAACCTGTGCAAAAAGTTATCATACCTGGGCAAATGAATACCCGGAAAAAATTGAGACCCGCAATGATATACGTGTTTTACGATTTAAAAATTCAAAAATCCGCGATGTTAATAAAGTTGTAGCAATTGAGGAAAAAATATTCTATAATCACCATACAAAAAATGATGAACTTGATTGGATTAATGAAAATGGTCCAAAATGCCCGGGATTGATTCAATACATACGAGATCATTACGATGACTATCAAATTTTTATTTTTTTTACATACAGATATTACACGAGTTATTTCGGGATTCAGGCAGCGAAAGAAAAAGCGTTTCTCGTTCCTGAAGCGGAGAATGATCCCGCGCTGAAATTATCCACCACACAAGAATTATTTCAAAATGTGAGAGGTATTTTTTACAATGTTCCTGAAGAACGCATATTAATTTTAAATCGTGTCCAATTTAATGAAAATGAAAAAAAATGGGATATCATTGGATGCGGAATCCCTATTCCTGAAAAAAAATCCTGTGAAAAAGTTGAAAATTTAAAACCTTATATGTTATATTTGGGGCGTATTGAAGGTTCAAAAGGCTGTTATCAATTATTTGATTATTATCAACGACTGCTTAATGAAAATTCTTTCCTACCGGATTTGGTTTTGGCAGGCCGCGATTTCATACCAATTCCGAAACATAAAAAAATTAAATATATTGGATTCGTTACTGAAAGTGAAAAAGAGTCGTTGTTGACAAATGCGGAACTTTTAATTATGCCCTCCCCATATGAGAGTTTATCTCTCGTTACATTAGAAGCGATGGCCGGGGGTGTTCCGGTGTTGGTTAATGGTGACTGTGATGTGCTGAAAGGACATTGCATCAGAAGTAATGCGGGATTGTGGTATCAAAATTATGAGGAATTTAAAGAATGTTTATCATTTTTATTGACGGATACGGAAACTCGAAAAAAAATGTCCATAATGGGGAAACAATATATTCAAAATAATTATACCTGGGAATCCGTGGAAAAAAAGTATTTACATTTAATTGAGCTGATTCAGGAGAGAAGACTCTGGAATTAAAAAATTGATTATCCAATTTATCCGTTTCTGATTGGGGATATGAAAACCACATCATCCGCAACTATAAAGAGAATTTAACAAAAACAGAGCGACTTTTGAACGATATTTAATGAGTTTTTAAGGATTAAACCGGTAGTTTCTCGATCTTGCTGTAAAATCAGCACAACCTGCGGATTATGGTACTCAAATAATAGAGAATTTAATGAATATTGCCGGTTATATTTGGTTATCCAACAAAATTTTCAGAAAATTTTTCAATACACCGATCTTATTGATATCGGAATAATCCAGTGATTATTTCAGTTCAACCGTTTGTAATTCCATAGACGAATACAGTATCCGCTTGATCGCTGATCTAAATAATGTATTTCACGATCTTGCGAAAAATATAGGAATCTCGAGAAAATACTTGCAGGACTTTACTGCTCGGATTATCATGAATTCACAATTTTTGTTTATCTGTTTTAGATCCAAAAGAAAGCTTGAGAGCAAACTGGAAACAAGTGTGAAACATATGTCAGAGATAATTATAATTAGGATAGTGTGGAAAGAAAATACGCTGAATTGTTTGAGAGTTCGATACGGCTTACTGTAATCAATACAAAACTGAACGTAACTTCTCTCATTAAATAATGAGATCTTTATTAAATGCATACAGAAATTGTAAATATATAGGACAATATTTTATGACTCACAAAAGATATGACTATTTTAAAAAAGAAGTTTCTTATTATATTGTCGCACTTATCCTCTGCTTTGGTTTTTTAGTTTGTATAATGCAATTATGGTCAGCAACCTTAACGATTCCATTAGCATACGGAGGCGATGCATTAGGAGTAGAGACTCAGATCAAAGGCATAATCGATAATGGTTGGTTTGAAATAAATCCTTACCTCGGAAAACCTGATAATTATAATCTGCTTGATTATCCTTCAAATGACAATTTAAATTTATTTCTTATGAAAATAATTTCTTATATTTTTCCTAACTGGGCTCTGACATTAAATATTTATTTTATTTTGACATTTCCTTTAACCGTTGTCACATCCCTTTTTGTACTAAGAAAACTTAAAATTTCATCATTTCCTGCGATTGTGGGATCATTATTGTTCACGTTTGCTCCATTTCATTTTTTTCGTGGAGAACCACATATATCTCTAGCAGCATATTTTTTAATTCCGTTGGTAATACTGGTAATTTTTTGGATTTTTGAAGATAATTTCTTATTGAGTAACCTTAAAAAAATATCTGATATTTCATTTTCACAATTCTTGAATGTTAAATCCCTTGGCAGTATTATTATCTGTTTGGGGATTGCGGCTTCATTTATTTATTACCCGTTTTTTTCTTGTTTTTTCCTTTTAATTGCCGGTGTTTGTGCAACCATATCCCGAAAAAAGTGGAGTCCCTTGTTAAATGCAGGGATGTTAATTGGGGGTATTGTTCTGTGTCTTATTGCATTAAATCTTCCGACAATCCTCTATCAATATGATTATGGAAAAAATATGGAGGTTATTATACGTAGCCCTGCAGAATCAGAAATTTTTGGGCTGAAAGTCATTCAACTATTATTTCCTGTTCCAGGACATAGAATTCCAATGTTCGCAGATATTACCGAGTTTTATTCAAGGACTTCTCCTCTGGTTAATGAAAATTCATTTGCCTCATTAGGGATTATTGGAAGTATCGGGTTCTGTATTCTAATATTATGGATATTTTATCAATTATCTACAAAAACCTCAATAATTAGCAATGGAGCCTTGGAGAAAATACAACAATTGAGTATACTAAATCTTTCGGCAGTTTTATTGGCAACACTAGGTGCCTTTGGAACAATTTTCTCGTATCTTATTTCTTCACAAATACGAGGTTATAATCGGATAAGTATATTCATTGCATTTTTCTGTATTACGGCAATAGTGATATTGTTGGATCTTTTACTACAGAAATATTCATCCTCAAAAATAAAAAAAGGGTTGGCCATTGGATTTATTGTTGTTATTTTATTCGTTGGAGTTTATGATCAAACTACAGAAAATTTTGTCCCTGATTATAAAAACACCAAAGACAGTTTCCTGAATGATAAACATTTTATCAATAATATTGAAACATTATATCCCAACGACACGATGATATTCCAACTTCCATATCACCCGTTTCCAGAGTCAGGTCCTAGTAATAAAATGGCAGATTATGACCTTTTCAGGGGATATCTTCATTCAGAGAAGATCCATTGGAGTTTTGGGGCGATGAAGGGGCGGGATGGGGATCTCTGGCAAAGAGAGATCGTTAACAGACCCATTAATGAGATGATAAAAGGATTGTCATTTGCAGGATTTAATGGCATTTATGTGGATAGTTTCGGATATGCAGATAATGGGAAAGAAATAATTTCTTCACTCTCGTCGATACTTCAGACAACACCAATCGTAAGTGATAATAAACGATTATATTTTTTTGATATGACGAAATATAATAATCAATTAAAATCATCGTTTACACCGGAAGAATTCGATAAACAAAAAAATCAATTCCTGAATTTATTGAGACTTGAATGGCAGGATGGTTTTTATGGATTGGAACGGATAAAAAATAATAATTGGAGATGGTCCTCACCCCAAGGAACGCTAATCATTACTAATCCTTCAGACAAAGAGAGAACATTTCTAATCGATACAACATTCTATTCAGCATATCCTGAATCTTCTCAATTAAAAATTGAGAGTGCGATGATTTCTGACAATCTAAAAATTAATAGTAGTGGGTATCACTATCAAAGAGAGATAGTAATACCTCCTGGGAAGACTATAGTCAAATTTAGTAGTGATGCAAAAAGATTAGATTCTCCAAATGATCGCAGATATTTGGTATTTCATACTGATAATTTTCAAATAAGTGAGATTTAATGCGTTTGGTCTTAATATGCGGTATAGTGCTTTAAAATATTAATCACCTCATATTGCTATGAAAAAATAAAACGAATATCTATCAGTTAAAAAAATGGTAATATGCTATTTTTTCACTTAAATCCGACATTCTGCAGATCTCACAACGAAGCTAAACATTTTTAGCTAACTTCTACAAAACTACTAAGGCAGAATAAGTGTCTCAACTGCCATCATGACCCATCATGGGATTGTCGCCGGAATGTATGATGACCTTGGGATAGGCCGGATTATTGATGAACTAATCACTTCATGTACTTTTCTTTAATGCACTAATTACGACTGAGACTTGCTCGTCATTTAAATGGGGTCCAATCGGTAAACTTATTTCTTCATTCGCAATTGTTTCAGTTATAGGAAAATCACCATTATGAAACCCCAGATCTATATACGCTTTTGATAAATGAGGTGGAACTGGGTAATGAATTAAGGTCTCAATACCCTGTTTTTTCAATTTTTTTTGTAAAATTCCTCGTTTTTTTGTACGAATTGCAAATATATGCCAAGTGGGATCCGCCCCCTCTGGGGTATAAGGTAAAACAACTTTATTCTCGGATAACTCTTCTGTATATATACGAGCAATTTTTTTCCGTCTCTGATTCCATTCATTCAGATATTTTAGTTTGACACGGAGAAATGCCGCTTGCAATTCATCAAGCCTGGAATTAAAACCAATTCTATCATGATAATATTTGATTCTAGATCCATAATTACGTAGAATTTTTATTCTGTTTGCAAGGTCAGCATCATTTGTAGTTATGGCTCCCCCATCACCAAAAGCGCCAAGGTTTTTTCCAGGATAAAAACTGAACGCTGCGGCATCTCCTAGGTTCCCAGTAATATTATTTTTATATCGTGCTCCATGCGCTTGCGCACTATCTTCAAGTATTCGGATGTTCTTTTTTTCTCCAATGACGCATATTGGATCGATATCCGCAGGTTGTCCATAAAGGTGGACTGGAATGATCACTTTTGTTTTTTTCGTAATTGCACTTAAAATTTTGTTTACATCAAGATTGTAAGTTCTTAGATCAGGTTCAACAGGTACTGGTTTTGCACCGGTATTCGTTATGGCGAACCATGTAGCAATGTAAGTATTTGCTGGTACAATGACCTCGTCACCGGGTCCAATTTCCCATGCTTTTAACGTAAGATATAATGCTTCCAGACCATTGGCAACACCGATACAATGTTTAACCTGGCAAAATTCCGCGAATTCCTTTTCAAAATCCCGGACTTCATTTCCAAGAATATACCATCCGGATTCCATTACTCGCTGATAGGCGAAATCGAGCTCGTCTTTTAATTCAAGATATGGCGCTTTCAGATCTAAATAAGGAATAATCATTTATTTTCCCTTTTTACAGATTCCATAAATTGGGGATACTCACGATAATAATCTTCAGGATCATAATAATCGGAACTCAATACAAGGCACACAGCGCCGGATGAAAAATTCTCTAATTCTCGCCAAATCATCCCAGGAATATACAACCCTTTATAACAACAACCTAAGCTGAATGTCTTTTCTTGATATCCATCATCCAAGATTACATCAAAACTTCCGGATATCGCAATGAGGATCTGCTCAAGTTTGATGTTTGCGTGTCCAGCACGAGATTCTCCAACAGGTACATCATAAAGATAAAATATACGTTTAATATTGAAAGGGATATGCCGTTCTCCTTCGATAAATGTTAAATTTCCACGAGGATCCTGGATCTTTGAAAAGTCAATTATTTTACAATCCGAAAGCATTTTACACTCCTCAATAATACTATTGAAATTGTTCGTTGAAAGTTTTTTTGTTGTTTTATCTTTTATCTTGAATAAGGAGATCAGGATTCCCTGATTAGAATGTATCGTTTGCCAATGGGACCAAATTTAACGAATGACACAATTAATTACATAAAAGATTCAATGATACAATTCGAATCAATGGAGAGATGATCGAATGAGTAAACCATTATTCTCAATTGTCATTCCTGTTTATTTTAATGAGCCAAATATTCCCTATCTTATTCCTTGTCTTGAATCTTTACAAGAAAAATTATCCGATTACAACATTGAATTTATTTTTGTTGACGATGGTTCTGGAGATCAATCTTTTAATTTATTATTGAAAGCGAAGGAGAAAAATAAGAACATAAAAATTATCAAACTTAGCAAAAATTTTGGGTCTAATATCGCATCTCAAGCGGGGATTCGCCATGCAAATGGAGACTGTATAGGAATATTAGCTGCAGACCTCCAAGATGCACCTGAACTTTTTGTCGAAATGCTACAGAAATGGAAAGAAGGGTATAAAATTGTGATGGCAGTTCGGCAAGATCGAGAAGAACCCTGGCATCAAAAACTCATATCAAATTCAACATATTACTTAATGCGAAAAATCGCATTTTCTGATTATCCCAAAAAAGGTTATGATCTTGTATTATTTGATAAGCAGGTTGCAAATGAATTGCGCCAATTTTCTGGTAGAAATACTTATCTTCCCTTTTTAATTTTCTCACTAGGTCACAAACGGTTCCAAATTCAGTACATAAGAAAAAAACGCGAACATGGAACATCTCAATGGACTTTCTCGAAAAAAATAAAATCGTTTATTGATTCGATAGTCAATTTTTCCTATGTTCCGTTAAGATTAATTTCACTTATTGGTTTTTGTGTTGCCGTGATCAGTTTTACTTATGGAATTTTAGTGCTTGTTGCATATTTCATGGGTCGGGTTCCAGTTGAAGGTTTCACGACAATTATTGTTGTTGTGACTTTTTTGTTAGGACTTATCATTATTATGTTAGGGATAATCGGGGAATACTTATGGAGAACATTAGATGAGGCCAGACAAGCTCCTTTATATATTATTGACGAAATTTTTGAATAAAGATTTTTATAAATTTTTGCTCATAGGTGGATTTAATACAATATTGACATATATAATTTATTTATTTTTCATTATCTTCACGTCCTATCAAATCGCATATGTCATATCGTATTGTTCGGGAATATTTTTGGTATCAATCCTTAATGTGAAATTTGTCTTTAATAAACCCATTAGTTTAAAAAATAGTTTAAAAACAGTTTTTGTGTATATAATACAATTTGTTATTGGATTTATTCTGTTAACTATATTTGTGGGATATTTAGGAATTGATGAGAAAGTTGCTCCCCTAATAATTATCATATTTTTAATCCCGTTTACTTTTTTCTCCAACAAATTTGTTTTAACTAGTAAAACCTTGAAAAAAGATAATAGTTAATGAGAATCGGGATTGCACATTTATTTCATTTCAAGAATAAGTAAATTTGATACATTTTTCTTTAAATCCAATACAAATATTAACAATTCATTTCGACAAATATAACTATAAAAGGAAAGGAAGCTTTGGAGGATTGTCGTACAATGTTGGATGAATCAAAGAACATTAAAAAAGAAAAACTAGTAATTGTTGGCGCTAGTGTTTTTGCTCAGATTGCTTATGAATACTTTACACATGATTCCATTTATGAAGTCGCAGCATTTGCGGTGGAGCGAAAATATCTGAAAAATAAAAAATTGTTTGATTTACCTATTGTTCCCTTTGAAGAAATTGAAAACTTATATCCGCCGTCACAATACCGAATTTTTGTTGCGCTTGTTTATACTCAAATGAACAGACCCCGCACCCGTTTATATTTAGAGGCAAAGAAAAAAGGATACCATCCTGTTAACTACATCAGTTCTCATGCTTTTGTTTGGCATAATGTCACTATTGGCGATAATACCTTTATTTTCGAAGATAATACAGTCCAGCCTTTCGTAAAAATTGGAAATAATGTGATTCTATGGAGCGGGAACCATATCGGGCATCATTCCATCATAAAAGATAATTGTTTTATTGCGTCCCATGTAGTGGTATCTGGATGTACTGAAATAAATGAAAATTGTTTCTTGGGTGTAAATGCAACTATTGCAGATAATCTCATCATTGGAAAGAACTGTTTGATTGGTGCTGGAGCCATCATTTTGAAAAATGCTGAGGAAAATAAAGTTTATGGATCAAAAATGACTGAAACAAAAAAATATTCAGCATTAGAATATTTTAAAGTTATAGAATAAGGTTGAATCATGAAATGGAAAAAATTAGGACTGGTATATGCCGCAGATGGCAAAACAGATTGGACTTACTCACATGCATTTATGCCCACCCCAATTATTCTCAACAAAAGAACAATCCGTGTATATGTAGCA
>Ga0315284_10008029_pt1 | contig 15046 bp, 9 predicted proteins | sample YL17G09_16_MG_FD_203696 | JGI IMG/M metagenome (GOLD analysis project Ga0315284, IMG submission 203696) | Sediment microbial communities from Yellowstone Lake, YNP, Wyoming, USA - YL17G09_16 | ecosystem: Environmental > Aquatic > Freshwater > Lake > Sediment | place: USA: Wyoming | collected... | reverse complement strand
TCGCATCACGGCGCCCCTCGTCCCATCCGGACGAGGGGTTTTCTTTTCCCGCCAGCATTGCCCGCGGACTTGGAAGACGCGAGTTCACTTTCCTCCTCAGATACTCAGGCCACTGACTCACATCCTCTGACGGCAAAAACGTCAGGCTGGGACCGTTTTTATTCAGCAAATCGCGCGTGCGACAATTGAGCACGGCTTTGGCCGCCTCGATTCCCGATTGCGTCACGCCCGCTTTGTCATGACTGCCTGCGCCAGTGCCGCGGGCACAGGTGAGCGTGCTCGCGCCGCACAGGCTGTCTCGCCCTGGCGGGCCGGGGCCAGGCCCAACACCTTCAGCCCTTCCCTAGCCGGGTAGGCTTGCCCGCCGACCGCCAGGCTGATTTTCCCTTGGTCCTCAACCACCCAGACAGGTTGTTCGAGCTCCAATAGCGCGCCGCGCAGATCAGCTCTCGTAAAATTCAGCTTACCTTTTCGCCCTGCCAGGTCAATCCTGGCAGGCTTTTTGTGCCATGAAAAGAAAGCACGGTATCCAATCGAATCTCCTTGGCTTCTTTGAAGTTTTATACGATAACCCACATTTTAATGGTTCGGTGCGTGACCAAAATTGAAAACACTTCCGGCGGTATAAGCCTCGGATGTGTGCTGACTGGTATCAGTTCACTTTTCAGGTTGTGCTAATGCACAAAACCGGGAAACACTTGACAAACCATCACCCTAAGGGCTGTCCATTGTGTATTATAGTGTATATTGTGTCTATTTACCGGCTAAAAAGAGGGGTTTAGCAGCTTGAAATGTATCTTGTTTCCACCCTGTCCAGGGCATTTGCACCAGATCTGCACCAGCAGAAGCTCATTCCAACTTGGAGGAATTTCAAACACTATCTCGAACTGCGCGATCATGTAAAAGACTATAGTGACGACGGCGACATGGATCAGCCGCGCTTCGGTTACGAGGAAGAAGATGCCGTAAAGATCATGGAATTCTTGAAAGAAAAGGTATCTTCTTTCGCCCCGTTGGCCGAATTGACTCTGGGGTGCGGGCTGCGGATCTCGGCGTTGGCCGGCTTGAAAGGCAAGGATGTGGATAAGGAGCATGGCCTACTGCATATGGTGGGCATGAGCGGCAAGCCTTGATCTCGCTTTCCAGGCTGCTGTCATTTTTTCCCAGGCGGATACTTTCCCTCTGAGGAAATGCGCTGGAATAGAAGCCGGTTCTTTCTGCTTTTCTGTTTCCTGGCAGGCCCCCTCGACTATGCTCGGGGCAGGCGCCGGATCTGCGAGTGGTCATGGCGAAAAGAAGGATTTGATGAGTGCGATCAAGGCGAGCAGGCCGCCGGAGCCGGTCAGGATACCGGTGAATGTCAGCCCGGAGCGCAAGCGGGCTTCGTGGTCGTCGAAGGTCCTGTCAATTTTGGCATGATCCTTACAGTGGGCTGATTGGGCAGCCTCGATGAGCGCAAGGTGTTTATCCAGGCCGAAGAAAAGTTCTTCGATCGTAGTGGGGGGCGGGGTTTCGGACATAAGTCAACGGGGATTATTTGTCGATGACTCATGTCATCGATATGGCCTCGGACGGCTAGCCCCGCAGGGGTACTACGCGAACGCTGCCTCGGATAGGGGGAAAGAAAAATGCTCCCTTGCCGCCAGCAACCGGCAGTGGCTAGCTGCCGGAACCGTGTTCAGGGAAAAGAAGTTTTGGCGGCTCGTGCCGCCGAAACAGCCGATGGCGGCTGGAGGCCGCCTCGGCTAGAGGCAAGGAGCAGAGGGATTATAGCAGGAAAGGAGGGGGAGGGAGAGGAGGAGCACGGCGCGCGCAAGTTGGTGCTATAATATTTCTGTGACGGCGGGAAAAAACAACCGCCCAAAATTATTGACAGCAAAGTGGTATTTTGGTATGACAAGAGTGGTATTCGCCCCAACGTTACCCCCGCAGATGCTGGGATTGGTATCCGCAGGCCACTCTATAAGAGTGGCCTTTGTTCTTGAGAGGGCTGATGAACACAATGGAGATGTTACCAGGCAAGGGTAGCAATTTGGTTCTGGTACAGGTGGGAACTAAACTCGACAGGAGGCAAACTCCGTGACAATATCTTCTGATATAACTTTCATCACGAATGAGCCCGGTAAAAACCTACGAGATCGCTTCGCCGTCTTGCTCGAGGATGACACGCGTGACTTCGACTGCCTGGTGGGATATTTCTTCATCAGCGGCTTTTACAAACTCTATCCATTCCTTGAGAAGGTCGAGAAAATCCGCATCTTGGTCGGCATACAGACGGATATAGCGGCTTACAAATTTATCCAAAAGGCCAAAGAACAAGAAGAGTTGCCTCTACAATCACATGCGATGGTACAAGAGAGGGTTTCCAAAGATGTGCTGGGCGAACTCGAAGGATCTGCCGACAGCGCCGAGATCGAGACGGGCGTCCACAAATTCATTAAGTGGATCCGTTCAGGCAAACTTGAAATCAAGGCTTATCCTTCAGGCAACCTTCACGCCAAAGTCTACATAATGACATTCGCCGAGGGCGACAGGGACAAAGGGCGCGTGATTACCGGCTCGAGCAACCTGACCCAGGCCGGGCTGCAAGATAATCTGGAGTTCAATGTCGAACTGAAGAACTATTCTGATTGGAACTTCGCCATTAGAAAGTTCAACGAACTCTGGGTTGTCGCGGTGGATGTGTCGAAGTCTTATCAAGACACAATCAGCAACAAATCGCCCTACGCACAATTCACTCCCCACGAGTTGTATCTCAAATTCTTATATGAGTATTTTCGCAGCGAACTCAGCCGCCCGGCAGAACTGGATGACATGTACGTTCCGGCCGGTTTTATGAAGCTGAAATATCAGGAAGAGGCGGTGCTCAACGCCCGCAAGGTGCTGGACGAGTACGGCGGCGCATTTCTCTCGGATGTTGTCGGGTTGGGCAAGACATATATGTCAGCCTTGTTGGCGCAGCAGCTCGATGGTCGCAATCTGGTCATCGCCCCGCCGCATTTGCTGGATCGGGACATTAAAGGCTCGTGGCCTAACGTGTTCAGCGACTTTCAAGTGCGGCAAACGGATTTTGAGTCAATCGGCAAGCTCGACCATCTCCTCAAGCGCGACATGTCAAAGTATACGAATGTCTTCATTGATGAGTCGCATCGTTTCCGCACGGAGACCACGCAGAGCTACGAGGCCCTGGCTCAGATTTGCCGCGGTAAACGAGTCGTCCTTGTATCCGCCACGCCCTTGAACAATACCCCGCGCGATATTCTCAGTCAGGTCAAACTCTTCCAAAACGGGAAGGCGAGTACCATTCCGAACCTGCGCAACCTCGAAGCCTTTTTTACGGGTCTCGAAAAGAATCTCAACGGTTTGGACAGGCAAAGTGACCGCGAACTGTATTTCCAGGCTGTTCAGGCCAACGCCAAGGCCACGCGCGAGAATGTCCTCAAGTATCTCATGATCCGCCGGACGCGAACCGAGATCGAGAAATATTACGGCGAGGATATGAAACAACAGGGGCTTGAATTCCCTCATGTAGAAAACCCCGAGCCCCTGTTTTACAAGTTCAGCAAGCGCGAGAATGAAATCTTCGATGAAACAATCCGCCTGTTAGTTGCTGAGTTCAAATATGCGCGCTACAGACCGCTCACGTACTACGAAGGCAGGAGGACTGAGCAGGAACTCCAGGGGCAGCGCAACCTAGCCAAGTTCATGAAGATCCTCATGGTCAAACGCCTCGAAAGCAGTTTCCACGCGTTCCGATTGACACTTGACCGGTTCATCCATTCCTATGAGCGCGTGATTGACGAGTTCAAGAGGGGTAATGTTTACATCAGCAAAAAGCACATCCACAAAATCTTCGAGGCGCTGGAAGCCAATGATCACGAAGCCATCGAGCGCCTGCTGGAAGCGGAGAAAGCCGAGCGGCTGAGCGCAGAAGATTTCTCGGATTCTTTCCTGCCCGACCTCGAAAGCGATCATAAGATCCTTCTCCAGGTTCAGGAACTCTGGGCAGAGGTCGGGCGCGACCCTAAATGGGAAGCCTTCCGCGATGTTCTCACCTTGCAGCCCAAATTAAAGAATGGGAAACTGATCATCTTCAGCGAGTCGCAAGAGACGGCATCCTATCTTGCCGACCGGATCGCCAAAGAGGTCGAGCCGAAAGTCATTCTCTATACAGGGCAAGCCGGTGAGGCGACCCATAGGGATGTGATTGCGAATTTCGATGCCAATGCCTTCCACCCGCGGGATGACTACCGCATCCTGGTCAGCACCGAGGTGCTCTCCGAAGGCGTCAACCTGCATCGCTCGAATATCGTCATCAATTATGACATCCCCTGGAATCCGACCCGCCTCATCCAGCGCGTCGGGCGCGTCAACCGCGTGGATACGAAGTTCGACACCATCCACACCTACACTTTCTTCCCCACCGAAGAGGGCAACGACCTCATCAAACTCAAAGAAGCAGCCGAAGCCAAAATCCACGCCTTCATCGAAATGCTCGGCGCAGACGCACGCCTGCTGACCGAGGGTGAGGAAATAAGATCTCACGATTTGTTTGCCAGGTTGACCTCCAGGAAAACCATTACGGACGAGGACGAGGAAGAAGAGAGCGAGTTGGAGTACCTCACCGAGATTCGGGAGATCCGCGATAAGAAACCCGACCTCTTTACCCGCATCAAAAGTTTACCAAAGAAAGCCCGCTCCACCCGCCTGCTCCTGCCCGCCGTGGAGACTGCGGCTCAATTCCCATCGCTGTTGACCTACTTTCGCCAGGGCCGACTCGACAAATTTTACCTGGCCGCGCCGGGCGCATCCGACCCTGCCGAACTGGATTTTCTGACCGCCGTCAAAATTCTCAAACCCGCTGACCCATCTGAGCCGCTGCAGACCATACCGACGGATTTCTACGCCCTGCTCGACCGGAACAAGGCCGCCTTCGCCGCCGACACCAGCCCCGCAGAAGAAGACGCCAGCCCGCGCTATAGCGGCAGCGCGCACGACGCCTATCTCTTGAAGCGGCTCAAGGCCAGGGAAATCCGCCGCTATCAGGGTTTCACCGAAGATGACGAAGCCTACATCCAGCAGGTGATCCAACTCCTGACCGATGGCGCGCTGCCCAAGCCCACCACCAAGAAGGTCGCCGCGGCGTTGAAGAAGGAAATCGAACCGCTGAGGGTGCTGGGCATCCTCAAGCGCGATATCGCCGCGCAATTCTTCCAACCGACGCGCGCCCAGGGGACTTCCCAGGCGCAGGCTCCGCGCGAAGTCATTCTCTCATCCTACCTGGTGGAGACAAAATGAACCGCTACCGAGCCAACGACCTCGTCCGCCAGACCTTCACCCAGGCCTTCGATAAAGTACGTTTTCATAATTTCACGCTGAACCTGCTCAACCGTCTGGACGAATCCAGGGCCTTTACCCGCAACAGCCAGTACGTCAAGGAAGCATTCAGGGGGCATGTCCAGGGCTTCGAGCGCCTCGGCACTTACACCTCGCCCAAAAACGAAAAACTGGATGTGTTGATTGTCCACCTCACCCACGAATCAAAACTGGAGCGCGCACGCACCGCCATCCGCAATTTTGTGGCCGACCACCTCAAGAGACGCGACGAAAAAGACGCCGCGCTGGTGGCCTTCGTCTCACCATCAGAATCCACGTGGCGTTTTTCCTATATCAAGATGGAATACGCCGCGGTCGAAAAAGACTCCGGCAAAGTCGGCGTGGAAACGCGCCTGACCCCGGCGCGGCGCTTTTCCTACATCGTCGGCGAGGTCGAGAGCTGCCACACGGCCCAGACCCGTTTCCTCGGTTTGCTCCAAGACACCGAGGCCGATCCCACGCTGGCTGATATCGAAGAGGCGTTCAGCGTCGAGGCCGTCACCAAAGAATTCTTTACCAAGTACGTGGAGTTGTTCGGAGAGATCCACAAAGCCCTGGAAAAACTGGTCGTCAAGGACAAGGCCCTCCGTGACGAGTTCACGGCCAGGGGTGTCAACACTGTGGAGTTTGCCAAGAAACTCATGGGGCAGATCGTCTTCCTCTACTTCCTCCAGAAGAAGGGCTGGCTGGGCGTAGCCAGGGGACAGGATTGGGGAAGCGGCCCGCGCGACTTCCTGCGGCGTCTGGCCAATGGCGAATATGGGAAATACGGCAACTTCTTCAATGACGTTCTCGAGCCGCTCTTTTACGATACTCTGGCCACCGACCGCGGCCACGAGGCGTGGTGCAATCATTTCAACTGCCGCATCCCGTTCCTAAACGGCGGCTTGTTCGAACCGCCTGGCAATTATGACTGGCGCAAGACTGATATCATCCTGCCGGATAAGCTGTTCACCAACTCCGAGTTTATCGAGGAAGGCATTACGGGCAGCGGCGTGCTGGATGTATTCGACCGCTTCAACTTCACGGTCAACGAGGCCGAGCCGCTCGAAAAAGAAGTGGCCATTGATCCCGAAATGCTTGGCAAAGTCTTCGAGAACCTGATCGAGGACAACCGCCGCAAGGGCTTGGGCGCATACTACACCCCGCGCGAGATCGTCCATTACATGTGCCAGGAAAGCCTGATCAACTATCTGGATACCGCCCTCAACACGCGCCAGAAATCTCTCGTTCCCGCAGAACCGAAGCAAGCCAGGCTTTTTGGCGAACCCGAGCCGCAGCAGACGACACTCCAAACGGCAGCCTATGAGGAAATTGTTCCCCGTGCCGACATTGAAACCTTCGTTCATCTCGGCGAGCAAATCTCCCATTACGAAGCGGTCGAGACGGAGTATCGCATCAAGATGCCCAAAAGCATCGAGCCACACGCCCGGCTGATTGATGAAAAGATGGCCGAGATTACCATTTGCGATCCCGCTGTGGGGTCCGGCGCGTTCCCAGTGGGCATGATGACCGAGATCGTGCGCGCCCGCTCTGCACTCACACCCTACTTCAACGACGTTCACGAGCGCACCCCTTACCACTTCAAGCGCCACGCCATTCAAAACTGCCTTTATGGAGTGGACATTGACGCCGGCGCGGTGGAGATCGCCAAACTTCGGCTCTGGCTTTCGCTCGTCGTAGATGAGGAGGACGTGAAGCAGATCAAACCGCTGCCGAACCTGGATTACAAGATTGTGACCGGGAATTCCCTGCTCGGAGTGGAAAAAAATCTGTTTAACGTACACCTTTTCAACCGACTGGAAGACCTGAAGCCACTCTACTTCGACGAATCGGACAAAACGAAGAAAGATAAATACAGACGCGAAATCGATGCGTTGATTCATCAGGTTACTAATGGCAGGGAGATGTTTGACTTTGAGATATACTTCTCCGAGGTATTTCATCGCAAACACGGTTTCGATGTGGTAATCGCAAATCCGCCGTATTTGGGAGAAAAGGGAAATAAGGAGACATTCCGATTGATAGCCGCGAGTCCGTGGGGTTCGCGTTACTATAAACGGAAAATGGACTTGTTCTACTTCTTTTTCCACTTGGCACTGGACGTTATGAAGGATTTTGCTTCGGCGTTTTTTATCAGCACAAGCTACTGGATTACAGCGGACGGTGCCGTCAAACTGCGTTCGGATCTAAAGGATCGGGCGACATTGCTCCAGTTGCTAAGTTTCGGCGAACTTAAGTTATTCCCCACTGCGCACGGCCAGCATAACATGATTACTCAATTGAACAAGAGGAGGTCTAACACCATTGCGCGGACGATGATTACAAAAAGAGTAGGGGAACCCCCAGCAGAGCTTATCGCGTCAATTCTTACAGGCGGTGATCCTGAGACAGCGTACTATCAAATCGAACAAAAACTGCTCTTCGATGGTCCGGAGAACTACATCCGACTAGTGTCAACATTGCCCAGTTCTGGAACACGGGGTTCCCCTGTGCTAGCTCTAGACTTCAGGAAGATCGATGATGCCTCTGCCCACCTTTCGAGTTATGCTAAACACATATTCATGGGCATTCAAACAGGATGCGATGTCGTCACAGACCAGCTCCTTGATTCAGCGCTGAAAAAGAACTTCATAGTTGTAAGAGAAACACAGCAGTATGTTATTGGAACCGGCATCTACGTCCTCACCCAAGAAGAGCTTGAGAGTCTCCACCTTAGCAACATTGAAAAGCGTGATTGCGTGAAGCCATTCTACAAGAATTCCGAAATCACACGTTATTTTACTCCTGCACAGGATGCAAGGTTTCTTCTATATGTCGACAGTCAGACGGATATCGACCGTTATCCTAAGATCAAGGCGCACCTTGAACAGTTCCGCCCACTTTTGGCAGCGAGGGAGCAGGCCGTAACTGAAGAGTACAACTGGTTTTGGATACGAGGCTCAAAACGGGGGCCTATGTTTTGTCGATCAGATGCAATCGTCGTCCCTTACAGGGCTACTTCAAGCCGTTTCTCCATTTGCAACCAGGATATCTTCGGGGCAGGTGATCTCTACTATATTGCCTTGAAACAGCACTATTCGACTCGTGCACTTCTCGGATTTCTCAATTCCACGCTGGTACTTTTCCACCTGCTCAATCGAGGAAAACGAAAAGGGCGGGTTATTGAGTACTACAAGAACCCCCTTGAAAAGATTCCAGTCCATAGGGCCTTGTTGGAAGATCCCAAATGTACTAAAACTTTCGAACGCGTTGTCGATAAGATCCTTGAGCGTAAGCGCTCCAATGCTGCCGTGGATACAACGGCGTTGGAGCAGGAGATCGATCAACTCGTTTACAAGCTCTACGACCTAACCGCCGAAGAAATCGCCGTCGTGGAAGGATCAACCCGTGCGAAGTGACTCCTGCTAAGTGACTGAGTATCAGTTTCTTGACGGATTGAAAGAGGTCGCCAGACCTCTTGGAGGGGCTAACAAGCCTGTGGGGGAGTCCGACTCTTCCCCGTCCAGGTTAGTCTCGAACGACGCAGCCTCCCGTCTCGCACAAACCGTCAGATAAGGTCGTCCAGCGTCGAGGTTGAACAAAAGGGCGTAATGTTGGGTTCAGAGGCTTTATCGCTGTCCTGAATCAGGCTGTTGTTTATGCTTGGTCGTCTTGCTTTATTTCCAATCAAGCAGCTGGGGATAAAGGCGAGGTGAGACTCTATAACCCGATAGCAGTATTGACACCTAGATATTAGTAAGTTATACATACCTGTAGCCATAGCATTCTACCCAGCGAGGGATGTTCCGTTTGACGCCGGGAATGGTTTGAGTTATATTACGAATATGAGAGGAGGTAAACAGCATGGGCACATTGAGCAGCATCCCAACAACTCTGACAGAGGCGCAGGCGCGTGCTGGCTACTCTGTATTCGTTGTAGGTAGTTATCGTACCCAATCTACTTCTCGGTTCATACCCTACTCTGAGATCTATCAAGGTCGGAGTGGCATGATGGAGACCCCTGCCCAGTATCTACAGAAAGCTGCAGAGGAAGAGAAGCAAAGGGATGGGCAAGAAGCCTAAGAAGACTCCCAAGGACAGGGGCAAAATGACGTCACCAATTCAACAACCCAGCGGCGCACCCGTTTCTCAAGCGGCTACTCAATCTCAAGCAGCCGCCTCGGATAAACAACAATTGATCCCGCTCATAAAAGCCTTGGAACAGGCTCGTGGGGGCAATCGGGTTATCGTCTATTGGCTGACCGACTTAGCGCGGATATCAGAAGCAATGGTTCTTTCCCTGTACGACCAATTGTCATCAATTGGTCGACAAGAGACGCTGGATCTTTTCTTATTTACAAGAGGCGGTGACACTGAGGCTCCTTGGCGAATTGTTACCCTCATGCGAGAGTTCTGCAACCGGTTTGCCGTTCTCGTATCCTACCGGGCGCACAGTGCCGGCACACTGCTGGCAATGGGAGCCGATGAGATCGTTATGACACCCATGGGAGTCTTGAGCCCGATTGATCCGAGCAGGACCCACCCACTTCTACCGCGCAGAGAGGGCGCTGCCGAGTCTGAACCCATATCCGTGCAAGATATGAGGCATGCCATGACATTCATCCGGGAAACAGCTAAGCCTAGTGACTTGACAACCTACACCCCTGAAGCAATGGCACAGATCGTCACCGCTCTATTTGGCAAGATCCATCCCTTGGCTATTGGGGCCATCGAACAGTCTTACGCTCTGGCGAAGCTCATCGGTACAAGGTGTCTAAGCACACATATGATGAATACTAACGAAAGAGTCAAAATTGAGGGAATTGTCAACAAGCTGTGCGATGACTACAAGTCCCATGCCTACCCAATCTGTCGGAATGAGGCGAGAGATATCGGTCTGAAGGTTGTGGATGCACCACCGGACGTAGACCGTGCGATGATTGATCTCTTGAAGTTCTACATGGCCCGCGATATCGGTTTCCCGAAGACTGCCCTAAAACCGGGCCAGAAATTCAAGTTGAATATCGCTTGGCTCGACTCTACCAACAAGCAGATGCGAGCAGAGCAAGATACCGTGGTAGAGAAAGAAAACCAGGTGCGGCGGGTAGACGACCGGTGGCTTGAGTACTGAGCTTGTCCCTAACCCTCATCAATTTTGATTGTACCTTCTATTAGCATTAGCTGTACCATACTCAATAGCGCTCGTTAAACAATAAGCCATGATGTGTAGCCATTCCGCAGGAGTAGATTTGAAGCCTAAGGAGCAAACATCGTGGCGACGTCATGGTGGAGAGCCGCGGCGGAAAAGAAGATGAGAAACTCAAAGACTCATATCGGGGACTCCACAAAAATGGCACAAATAATATTCCTGCCGAACGTTGGCAGGAATGGCTGTCCTCCTGTGAATTGAAGGTCAAGCCTAAAAGCGCCAATATCGCTGGCCTGCAATTAGCCGACCTGATTGCCCATCCTTCATGCAGAGAAATTCTGTTGGACTATAAACTTATTGCTGACGACCGTGATATTTTTGGAGATAAAATTTGCACCGTCCTGCGCGATAGCAAATACCTGCGCTCGCGCACCGGTCAGATTCAAGGCTACGGCAAGAAGTTACTCCCTTAACAAAGAGAAACGCCCTTATGGGCGCTCTCCGATAGCCAGTGGCTATCCACCTCCGCTAAACGGATTAACAATAATAGAGCATAAATATACTACATTGTCAAACAATGTAAAAAAAATCACCCCTCTGTAGCCAGGCCCGGTTACCAGGCGCACGGCATGCAAAGCCGACGGTGGACACGACGGCGTCGGAGTGGGAGATTGACCAACTGGTGTACAAGCTCTACGAGTTGACGCCGAAAGAAATCGCGATTGTGGAGAACAAATGACCCCCTCCGCCCCCTGCGAGGCACCTCCCCCCAAGGGGGTGAGGATGGGCGCGCGGGGGTGGGTCCGCGCAGAGGGGAGGCGTAACGCTGAATGCTTGAACTGCTTATGGCAAATTGAATGTTCTCACAAGGAAGACCGCCATCTGGGCGCGGGTGACCGGGTCTTCGGGGCAGTAGTTACCGCCGCCGCAGCCAGTAGTGATGCTCTCCGCAGCCAATTGCTTGATCCAGGCGGCAGCCCAATAGCTGGTAGACACGTCATTGAAGCCGGTGCTGCCACCAACAGCGGGGGGAATATAGGTGGAACCATGCCTGGCACGCAGGAGGAAGACGGCCATCTGGGCGCGGGTGACCGGGTTATCAGGGCAGTAGCTCAGCGGCGAGGTCAAGCAGCCGGTGGTGATACCATCAGCGTAGAATTTCTCGATCCAATTGACCGCCCAGTAGGATATAGGCACATCGGCGAAGATGGCACCGGTGCCGGGGGGCGGGGTGTAGGCGGCGCCGCGCATGCCGCGCTCCAAGAAGACCGCCATCTGGGCGCGGGTGACCGACTGCTCAGGGCAGTATCTGAGGGGGATGGTGCTGCATCCGGTGGTGATGCCGGCAGCATACAGGCGTTCGATCCACGAATATGCCCAATGGGTAACAGGAACATCTGCAAAAGTGGTCGTACTACCTCCCCCATTGGAACTGCCTTTTGTGGGCGAAGAGGTTGGGGAAGCCGCCCAACTGCCCCCATCAGGATAACGATACCAGGAAATATCATAGGCAGTAGAACCGTAGGTGAAACTATCTAAAACCGTGGTCATATTGTCCATAAGGAAGCGCACATCATCTCCGGTGTTATTGAAGTAATCGGTACGATCTAATGTCCAAAAACCGTGCGCAGCAAGAATAGTACCAGCCGGGATTTGATAGGGTGGTTTGCCTCCTCCGGCAATATCGTCGATGTAACAGTAACTGATATCAGCGGCGCTGCCTGTAGTGTTATAGAGCTCAATCCATTCCGGGGCTCCTCCTGAAGGCGCCGGGAGGACTTCGTTGATTACCACTTGGCCAGGGGACACTTGACATGCCGCCACCGATAGACACACTTGATAATCAGGGTCACAACCGCCATTCGGGCTTGGAACCGAAAACGAATTGTTGTCATTCGGGTCAACTTCTGCGAAATAGCCGTCACCATCCATATCGGTGCGGACCGGCTCGGTGGCCGTATACAGATTCCCGTTGACTGTGTATGTATTCCCATTGGATGTTTTAACGATGACATTCCCCGCGACAACAGCAGCACCGATGTTGACGGTTGAATCACCACGCTCGGTAAGGTAAACATCGCTGGTCGCATTCAGCAGGTTCATGACGGTCTGGCGAGGGTGTCCGTATGTATTCGCGCTACCAACCGATATGATCGAGACTTCGGGGTTGAGTTGGTTGACGAAAGTGGCGCTATTGGAATGGTCACTGCCATGATGGTGGACGCGATACACATCCACATCGCCAACCTCACGGGAGACACTCAATTCGATATCGTGATAACTATAACCAGACTCTTTATAAAACTGACCATCCAGATCTCCGCCCAACCACTCATCGAAGGCGCCATAGCTGATCAATGCTCCAATGCTGTAATCATTCTCGCTTGGCGGAGCAGGATCTGCTGAGAAATTACCGGGCATGAGTTCTCCATTTCCGTCCACAGTTAGAATAGTAAAGGCAACACCACCGCCAAGATTTATCTGGCCGGTGCCTTCAATGGCAGTAACAGGATGGAGTTTGGTTAGACCTGACCCTTCAAGGTAGGTCTTCCAATTGGTGAATGTGTTGCTACTGCTCCCTAAATACGTGTTGTAGTCACGGAGCAGCGTAGTGCCTACAGTGAACCCTTGCACTTCCACCAGATTCCACAATCCACCATAGTCAACATACCCAATATGGTCGACATGGAAGTGAGAGATGACCACATAGTCCAGTTGCTTGCAGCCGAGTACACTCTGAATATAGGGGCCGATCGTGTCGGCGTCGATGTGGCTGTTCCAGTACGTTTCACCGGCATCAAATAGGAGTGTTTTACTGGTAGGGCTGACAATCAACGTGGAATCACCCTGCCCGATATTGATGTGATGGATCTCCAGATTGCCAGAGGTCCAAGAACCGGTGCCGCATGTGCCGGAGGCTGCCTGAGTGACTGGGGGGGAACTGAAGAGGAAGCCCAGGGTAAGGCCTAAGGCTAAGAGAATGTGGAGAAGACGGGAAGTTCGCGAAGACATAGTACCCTCCTGGTGTAAGAGTATCTCGCCGTTTGGCGGTGCAAGAGCTCTTCGATATCCCATAAAGTATAGCACTTTGTGAGAAGAGTCGCAATGACCCCCACCACCCCTACGGGGCGCCTCTCCCCAAGGGGCGAGAGGGTGCGCGGGAGCGGGTCAGTGGGAGGGGGCATCGGCGATCTTCAGTGGCTTATGCCACTGAAACGGCTGATGGCGGCTTGAGGCCGCCCAGGTTCAGATCAGTATGGATGGCCGGGGACGCGCCAGGGACAACATCTTCACCGAGCGGCTGTGGCGTACCGTCAAGTACGAAGAAGTCTATTTGCACGAGTACGCCAGCCCAAAAGAGGCTTATCGCAATCTGTCCCGATACATCTACTTCTACAACTACGAACGTCCGCATCAGGCGCTGGACTACCAGACGCCCGCATAGGTGTACGGGGCGTGCACGCCCCATACACTCGTGATAAAGTGCCACGAAGTGGTGTACTCAACCTGTCAGGTCGAAACCTTAACAAATCAGTACACCTTAAACTGACCCGTTTTCAACTCTAAAAAACCTTTACCACCTCATACTATTCTGGTATTATCCGAGGCACGGATATCCCAGTTCTGAAGTAGATGCGTCGTTCGAAATCGTTGGGCAGCAAGACGTGCCCAACGCAAGCGTGTAAGAACTGGTTTGTGTTCCCGAACTCATAATTCTTTGTATGCCGGTAGCTGAACACTTCACATGGAGGCTCAAAATGTCAGAGACAAGTGGGTTTAATCCTGAAGCGAAGTATGCCGTCACCATGTGGGATTTCTCCTGGCTTGTCCGCCGGACGGGCAACGAAGCAGAATACGCAGATTGGGATAAGGTGCTCGATGAACTGGCGGAACGCGGCTACAATTGCATTCGCCTGGAAGCCTTCCCACATCTGGTTGCGAAAGGCCCGGATGGAAAGCTCGTTGAGCGCTTCACGGTACTGCCACAAGAAGACTACTTCATGTGGGGAAATCACGAGCCCGTCCAGGTTGAACCTCGCCCAGCGCTGGTCGAGTTTATCAGTAAGGCTGCTGAGCGAGGTATCTATGTCGGGCTGTCGTCGTGGTACAACCGCGATACACTGGGTCGCGTTTACATGATCCAATCACCGCAAGACTATGCCCGCATATGGCTGGAGACGCTTGATTTGCTCAACGAAGCAGGACTGCATGACCGCATTGTATGGGTTGATGTCTGCAATGAGTTTCCGGTCAACAGATGGGCGCCAAGAGCCTACGCCGATATATTCCAGTCCAAGCGAGCTGGAGATCTCTGGATGCTGCTCAATTTGTCAAAGAGGTGGGATGATGGTGTGAAGCAGCGCATGAAGAGTTACTTCGATGGTGCGATCACACCGTTGCGCGAGAAATACCCTGATCTGAAATACACCTTTTCGTTCCAGGCGCTGGGTTCGCGTCAGATGCAAGAGATTGACACGAGCGCATTTGATGTTGCCGAAGTGCACATATGGGTATCCGACTACATGAAATGGTTGTTTG
>Ga0315284_10008028_pt1 | contig 15047 bp, 30 predicted proteins | sample YL17G09_16_MG_FD_203696 | JGI IMG/M metagenome (GOLD analysis project Ga0315284, IMG submission 203696) | Sediment microbial communities from Yellowstone Lake, YNP, Wyoming, USA - YL17G09_16 | ecosystem: Environmental > Aquatic > Freshwater > Lake > Sediment | place: USA: Wyoming | collected... | reverse complement strand
TCAATGTCAAAGACCTTCCTCTACATCAAGGGCAAGGACAAAATCTAAGTCGGTTTCCTTCCTCCTTATAATTTTTCTGTCCGAACTATGTCGGTGGAGTAACTTATAAGGCAGTCGTGGTCTTTTTTTCAGAAAAGCCACAAAAAACTTAGGTTTCGTAGAAGAAGCGGTTTACCAGGGTTATTGGGCTTGAGGCCCAATCGCTAAATTAGTTTAATAACTATTTCATATATGTAAAAGAACCTTACCACTAAGTGCAAAGAAAAGTGAACTCGGTTTGTACTTTGTTCACTTTTCACCTTAATTATTTTTTATTCCTGTGATTCAGGTAATTGTCCTAAGAAATGGTCAACAACATCTTGGAATCGTTTGTCGACATTAATACGCAATACTGCGATTTCTTTGATTTTACTCTGACGAGTCTTTTCGAACTCAGCCTTGAGACTCTTGACGGCCTCGGATGCTTTCTTATATTCTGTGTTATAATTGGCCTCGTTCTCGTTATTGATCTTTTCAGCTTCATTCTGAGCATCCGAATTGATTTTAGCAATCCGAGCGTTCTCTACTGTAACCAAATTCTTAACTTTAGCCTTATAGTAATTAACCCTCTGCTCATACTTACGATGAAGGGCGGCAAGTTCCTCATGAACATTCAAGAGCTGAGCAGAAGTATGATGAGTAATGATTTTAACAGGACTCTTCTTCCCATCCTCGATAGTCATCCATTCTACAGCAGGAAGAGTTGGAAGTTCAGTCCTCAATTTATCAAGTGGAGAACCTTTATGAATAAACTGACCAATATGTGAAGCATATGATTCGGCTTCCAAATATTCATTGTATTCAGATACGGTAAGTTGATCCCAACCCCACTCTTCTTTAACCTGAGCAAGAACGACAGGCTCTTTGTAATCATTTCCTTTAGGAAAAACAACAGAACTAATATCTGGATGTTCCATCTTTGCTATGGTAAGCAAAGAATCTTTAGTCTTGATATTTTCCATCAAAAACGCCTGTGTAGCGTGAAGTTTAGATTTTTCTGAAAGAAGATCAACTACATTTTTAGGCAGTTCTCTGGCGTTGACGGTCTCTACTTCTTCCTCATCAACCTTTACAGTTTTCTTGTAATTGTTGACTCTACCAAGAGTATTCTCAATTTCAAGAGCTCTCTGATGACAGAGGTTAGAGATTGACTGAGCCTGTGAAAGACTTAAACCTGTTGATTCGAGTGAATTCTTCTTCATATTTATTCCGTTTTAAAAAATTAGTAATTGTTTAAGAGTACAAATATAAATAACATTTTTGTAATTGCCAAATAAAAATGAAAGTATTTTTATAAATTTTGTATTTTTTTTATTATTTCCGTTGTTGAGTTACCATTTCTATGAGGAATTAATATTACTTTTTTACCTGAATCTCTCATAAATTTTCCGCCCACATTTTCTAAATCGTTTATATTATATTCACTACTTTTAGTGATAATATCGGGATTTATAAATTCTATTAATTCTAATACTGAATATTCGTCAAAAATTATAATAAAATCTGCCGCTTTTAAATTTGAAAGTATATATACTCTATCGTTTTCACAAATGATCGGTCTTTTCTCGTCTTTAAGCAATTTAACAGATTTATCCGAATTTATACCAATAATTAAAATATCTCCGAGTTTTTTTGATTCATTGACTAAATAAACATGTCCGGAATGAAGTAAATCAAAACATCCATTGGTAAATATGATTTTTCTGTTTTTGTTTTTTAATTTTAATAACAGATTTTTAATTTCATTTTTGTTAGTTGTAAAATTGAATATTCTTTTCACCTATTTTAAAAAACTAATTCTCCAATTATTGATGGTTAAGGCTTTCGTTATTTTCTGTCTTTCGCTAAATGTTAATCCATGCACTGAAACATCTTTCCATTTTAATCCTTTACCAAATAGCCTAAACCATCCAAATCTATCATGATAATAATATGTGAAATATATATACCCGAAGAGTGTAAAGATATGTCTATCTACATCCTCATCATCCATATTATTATATCGTAACGGTAATTGATCCATTTATTTTATAAATATATCATCTTAGGATATTAATTTAAAATGATTCAATTTGATATCTTTTGTCCATATAGATATCGATTCATTGGGCAACAGTTTATTAACATTATAGAGTTCACAAATCTCATCTGCGGTTAATGCCCTATCCCATATTCCCTGTACATACACTTTACCATCAGATCTGGTAATCGCAATATGTGTCCATTTTATATCATCAAGATTAATAGGGTTTGATTCAATGGTTTTTGCCATTAATGTTGGAGCAACAATTAACATTCCTATTCCGAGCCCCAATGTCTTTAAAAAATTTGTTCTTTTCATGTTATTTTATTTTAGTTAAATCGACAACAGTAACACCTTTTTGAGTGACTACCCATGCCGCACATTTATTTGCAAATTGAATTGATTTCTTGATGTCATTGGTCTTTAGATATTCCACTACCAAGGCGGCTAAATAAGTGTCACCAGCCCCTGTTAAATCCCTTACAGGATGTTGTTCGTGAATTGGGTATATCACATCTTCAAATTTTGTTCCACGAGATCCAAGAGTAATAACTAATTTCCCCTTATAACTCGACAACCAATGAGAATTTTCAAGATATTCTTTTTCATTTATTTTAATCACAGAAACATTTTTACACCAATCCCCTATTTTTTTCTTACTATCCATAAACACTAACGGATGCCGATTTGAAATCAATGCAATCATATCCTCCGATAGATAACCTTTATTATAATCACTAATTACAATTGCGTCATAATCCGTGTATCGTGTTTTCATCAGGATATCCACATCAATAAATTCAATTTGATCGTGTTCATCAACTCTAAGTAATGTTTGATTTGACTCTTTTTCAACATATCGAGTTTTGATGGGTTTATCTTTATTTGTATATAAATCGCATAGACCACCTAAGGCTACTATATTGTTAAATACATTGGTAGCCATACCATAATTTGTTTTGGTGTTTGTTGGATTTAATACGGGTACGGGAGCTTCGGGACTTAATCGTTTACAATGACCATATGTAAATACATCTTCACAACTATCACCTATTACTAATATTCTGTTCATTAATCATTATTCAACTCTGTCGGCTTATGGAAGTCTCCGTTAGCATCACAATGCGCTGGCGGATATCCGTGTTTTCTAATGTTGGATTGTCTCATAATTATCTTAATGAGGTTAATAATGAAATTAAAAACGCCAGATAAAATTATTACGAATCCTACCCATATCCAAAAATCACTTAATAAAAACTGTAATATTTCTTTCATTTTTTAAAATATTAATTTTTTTCTGAAGTATTTCAATTTCATACATTACAATATCAATATAACACTCAGGATAAAAGTATTGATTGGCACATGTTAGATACTGTTTATATTCCTCAATTGATTCCTCGAGCTCATAAATTTTCGTTAAACGAATTTCTTGCGCCCATGTACTGATATCGACATCTTCATAAATTGGAGAAATCTCTTCCATTTAACAATCTTTTAATTTTTTGACGAATACTTTTTTTATTCTTAACGGAATGAAGTTCTACTTCCCACCAATTAACATATCCCTTTTTGGGGTGATTATCTTTGTAGTTATAACGAAATTTATTCCTTAACCCGTAAGGTTTCATTTCACAAGTTTTTTCACCCCAGTGACCTGAACTGGTCTGAGTCCGTCAAATTTCACCGAATATTCATATAATTCTGTGTGATTTTTTTCTGCTATTTTCAGTTCATCGACAGTATATGCCGTTTTCCAAATTGGAGAACCATCGAGGTTTTCACGAATTTTCTTGTCCTGTACGGGCGATAAAACTTTTACTGTTTCCATTTTTATTATTAATATGATACAAATATAATGATATTTTCTTTAATAAACAAATTATTCGCACAATTTTTTTCGTTTCCCAATTAAATCAATAAGTTCTCTTTCAAAATCTAAATTAACTTCCCTTGCCATTGGTATAATATATCTTTCAGTTTGCTCCAAATAAAGTAATATTTTGCCACTCGTATGAGTATCCAAATGTAAATCTGTCAGATTACTTATCCTGTCAGCACATTTAAGAATCTTAGCCCTCTTGGATCCGACTTCCAATATTCGTTTAAGATAATCTTCTTTTAATTCATCGTCGGCTTTACTGACTTCTAAAACCAGACTAACCACTCCATTACCATCTTTATCAATATTTCGAATTTCATCGATATTATTATCGTGCCAATCTTCAATGAGGTCATGTAATAACGATGCCTTGAGAAGAACAGAATCGTTAAAATATTTATAGTCCAATAAAATACCAAGAGTGGCAAATTGATGCCTAAATTGATTTCCGCCACCTTTACGGCTCACTCCGATCAAAGTCATCGACTTCATAATATATGGAGCGAGCACCAAATTTTGTAACGAGGTTAAGTTATCCATATTTTTATTTTTGAACAATCATTGATAAACAATTTTCATATCCCATTGACGCTTTAATTATTTTAAAACCAAGGCTCAACAATACAAAACATAATTCGGCGTAATGGTCACATTCAGTTAATTGATTAAAGAATTGGGTATATCCTCTTCCCTTTTCATCTACAAGTCCCCAACATGAACTATTTTTATTTTCTTCAGTCATAACAAACTCCGTGAATAAAAAATGTCCACCCACCTTTAAAGATTCATACACTTGTTTAAAATAAACGAACCTATCGAATTGTGAACAATGCTGAAGCACATTGACACAATAAACCGCGTCAAACAAGTTTTCATTTAAGAAAAAATCGGGAATCCCACTTTCTTTGATCTCAATGAAATTATGATATTGTTTTAAAGAATCATGTTGAACATAATCGATTCCATAATAATGACATATATCTTTTATATCAAAAAACACATTACCATATCCGTATCCAATTTCTAATACGCTTAAAACTTTCTTTGAGTGGATGAGATAATTTTTTAAAAATGATAACAGTCCCATCTGTTCACTAAAACTAAGCGTTTTTTGATTAACATCTTCTATCGTTTTACTTTCTGATCCACAAACAGATAGCAAGGGAAAATATTTTCTACATTCTACCCAAAACTTTTTATTATCTATTTTATTTGGATGAAATCGATTGATTGCCTCATTTTTTAGGATTGTCCGAATCCTATTATTATCAAGTTCAGTTCGATTTTCAACTAATCCTTCTGGTTCGAAGGTATTTAGTTTTGCTGTATATATTTTTTCTTCTGTTATGCCTATTCGTTCACCGATAGAATAGTATTCATTTTCAGGATCACGAACATAATTAAAGAATTTAAAAGAATCGTAGAATGTAGAGAACTTTTCCATATTATATTTTTCTTGGGTTAGTTACTGAAATCAATTTACCATCGTTATATACGCCATCGACCAAAAGGGTCCACATAAATTTATCGTCTTTTGATATTCTTGTCGATTGAAGTAACTTAAATAATTCAGTTCTTTCATATGTCTTTAATCTATGACTATGATTTTCATTTTCGATAATATAATCACAATAGGTCTCAGGCGTTCTGGTGGAAGAATATCCTTTTCGTCTAATGAATTTCCAAACAACTTTAAGTGTTTCAACCTTTTGCCTCATTTCATATTTTATTTATAATACAAAGATAAAACGAATTTTTGAATCTACCAAATTTTTATAGGGATTTTTCCCGATAAAAATTGATTATCGGTGAATTAACCTATGGACCATTGGGATGCCATAGCTTGGGCAAACCCCGGAAATGTTTGACTTCTAACTCTTGATCGTTCATCTGGCGGTAGCTTTAAGCTCTCCATATGCCACATTGAATCTCTTCCGCCATTTTTGTAAATGTACATTTCGGGCTCTACTATATTTGTGGGAACTAATTTGGGTAATCCTTTCAACCATAACCCTGTCTTTTTACTATGGGGATCTCCAAAATAATATGGATGAACATATTGATCGGGTTTTCTCCATACAGTAGACATAATACCTACGGGATTCTCGATCACTATGCGATCACAATCAATCCGCGATAATTTCATAAAGAAATCTATAGCATCCTGACGTTGTTGTATTCTATTTGGAAATCTCTCTCTGAATTCGGGCTTCATCCATTTATTACCAGTGGTGGTTAAATAAGTACATGGCGGATGAAAAATACAAAGGTCAAACTTCACAATCTTTAACAATTCAAATATGTCCATTTGAAAATGCCATTCAGGATGACCTCCTGAACATGGTAACCGATCACAACTATACGCCTCATGTCCTAATGCCCTGAATGCTTTGCATACCACCTGACTCTCTTCGCATCCAATTAAAATTACCATTTCAATCGTTGTTATGCTCTTGCGTTATCAATTTTAACCAAGAATATTTTTTTCTTGTGTTTAAGTATTGGAGGTTTGAATCGTTAAAATATGCTTCTCTTTCAAATGAAATCATATAATATGCTAATTTTCCATAAATTCCTGTTTTACAGAACCATTCTAGTATATACCACGCATAAAAAGGAATGATTATCATTTCCATCTGTTGTTCCCAATGAATCTTTTCATGATTGACAGTAATGGGGTCATCAATATAATCTTCCCTTATGTAAATTCCAAATGGCGCCAGTGTTATTCCGATGTTATCTTTACCTAAAAAGAATTTCAAAAATGAAGTCGTTTTTTTAATTTTCATTATAATCTATTTCTTTATAATTATCATTCTGTCCCTCATTTCCCAATTAAATTTCGTGGTTGAAAAATATTTAACTAATTCATCGGGAGATTCGAGATCTTCAAGAAGATAAACTCCATTAGGATATAATTTTCCGAAGAAGTTTTCAAATGTTTTAATCTGTGATAAATAATTATGATCACCGTCATCAATAATAAAATCAAACCAATATCCATTGAAAATTTCATCGCATGATATTTTATCTGTTGAATTTACCAAATATGTCGCAATTCGTTCATCTTTAATCATGCAATCTGGTTGAACATCAATACCGAGAATCGCCGCTTTGGGAAAATAATCCCGAAATGCTCTTAATGACGCTCCTGGTAAATATTCTAAATGTTTATCTTTCCAGAATAACATATTAGAATGTGTTGGTGATAATGTACCAATTCCAATTTCTAGCAAATTAATACATTCATTTCTTCGCGGACTAAACACATCATTATAGACATTACTATATCCATTCTCTCCCTTATCGGAGAGGTATTTTTCAAAATAAAACTCAATTGGATCCATTTTTTATTATTTTACTATTCCTTTACTCACCAATATTACATATATTATATAATACATCACACACAATATCGGAAACCAAAAGAATTTAATTATTTCAAGAAATTTTTTCATATAAAAACAAATATACGATACTTTTTCGTAAAATCCAAATATTTATGTACATAATATGTACACGATATGAAGAAAAAGAAAATTTATTACACATTTAGAATTCATTCTGAACAACTTGAATATCTTAGAAATAAAGCTAAATCAGAATTTACTACAGTTACTCAATGTTTGATTGATCTAGTGTGGAAAGATATGAAAACAAACAAAAATGGATAAGATCTGTGGAATATATAAAATAACATCTCCAAGTGGCGGAATATATATTGGACAATCAATAGATGTTATTGATAGAAAACGAAAATATACATCAATGAGATGCTGTGACCAATCAAGATTATATAATTCATTAAAAAAATATGGGTGGAATAATCATGCTTTTGACATTATTTGTGAATGTCCAGAATCGGAATTAGATGAATTAGAAAAATATTACATTAAAGAATATAAAACATTTAATACCGAATATGGAATGAACTTGACGGATGGCGGCGGACATTTTAGACACTCGGAAGAAACAAGACAAAAAATAAGTAAATCACGTATGGGTATAGTATATGGTGACGACATAATAGAAAAAATTAAAGAAACAAAGAGAAATAGAACATATGAAAGTCGGTCGGGTAATTATGAAATATATAATCAAAAAAATGAATTAATTCACAAATTTAATGGTAACTTTAGAAAAACATTAGAAAAATTAAACATTCCCTTTAAAAGTTTTAGTAAAACATATAGATTTAATAGAAAAATAAAATTGGGAAATTATGTTGGATGGTACGCAATTAAATTATAAATCAGATTTTTCGTATAAAATATGAGCGCATCTTGAGGGACGACTAACAGATACATAAAAAATCTGATTACGCTCTCTTATAAGTGAATTACACTTGATATCGTGCTCAATCACAAAAACTGTGTCATATGTTGAACCCTGTGATTTGTGTCCAGTTATTGCGTAACCATAATCAATATCTTTAACAATTATATCGTGTTTATTTCTTATACTACCATCTCTATATTTGGTTATTGTTTTCATTAAAATGTTTTGTCTTCTGAAACTATAATATTCACTCCAAGATCCTATTTCTTTTTTTTCTTTTCCTATTTTCTTAAATTTATCGTGTAAGTCTGCGTAATTATGAAGATTTTCATGATTATTACTATCAACAATGAAAATATCCTTATTTTTGAATTTACCGTGGGGAAGATCCTCTCGTAATCTAACCATATACCCCGATATTCCATATTTGTTTATTGATAAATCCATTTTACTTACAACTTTATAATCCTCGGAATTTTCAATAATATTATACCGAGCATTCGATGAACGCACACTTCGATATCCCATTACTGTGTCGCCATTTTCAATAACATCACTATTTTCCCCAAATAATGATGTCCTGATTATTTTATTTGATGCCATTACTGTTTTATTCCTCCACGCAATGACCTTAGCGAAATTTATATTAGTTTTAGAATTTTCAGAATTGAACGTTTCAAGAATTATCTTTCTAAATTCATCTTTATCTGTGGTGAATATAACCCCTTCACCCTTTTCATTAATATTTGTTTTTCTTATGAAACCACCATCAACCAAACTTAAATTATTTCTTAAATCATCATAAAGAAACATTATTGGGTTATCTGAGCTTTGTCGTTCTACTTTTGTTAACCAATGGATTTCAATATCTGATTGGTTAAAAACTTCCGAAATTCTCTCATGAACTGGCGGCACCTGAGCTGGGTCCCCGACGAATAGTATTTTCGTCTGTGTATTTATCGTTAATTCCTTAATGAGATGAAAAAGTTCACTATTTACCATACTACATTCATCCAAAATTACGAAATCATAAGAATTTATTTTGGGCTCCGCTATTTGACTGAACTGAGGCGCGTTCGGATTAAAATCGGAAACTTCACAATCTGGACGCAAACCGAGTAAACTTTGTAAAGTTTTTCCTTCTCTGTCAGTCAAGTCGGCAATAACTCCGACCGCCTTATGGGTGGGAGCTGAGACAACAATATTCCCACGATATTCATCAAGAATTTTTTTCACAATACTAGATTTCCCCGTTCCACTATACCCCGCCAGGGTGAAGAAAGTCTCACCATTTTTTAACCAATGGCGGATCTTGTTTAATCCCTCAATTTGTTCTTTATTGAAGGTGATCACTTTACCCGTATGGACCATTAACTGGTTAAGACCGAGATGTAAAACATCATTTACCTTTTTTTTTCTTGGCATTTTTTACCTTTCTTAAAACAACTTGACCATTCTTTTTTATGTGAAACTCCACTTTTCCTCGAAGTCCCTTTGGATAAAAAATTTCACCTTTATTAATGACTGTACGCCATAATTGTGATCCTAAATCATTCCAATAATCCTTTTTTGACATTATTCCACGAACTTTTTGAGGTTTAACAATGTTAATATTTCCATTTCTTCTTCTTGTTTCCAATCACCATTGGAGTTAGTCCGGGCATATGAATATTCTCCAATTGCATCAAGAATTTCTTTAACCCTATCGGAATGACCTGTCCATCTACAAGTATGTAAATGAATCAACAACCTTCTATATAGTTGTAATTCCTCTTTTTCTGTCATTTTTTCCATATTACAAATATACGAATTTATATTTAATATTCAAAATATCTCCTATATCATTTAAATATTTTGACATAGCATCTCGACGACCTTCACCATATACAATTATTATACAACTTCCACTTTCATCGATAAATGCGTATCCTGTCATTGAAACAACTGATTTTCCTTCAGTATATTCCAATTTATTTTTCATTTTCTCTATTGTGTGCTTCATTTCTTTTGTAATTGTATAATTTTGTTCTTGAGCGTCCAGATTCTCATTGTACCCAAGCGTGCCACTTTGAACTGTTCTTCGGTAGTTAACTTTCTTGCGATTTTAATCGGTACGGGATCTCGATGAAAACTGGCATATACAAGTTTTTCACCCCAATCACTTCTTCGGCAGACTATAATGCCAGCATCCTTGGGAATCAACCCTTCACATGTCTTTAACATATTTTCAGGAAAAGCATAATAAAATTCTTTAATCCTATTAAACCTATCTTTATGACTATGACTCTTCTTAAAATCGGAAAGAAGATCTGCTTTTGATATTTTTATTTCAACTTCTACTCCATATCCACTCATTTTTATGATAAACAAATCACATTCATGCATACCTGGTAATCCCCATGACACATTGGGCACTATTATATTGGTTCTAACTCCGAATTTCCTCGCTACCGCTTCTTCAATTTCAATTGTTGTTATTGGTTTTACTCTTACCTTCTTTTTTCTAACTACCATTAAATTACGCTAATCTCTTATCTTTTATTAGTTCTCTGAGGAACACATTCTTTTCTCCACCAATAACCCCAACCCATTCTTCATAATATGCGGGAAACATCCATGTTAGTTCTAGCGTTCCCATCATCCTGAGCTCGAGAACTCTATGTGCGGGCTCATCGTATAAATAATTTTTTAAAACCCAATTCAGAAAATCGGGGTAATCCTCGTAATTCCATATTCTTTCATCACCGATGAAACAAACTGCGGTAAGCGCGTTATTCAGATCTGGTTCCTTAAAATATGAAAATTCTATATCATTATGAAGAAGAGAATCTCCAATTTGATTCAATGATCCTAAAGATACACCTGTGCCAAGTTCTCTTTGGTTATTTGTTGTGCCTCCATTGAGAATTATAACGGTCTTATGAGTTTCCATATAATCCCATACTATATGTTTAGGGTTATGTCTTCCATACTTCAATAAAAACTCATCGAACGCATGTTTGGACTGGATGCCGAGTTGTATCGGACTTATATTGTATGGGACAAAGAAATACGCCCTTAATTCAAGTTCCTTCTTTTGCTCTGTCATAATCTTCTTTTTTTATATAATATTTAGGCGGATTTTCATTCTGCATCTTGGTTAATGCAATTGCCCAGTTTTCATTTGCTTCCAATAAACTCTCTATGAGAGAATATTCGTCGACCCCGCTAAGTAATAACTCATATATTGTACGGTACATAGGGTTTAGATTTATCTTCTCCTTGAATTTAGGTGAAAATCGATTTAAAATTCTATCATCTTCCATTTATTGTAGATAAATTTGAACCTGGAGTGGGGCTCGAACCCACATTTACGAAATTAACTCATCCTTGTCTCCGCTCTAATATAGCGGTTAGATTGGCTCACTTTCGTTCAACTTCGCCCGTTTAACCATTTCGGCATCCAAGTCGCCTAAATATATATTATATAAATTCTCCTTTTAAAAAATCAAATATTGCGTCCACTCTAGCTTTTTCATGTATCCAAGTACATTGACTACAATCCCAAATACCGTTTTCTAAATATTTTCCATAATCTGTATGCTCACACGGATATTTGGGACAGTAACAGAATGTACAGTCCTCCAATTTATCTTTATCATGACAAGGATAACATATGCACGCATAATTTATTCGTGAAATTTGACACATTCTATAATAGTGACAATTTTTAACTAAAAATTAACAGTATATCCAATGCCAATACTGTTTTGAGTTGCATATACATTAGCATGATGAAGATCAATACCTCCCCAAATCTCAAGACCCACCCCAATTGCTGCTAAAATTCCAGCAGCGGTATAATATCCACTTTTATTCTTCTCTTTGACCACAGTAACTTGATGAGTATCAGTAAATGTAATTGTTCCTTTTTCCATATATGATGTTAATGTTATGACCGGGGTATTCACAGTTACGGGTATCGTCACAGGCACCGTTATTGTAATATTGTTTGTTACTGTTGCCGTATTGGTATTGGTATTACTACTTGTATTAGTATTATTACTTGTATTGGTGTTATTACTTGTATTAGTATTATTATTTGTTGAGGTTATTGTCGGATTCACCGTCGTAGTTGGATTTATCGTTGGATTCACCGTCGTAGTTGTTGTCGGATTCGCCGTTGTTGTTGTTGTTGGATTCACCGTCGTAGTTGTTGTTGGATTCACCGTCGTCGTTGGATGCGTTGGATGTTGTGGTTTTGGTTTTGGCTTATCTGGAGGAGAACATCTTTCAACTCCATTTTCTAATACCCTATTTAGCTTATTTGAACTTAATGAAGCTTTCATTCTTTGATTATATGAAGAATTTACCGTTTCATCTGTTTTTACTCTATTATATGCCTGCCTTGTTTCCGGTATTCCATTAAACATTGGATTTATTAAAGAAACATTATCATATGACTTACTTACTAAGGTATTTAATTTTGCATTATCGTATTCAACCGCATTATTTGCAGTATATTGTTTAGGAGATGCAACTATAACACTTCCTGGCGTCGTTACTAGCTGATAAACAGGATATGTATATGGTACATTGTGCGTTTCTGTAACATTATAAGTTTCATATTGGTCAATATTTGCGTATCCTACCAACCCTAAACTAACAAGTTGTAATCCTATGCCTGAAAATATTTTAATTAATCCACTATTTCTATCGTGAAAATATATAAACATTTTAGCGTCATAAGTCGGGGATTTTGGGGTCGAAGCCGTTGGAGCATTATTAACTGTAATATAGTTGTTTATAACTATAGTATCCCTTTTTATTGTAATAGGATCAAACAATTTAACGGGATCCTTCATACTAACGGGAGCCTTCATACTAACAGGAGCTTTCATTGGTTGTGCATATTTGACTGCCGACTTAGTTGGACATTCGGGACAGGGTAGACTAGGATGATATCCTTGAAATAAATAATTTACTGGACCAGTTGTAATTGGCTGTGCCATCAATGTGATTGATGCGCCAATTAAAAATAAAATCATAATTGCTTTTTTCATTTTCTTTTCTTTTTAATTAATAATAAACCTTTTTATTTAACTTTTTAATTTCCTTTTTATAAACCTTTTCTAACACTCTAGATTTACTAATTTCTCTTTTAAGTGCATTAATTTCTTTTTTAACTGAATCAATTTCCATTTGTTTTCTATATAATGTTATTTGTGAGTTAATGGATTTTTCCTGCGCATTCACATGGTTCAGATGTAAACAATTCCATATATCATCAAGAGTGGGCTCTAAAGATTTATATGGCATAAGATGTTGTTCTTTACACCTTTCAATATATTTTACAAGACTTATATTTGACGGAATTTTAATTTTTTCTATGTTATTTTCAACATCTTTATTAATCTTATGAATTGAAATAATTTTAAATTTTCCGTCCCATAGTTTATTATTATTATATAGATCCCCATCACCTGTTGTCTGTAAAAAATCTACCGCATTGTGGTATCTTTTATTCATAAGATCATGGACAACCCATTTGCCATTAATACGAGGATTTGGACTTTCGATCCAAATCGTGTCGCCAAATTTTATTTTTCCTTGAAAACGATTATCTGTACTGTCTTTTACAAATAATCTATGTCGTCGAGGACTCCATAATAAATCCTGACTGACCGCTATCCAACGCTGTTTACTAGCATTAAGCGTGTCGATTACAGACCCATCAGCAGTAATTGTTGGAGAATCATCACATTGTTCGGGTTCAGGATTATAAAGACTGCCCCAAACATCATCATATATGAGTTCAACTTTCTCTCTGGTTTGACCACTAATAGTATTAGTCATCGCGATAAATAATAGAGATGCCATAACTATGGTTGCTCTTCTACATCGTGTGATTTTGTTCATTAATAATGTTTTAATATTAATTTCATTTTACAAATATAAATAAAATTTTTTATATATGCGCTATTTTTCTATTTATTTATTCAATTATGCCTATTTCTGTCATTTCAAATTCGACAATTTCAAGCCGATTAAAATCAATATCATCGTCGAAATCTTCCATCTCACGATATTTTGTTAGATCTTCCATGGTTGCGGTGGTAGGAAGTAATTGAGGAGTCTCTGATGTGTATAGACATCCTTCTTCATCGAACATAGCGAATTCTTTGAACCCGTCTTTCATTCTAATCGTTCTGACTTTCATGTAAATTCTTCTTTTTTAATTCGAAAGCTAGATCCAACTTTCTTGGATGTTACTTTAATTTCTTCTCGTAAATTATGGCCAATTCTCTCCGCGGCAAGACGAGCGTTAACACAATGGGTGAGGTCATAATCAGAATATTCCTTACCATTTAGTTTTGCAAACCCCTCCCATACATTCTGTCCTTTTTTCATCAATCCTTCGATTTGACGAAGTTCGACTTCAATAACCATATCCATTAACTCCCTATCGAGAGTGTAAGATAATCTGTATTTTCCTTTAAGTTCCATTACCAGTTTTTTTCTTCTATTATTTCTAAATCTTCTTCTCCAACTTGAATAGAATACGCCCAGTTGTAATTGTCACTAAAGTCACCATTGCCACGATCAACTAGGAGTAACTCAACTTTATAATATTTTTTCAAATGTTCATAATATTCATCTCGTAATTCTTTAGTTGCAAAAAATTTCTTATGTGAATTATTTAAATCACCATGACGATAAGATTCCTCAATAACGGTAAAAACATGTATTTTCATTTCTTTGAATTGTTAAGTAATGATATACGGGCTTTGTCTCTTACTCTTCCAAGTAGCGCTCCTGATTTATCTAGTACTTCATCACACACCT
>Ga0315284_10008027_pt1 | contig 15047 bp, 11 predicted proteins | sample YL17G09_16_MG_FD_203696 | JGI IMG/M metagenome (GOLD analysis project Ga0315284, IMG submission 203696) | Sediment microbial communities from Yellowstone Lake, YNP, Wyoming, USA - YL17G09_16 | ecosystem: Environmental > Aquatic > Freshwater > Lake > Sediment | place: USA: Wyoming | collected... | reverse complement strand
TTTGCCTGTTTGGTCACGCGATATTTTGCCATTGTTGCTCTTAATTTGGTCATCCACGAATTCACCAATGCAAATCTTCTTGATGCGTCCTTGATACTGAATAATAATTTTTGTATCAGAGGGAACTGACATCTGAGTAAGAGGCTCACCCATAGATTGAGCACCAATTATGCCCACCATTTCACCTGGTTGAACCAAAGAACTCAAATATTTCTCACGGATTGTATCCACAATAAATTTAAAAACTGCTTTGTTGAATTTATATTCCATAATACAGACTTTAATACTCAAATGACTGTATATCAAAGCATGAAACATATAAAGAGAAAATTCCGGCAAATATTTTTGCAATTCATTATCCAAATCTTCTAAACATTTTACCATATATTGCGGTGTTAAATCCGTCTTATTACAAAGTTGAAGTCGGAACATATCGTGAGCATTCCTAATAGTCCTTGAAAAAGAGATAGGGCTAAAAACGGTCGTACTCATCACATTCATATTCTTGAAATAAAGAGTCCTTGATTTCTCCCGAATATTCATCAAATAATCATATTCGTCACGTGGTTTGCTTTGATGATAAGTAACCAAATCTTTGTATGCAGCCGCTGTCATAATTGACTTCAAAGAATTCATATCATTTTCTGTAATCAAATATTTCTTCTCCATTTCTTGATTATTGTATTCCACCAACTTCAATTCCTGTTTGTTGAGTTTGCATGGGTCAATACCATCATCACCATAGGCAAATTGCACAATATTATTTATACCATTGCGCACGGTCCCACCATATTTCACTGACAAATCTTCAAGTGCTTTAACTAATCTGCGCTGAATATATCCTGATTCCGCCGTATCTCTTACTTGAAGACCATTTGCTAGTCCAAAATTCAGAGTGGATGGCACAGTAATATCATAAACTTTGGGATAATCAGCAACATTCAATCTCTCAATTTTTACAATCGGGTCAAGAATAATATTGTTCTTTTGAACCCATTTGCTCGATTTTTCAACCTGAATCTCATTTATTTCAAAAATATTGCTAAATTTATAAGCAAAAACACCTTGAATTATCAAATTCCATCTTGAAATTTCCGCAAAAATTCCAAAATAACTTAGTACCAATTCAAGACCGTCAATTCGTCGCAATATAATCTTATTATCAACAATTTTACCAAAAATTTCATAATAAGCTTTCAAAAATCCGCGCAAAAAGCTTCTGGATTCATTCAGAATATAATTCGGAATTTGACTCAATGTTCCTAAATGATTTGCAACAAAATTACCACTTTCTTCATCATCTTCATCATTATCTTCATTTTTAACAAATAATGGTAATTCAACAGTAACTGGCAATAGATCACCCTTCTTTACATCGGAAGTATTCACCTCTTTCAAACATTCCATCTCACTATCCCAAATAATCAATGATTTGCTCTCTACCACCTTCACTTCTCTGCCACTCATAGTAACAATCCGAAACATACCCTGTCCTGGGTCATGCCTCGTAATCGCAGTTACTTCACCCCAAGATACCTTCCCAGTTTCATCCGTTGTCGAAATATACGTCTTCCTCTTCAAATTTAGCAATTCTTGTTGTAATTGAGGCTTTCTCTCAATTTCTCGCCAATTGTTCGACATTTCCATATCAATCCATTCACCAATTTTCACATATTGTGGGCTATTATCCTCCATAATAACTATTTCAGTATCCGCACTAACTGACTTAATTGCAGTATCAATGCTGCCTTCTCTTCCACCCATCTGATGGAAAAAGAAATCAATTGGGTCCAAACCATTGAAAAAACAATTTGCAATATAACCGCGACTTCTTGCACCATAATCATCCTTCGAAAATAATGGTAGAGTTCGTCTATCATATCCAAAATTAAGTCTTTCTCCAGCAACCAGTTGCTGCCCAACTGACCCTCTGATTTGAAAAATATTTCCAATTGTTCCTTTTGAACCCGCAGTCATTGTTACATAAATCGAATTTGAATTGTTCAAGTTCTTGCGAATATATCTCTGAAAATCATATTTTACAGCCTCCAAATTCTCCTTTATATCCGTCTCCAGGTTTAATTTGATGAATTTGTTGTCAAAATTTGGCTTGAATATACCAATGTTTGCCTCCTTGATTAGAGAATTCACATCTTTAATTTTCGTATTCGACAACTCCTTGATTTTTCCAATATCTTCTTGCGTTGGGATACAATCACTTATACCGATTGTGAATCCATGACCAATCATCCATCTGTTCAACATTCTCTGGTTATTATCCAGAAAATCTTTCACAGAATTCGCCCCAAATGAATCATAAATCATCTGAATAAGAGTATGACCAATAATTGTTTTATCAAGAATACCCTGTTTGAATACACCATTTTCAACAATAACAGTATTGTCTGGTATTGGGTTGAGATCATAATTATTATTGTTCTTCTTAAAACTGATGTCTGGTAAAAACAATGAGAATAAATCTTGACCGCGCCAATATCCATCTTCTTGGGGTTTTGGAAATATTCCAGTAAAATGATTATTTGTCATAAGTAAATTACTGAATTCACGTTTTGATATCCGAATATGTGGCAATGTAATCAAATATGCCGCTGTTAATGTATCTTCTTTTACTTCAATAATCGGCGTGCTAGTTGCCGGCTTTATAATTTGCGTAGGAACTGCAGCTAATTCAAATAATTCATTCGATGTCTCAATATTTTGGGGAATATGAGTGTTCATTTCATCACCATCAAAATCTGCATTATATGCTGGTGTAGCATAAACGTTCAAACGAAATGTTTTTCCGGGCATAACTTTTACCTTATGTGCCATCATATTCATCCTGTGCAAAGTTGGCTGCCTATTAAACAATCCAATATCACCATCAATCAAATGGCGGTCAACAACATCACCTTCTTCCAAGACAATCGACTCGCGGTCAATATGTTGCAGAAAAATATTCTCTTGATGGGCTATTCCATTTTCATCATAGTTCATTTTGATAATTTGGCGCGCCCCTGGATGAATATGGGGACCATTGCGTACATATTTATATAATCGAATCTTGTTATAACGCGTCACTGTCTCCGGAATTGTCAAATTCATGGCAATTTTTTCAGGCACACCATATTCATCAATACTGATATTGGGGTCCACATCTACGACGGTTCTTCCCGAAAAATCCACGCGTTTACCCATAATATTTGAGCGAATCCGCCCATCCTTACTTCGGATTCTCTGACGAATCATTTTCAAGGGTTGACCACTTCTTCTCGTAGAAACAGGTATATTCTTTGATTCATTATCCACCAAAGTAGCAATATGATATTGAACTGACGAACGGGCACCTTCAATCAGCCTATTTGAAGCCTCGCGTTCAGCATCTGTATTCTTCTTTAGGGATTTCTCAATTTCGCGCTTTAGACTAATTGTGGATTTAATAATATCGGCAAATTTAGATGTCAAGTCATCTTCTGCTCTCTGATTATTATCCTGGCGCACACTTGGGCGCACAGCTGGTGGAGAAACTGGAACAACCGTGCAAATCATCCATTCTGGTCTAGCATCCACTGGGTCAAAACCAAGCAAAATAGCATTTTCATTCGTAATTCTTTTAAAAATATTCAGGATATGCTCCACAGGAAGCACAAATTTCATTTTCTTTTCAGATGCATCTTTGAATGCATCAGTATTATATTCAGCTTCAATATGAACCGTACTAATCACATCATTCGTCTTCATTTTCTCTGCAATCACTTTGCGATAAATATGGGGCTGAATTGCATTGCATCCCCCATTAAATGCACATTTTTTGTTTGATGTCTTTGAACATAAATCACTTACCCATTTAAAGGCAGCAGCTCCATTTCTCTTTTTCAATTCTTTCATAATTGATGGATTTGATTTATCAAATAATACATTTGCACATCGAATGCAAACACATCTTAATAATTTAGAAATAGTATCCATATGTTGAACCCAATAAACGGGCAAAGGTAATTCAATGTGTCCAAAATATCCTGGAGTAATAGTATGGTCATATTCATCAGTTGGGCAAATGCGTCCTCTTTCAATAACACCCATACGCGTATCAAATAATCCATTTTCTTTCGGTTCTGAACCTTCATATGTTTCTGGAACAATTACATGACATACAGATGCTTTTTTTAGTGCTTCTGGATTCAAAAGCCCAAATTTAACCTCTGAAATATCATAAACATCTGAAACATCTGCTAATTCTTGAAGTAGTTTAGACATATTATTATAATGAAGATTACTTTTATAATGAAATATTCTTTAAATAGTTCCTGAAATGAGGATTATTTTTTTTCATTTTTTTCATTTTTTTTAGAATTTAATTTAAGGTAAATTTTTACAAAAAATATAGGTAAGAATAAAAATGGAAGAAAATAATGAAATCATAACTCGAAGTAAAAAGAGAAATATTGAATCTTTAGATGTAATAAAAAAAGCGAAAATTAATAACTTTTCCTCCATTAAAAAAAATATGGGGAAAAAACCGTCAAATAAAGACAAAGAGAATGATATTATAATAAATCTTGATATTAATGAAATTTCAACAATATTAAGCCAGAAATCTCCTAAAAAAAAAAAACTTGTTGCAAAAAGGAAAATATTAAAACAGCCACCCGTTGTTTCAGATGAAGAAAAAAATAAGAGTATTAAAAAATATGGCGGATATTATGATGAGAATGATAATTTCATAATTGAATATGATATAAATTCTGATAAAGATGATAAAATAAAAAAGGAATATTTCGAAAAATTTACTGAAGATGAACTAAAATACTGGAAAAAAATATCCAAAACTGAGAAGCAATTATTATTTAGATTGGAGAAAGAATTGGAGAAATATGAATTTAATGAAGAACCCGAGAGATTTAGAATACTGAAAATTCCAGTGAATCTTGCAGTTAAGAATAACATTATGCAAAAACTTCTTCAGATAGAAATGATGGAACCTTCTGATCCAGAATATTTTAAATTAAACCGTTGGCTAGAGGGGATTTTGAAAATACCATTTGGTAAATATATCAATTTGCCTGTTTGCAAAAATGACCCAAAAGATAAAATTTCAAATTTTGTATCTAAAGTCTCTGATGATATGAATTCTAGTACATTTGGGCACACAGATGCTAAAAATAAAATCATGCAAATTGTTTGCCAATGGATCTCCAATCCGAAGTCAATGGGAAATGTAATTGCATTGCAGGGTCCCCCAGGAATTGGGAAAACTTCTCTTGTTCGGAATGGAATTTCTAAGGCTCTGAACCGCCCATTTCATATGATTGCCTTAGGTGGTGCAACAGATAGCACTGTATTAGAGGGTCATGGATATACTTATGAAGGGTCCACTTGGGGGCGAATAGCGAATATTTTAATGGAGTCCAAAGTCATGAATCCAATTATTTTCTTTGACGAATTGGATAAAGTAAGTGGCACAAAACACGGTGAGGAAATTATTGGAGTTCTCACGCATTTGACAGATCAAACCCAGAATTCTGCGTTTAGTGACAAATATTTTTCGGGGATTGATTTGGATTTGTCGAGATGTCTTTTTGTTTTTTCATATAATGATGAATCAGCAATTAATCCTATTTTAAAGGACCGCCTTATTCGTATAAATTTAAATGGATTTAATTGTGAAGATAAAATAAGCATCGCAAAGAATTATATTCTTAAAGATTTATTGGATAATATTGGAATGAATCCCCAAGATGTTGTTTTCCCTGATGAAATATTGCGTAAAATAGTAAATGAATACACAGAAGAAGAAGGTGTTAGGAGTTTAAGAAGATGTTTAGAAACTATCCTTCTCAAATTAAACATGGCAAAATACACTGCGGTTGGCAATGAAATAAAAAATTTGTCGTTCCCTGTTGTTATGAATGAGGAGGTTGTGAAAACACTTTTGTCCGACAAATCCAAATCTAGTGAATTTTCGGATATAAGTAGAAGAATGATGTATATTTAATCTCATCTAAGATTATAGGATGAACAATTTAGGATTTTTGTTCCGCGTTTTTTTACTAAGCTCTTTTTTAGCTGCCGCTACAGCAGCCCCCATTTTCTCCAATCTAAGTGACGCCACTAACATTACCAATCTAAAGGGAATTGAATGTGACTCGTGCCAATTTGTGACCCACAAAATCGACGACTATGTATTCCATAATGAAAAAGTCATGGGATTCGTGAAAAATGAATTTGATAATATATGTAATCTATTACCAGATGATGCAAAGAATATTTGTTTTTCAACAGTAAACCAAACTCTACCGAGTATTTTAGCTTCTATTGGCGATTTTATTGCGACAAATGGCTGCCAAGAAATTGGAATTTGTCCACATTAGAACCCATCATCTACATAATTCTTATTATTTCCGCGTTTTGCCCCAATATAGGTCTGCTGTTCTGTTGTAGTGCATACTTGCCCAGTAGAAGTAGAATAGGTCGATTTACATTGAGGGCTCGCTTTATTATGCGAAAATATAAACATACTATCCTTCGGAATCTGTGAATATATCATCTCATTCTTCAAAGGAAGAGGAGTTCCCTGTGGAACAAATAAAAAATCACTTTTAATAAGAGGTGTATTAGCAGGCTCTGCTTTCCAATTATTATAATTATTGGCGATTAATTTTATGCCATCATAATTACCGTAAACTCCGCTTCCCATTTCATAACTGACTGGGGCAGGTGTATTGACACTTAATAGATAATTATTATTTCCTAAATAGGATGCCTGCTGATTTTTAACGGCGACGTTCTTTACTGGTGCATTATAATATGATGGATTCACTCCAGAAAAATTGGTTTGCATTATATATAGTTCATAGAAAAAAATTATTCATTCTTCTTTTTAGTAAAAATCCAATTTAATACACCTACAATTGTTTTTTTCCAATCTAAATTAAATTTATTATAAGTTTTCAAAATATATTCCTCATTTGTATTGTATTTATTTATCTTTGTTTCATCTAAATTTCTTTTCAATTTCAATATTTCATTTTGATTTGTTCCATCTACTTCGTATTCATTCAAAAATAAGTCTTCAAGTTTTAATCGCACATCTCTAAATAAAAAATCTTTGTATTTTAGTGAATACAAATTTGAAAGAGGGATTCCAAAATTTTTTGATTTATAGAAATCTCCAAGTGGTCCACAATATTGATTTATTAGCTTATTTCTTTCCATATTCATTTCTATATTACCTGAATCATCATTAACCATTATAATTTGATTATTTATTTTCATTTTTATGTCATATAGATTAAAGAATGGAAAAATAATTATATTAATATTAGGAACCAATGAAAATTGAATTCTATAATCTTTTTTGTTCCATTTAAATCCAATATCAAGTATGCTGTCATTGTGATTGTTGTTAAAATTAATTATAATTTCATGTCCAATTTTTTTAATAATTTCAGTATTGTCTAATAACTTAAATTCTTTTGTATCTTTTTGAATAATATATGCATTTTGAATATCAATACATTGTTTTTTACTTTTAGTAAAATAATATAATAATCGGTATTTCATTTCAAAATATAAATTAAAAAGAAACTTTAGTATGTTCACCATTTTATTTATACTTATTTATTTTTTTTTAAATCCATGAATATGTAAAATTTAGAAGTTAATATTTGAATATTTAGAATTTCAATAAATTTTTTTTCATATTATATAATATAAAGATGAGCAATTGTGCAAATATTATAAATCGTTTGACTCGTGAAGTATGCAATTTACAAATTGAACTTGCTAAATCCGATTGTATGAGAGGTATTTTAGAATTAAACCAAGATATTCTGCAAAGAAAAGATGAAATCGCTTATTTAGTCCCAAATGACTCAGCGCATTCATCTCATTGTGGAATTCCTGTTACTGTCAAAAAAACTTATGATGGTAGCACATCTACATATTCTGCACTTTTAGTTGCAAAAACTACTGATGGCAAAGCAATTCTTGTTAATACAAATAACTTATATCATTATACTGAACGTAATTGTACTGGTTTTCTTTGCTTTACGAAAGATTTACCGGTTTGTGTCGAAAAAATTGATGTTTCTGTTTTGGAAAAATTAGATTCTGCATCTGTTGTTAAAATTCTTCAAGAGTGTGCGGCTACAGCTTGTCATGGAACTATTACTTTAGAAGAGTATAATTTATTAATCGCATTTTTATATCCATATGGAGTTAAGACCATTGGTATTCATCAGGCAGCTTGTTTCTATAAATCAGCAATGCGGTTAAAAAATCCTAAAGATGATTCTCATGAGCCAAATGAACCAAATGAGCCAAATGAACCTAATGAGCCATCTGATATACCAGTTGAAATAAATGTTCATTATTTAGAAGATAATACAAATTCAAATTTTTCTAATATTACTTTAACAAATGATGCTATAGAGGCAAAATTAAAAGCTTTATTAGAGTCAACAGAAACTGAATCAACCTCCTAATTTTTATAAAAATATAAAATATTTTTAAACATATTTTTAAAAATATTTTTTCTTATATTAACTATAAATGAATAATTCTATCCAATTAAATAAAGTTATAAATGAATTATCATATCTAACAAGATTTGGAGGTATTTGTTCAGCAATTCAATTTAATCCCACTAATATTTCACATGAAGTATCAAAAAATGTAACTTTAAATATTATTAGTTCAATTAATGAATATATGTGGAATAAAGGAATTGATATAATTTCCACAAATTATTTAAATGGTGGGTCTGGATTTATGCTTTTAACTACACATTCTAATAAAGAAGCAATGAAAGAAATTATATCAAATATTGATATTAAAAAAAATATAAAGAATGAATATATTGTTTCAGCAGATGATATCCTTGATTTATCTAAAAAAAACACTATAAATAATTTTTCTCATGTTATTTTTACTATGAAAATAATAGATAATTATAAGATTAATACAAAAAATCAATTATCAATAGATTTAAATGAAAACTCTAATATTTCTGACAATGTACAAATATGCGAAAGGTCAATTATTAATCATTTACGCAGTTTGAATTTGGTTAATGAAGAAACTGATACAGGGTTATTATCAACAATCACCAATATATTTCAAAAAATTGTTAAAAATTCAAAAAATTATGCATTCCCAGGAATTTTTCTTGTTGTATTATTTAATGCATTAACCTATGTATATCAAAAATGGAAGACTTTGGATAAAGAACAAAAATCAAAAAATCAAACGGCTTCTTTAGTTAATAATGAATCAACTGATTTATTTGAAGCCGCTGAACCTGCTGAACCATCTGAACCATCTGAACCATCTGCACCATCTGAACCATTTGAACCAGCAGAACCATCTGATTTTCAGGTAAATTTAACTACTAGAACAGTTCATAATAATCGTATTTCTACTCTTCTTAAAACTTTAGAAGATTCTGAAGTTAAAAATACAAAAACTACAAATATTGAAGCAAAAATTTTATCTCTTCTTGCAGAAACAACTGAATCTCGTTAATAATTTTTTATAAATATATAATATAATTTTATAATATATATTAAATGAGTTATTCAAATTTTATAAATAAATTATCTTCTGAAACTAAAAAAGCATTAGTAGAATCATCAAATGTAAATAATGAAATTCAAGATTTAAAAAAATATAAATATTCTATGAAAAATTTAAATGATAATACAATTGGTTATAATATTACATATAAAATATATGATGAGAATGAAATTTTTACAATCATGAATCCAAATAGTTATGAAATATTACTTTTTTATTTAATTGAGAATGAAATATTTTTGAATAATGTATACATTAAATATGATATATATAAAGGAAAAAAAGAAGAATTTTATATATCATTTTTTCATACAAATCAAGAATATTTACAACACGTTCATTATCAAATTATTCAAAAAATAAAGCAAACAATTCAAGAAATGTCTAAAAATATGCGTAAAAAATTTCCAGATAGTATTATTTTACCTAATTTGTTAAAATTAAAATTATTAAAAAAAGAATATCCAATTTTAATTAAAATAATTTGTAATATAATTGATAAAAAGAAATTAAGTGATTATTCAGAAGAAATAGTTAATTCGATTATTAAAATACTTCAAATTAATGAAATTAAAATAATAGAATGTTGTTCAATCCATTTAACTACTTATTTATATAATGATGAACCAATCAATTATTTAGCATCAAATATTAAAGATAAAGAAGAAGAAAAATCTGAAAGTACTGCTAATTCAGAAGATACAAAAGAATCTAATGAAAATAAAAATATTGAATTTATAAATAATAATATCAAACAATTATTTTGGCATACGCAACCAGAAAATAAAGAAAAAAAAGGTAATAGTAAATTAACGCATTCATTATTTTTTACTTTTCTTTTTGCATTGATTGTCTATTTACTTCCAAAATATATTAATAAATTAACTGATTTTAATAAAAATAATGTGGTTATTGATAATATATTAGATTTAGCAACAGAAGATTTAACCCAAACAAATGTTCAAAAGAAAACTAACAATTTAAAAAAAATGGATACAATAATTGAGAAAATTAATGAACCAAATGAACCAAATGAACCAAATGAACCAAGTGACCAACCGGATGAACTAAAAATAATAGCTAAAAATATATTAAGGACCTATAATGAATCATCTAATCAATATAAAAATATAGAATTAAAAAATATTAAAGAAAGATTAAAACTAATTTTAGAGGAAACTTCCACTAATTAGCCGATTTATAATAAAAAAATTAATCTTATAATACATTAATACAATGAATGCAAATTGTGTTAATGTTCTTAACAAAACAGTAAGTGATGTTTGCCTTTTAGATAAAAATGTTAAGCTAAATACAGAAGATATTGAATTCCTCTTCAAATATATGGAATTTACCAAAAATTTACAGCTTGCCTATTTAGGATGCGATGTTCAAATAAATGCCTGTATTTGTTCTTTTCCAATTCAAACTTGTTTCATTAAGGATAAATTATTGGAATTTTATTTGGTTAGTATTTTAGAATATTTAAATAATCAACATTATGAAAACTATTATTTTATAGCAACAAATCCTTCTGACATTCCAGTTTTATTTCGGAATGGTTCATTTCAGTATCCATGTGTAGTTGAAATTGGGCTTATATCATGCGATAAATATAAATTAGTTAGCATAATAGATTCCACAAAAGCTCAAGATTATTCCGAGTTGAAACATGTTGTCCTCTATTTACAGGAAACTTTACACTGCAATCTTCCTCAATATGCTCTCGCAATTCTGCAATTTCTTACAAAAAGTCCAGATATTTATTTGCAAAAATGTGATATAAAATCTCTGACATCAAGCACAATATGTCAGGCTTATTCTTCATTGCAAGCAGTTAAAAAGGAAACTCACGAATTATTTTGCTCTCTTGTAAATCAATATAAGCGTCATTACACTACAAATACAGTAATTGAAGCAGTCACTTTTTATATCAAAAAAGCTAGTGATATTCTTTATTTTGAATATAAACAAAAATCATTTAATAATCCATTTATATCTCCCCCCACTCAGCATGATATTTTTGAAAAAGCCAGAGATTTATTTTTGGAAGCAAATGATTTAGAAATAAATAATTGTGGCATATTTGTAGATTCTGGACCATATGAACCAAATGAGCCGAATGAACCAAGTGAACCATCTGATTTGACTAATTTATATTTTGATACTAAAACAATATACGATAATGATGATAATAAAATAGATACTTTTTCCAATAATCATACAAATATTGATTCAATAATCGAAAATAAAATTAAAAAATTACTTGAAATGACTGAAACTGAGACAACCCAAACATCGTAATCGATTCGTGTATAATCTTTATAATATATTTTATATATTATAGTATGTCATCAAGTGATTTATGTTCTATGGTAAATATTTTAGCAAGAGCTTATTGTGATTTAAAAAATAATAATTCATCTGCTGATAAAAATGAACTCATATTTCAAACAGATTTTAATTCCAATAAGCGGATAATATTATTTAGTTTAGTAAATTATGAATATACAACGACATCTAATATTACAATTACTCGCGATGATTTGGCAATTATACGTGAATTTTTACTTACATATATTACAAAATTCACTTCCAATACAATTAATGATGTTATTATTCATTATACAAGTGGATGCTTAATTTATTCATTTGTTTCATATGAAAGAAGTGCCGTTATTGCAGATAGTTCTCAAACAATTAAGGAAATACAGAATGATATTGCAATGAATTATGAGAATAATATTTTTAAAGTAATAGAAATGTTTTTTATGAATTTTCCTCCTGATTCTCCAATTACAAAGATAAAAAATTTATACAGATCTTTTCAAAGTGGGCGTAATTATTCAAAATATAATATTAATAGTCTAATGAATCACGCAAATTTAGAGAAATATTGCTTATCTATTTCTGATTGTTCTGGGCATCATCCTCATCCTCATTCAGAGCCATATGAGCCATATGAGCCAAATGAGCCAAGTGATTACATTTTACTTACCAAAAATATAATTAATAATACAACAAATATGACTGATAATGATATTAAAGATGCTATTTCAAAAATTTTGGAAATAACTACTTCACAAGAAATATCAAATATACCGGATTAGGATTGACAAAGTCAATCCTAAGGAGGGTATTATTCAGAATAACCGGATTAAGATTGACAAAGTCAATTCTAAGGAGGGTATTATTCAGCCAAAGTCTGAATAACCGGATTAGGATTGACTTCGGATTTTGTATAAGGAGGGTATTATTCAGACAATGTCTGAATAACCGGATTAGGATTGACTTCGGATTTTATATAAGGAGGGTATTATTCAGACAATGTCTGAATAACCGGATTAGGATTGACTTAGGATGGCTTAAAAAAAAACTAATATATTTAAATAATAAAAATGACCTCTCAAAATCCAACTCATACGCCTTGGACTCTCTGGTATCACGCCATTGAGGATTCAAATTGGACAAAAGATACATATACAAAAGTTGTTGATATTTATTCAGTTGAACAGTTTATTAAAGTTTTTCAACAATTTCCATCGTTTACCAAAGGAATGTTCTTTCTTATGCGCAAAGACATTTTCCCCCAATGGGAAGATGAAAGTAATATTAATGGTGGTTATTGGTCCTATAAAATTGGAAAAAATGTATCTGAAAAAGCTTGGTATGAATTGGCAGCTAGTTGCATAGGTGAATCATTAACAATTAATCCAGACAATATGGTGAATATTAATGGTATTAGTTATAGCCCCAAAATAAATAATGTGATTATTAAAATATTGAATCGATGGGCAGATAAAAATGAAGCCAGCCAACTCACAGAAAAAATAGAAAATTTACACCCATCGACTTCTCAATATAAACCTCATATTGAAAATAAAGATGAATTTGTTACACAGTAGAAATCTACATCACTTTTGGCGCCAATGCTAATTTTAAGTATCCCAAACTTCCCACCTTATACTGAATAATCAGTGGGAAATCATTTTTCATAAAAATCTGAACATTATTGCTCAAATGTGTACATTTGGTGAATAATACTAAGTGACGTAGGTTATAATAACCCTGGATGACCTCGTAACTCTCATTATTCTTGTCAAATGTGAGCCCACCGTGCTCACTGCAAACGGTCTCTTGATCCGCAAAATCACCGGTGCAACTAAAAATGAGCTTGTTGCCCACATTTTTAATTTCGATTAAATCGGAAAGATTACTCATGTCTTTGCAAATCTTCTGGAAATCATCGCTTGGCATAGTAATCGTATTCTCAAACTTCTGGGGTGGAATACTGACCTCCTCATATTTAATATCCATTAAGTTCAACTTATAATGCGTAACACTATTCTTGTCACTATTATCAATCTTGATGCCCAATTTATTGGGATCACTCTCACTAATATAAAGAGTTAAGCAATCATTATTATTGCTTATTGTTTTAATTAACTTATGAAAATACATCATACTTACACCAACAATGAGTCTTTTTTTGCAATTGTAGGACTCAAAGCGTCCTCCTTCTAGCCTCAAATGGACAAGAATAGTCTGACTGCTATCCATTGCAACTATCTTGATATAGCCCTTGTCTTCTTCCTTTTCAGCATCACTGCTTCCTTTATTAAATTCAATATTCACATCTGTAAGAATATCCTTCAGAGCTTCAACTAAAGTTTTAAAAACAGTTGTTTGGACTGTCTTGCATTCCATAATGTTTCCGGTCATTATATATTTCTTATATTACTAAACCTTTTAAACTGATTTATTTTACGAAATAGTTGACCCATGTCCTAAAAATAAAAATTGATTTAAAAAAATCCTAATATGGAGGATAAGCAAAATGGAATTCCCTATTTGTAATATTATAAATGAAGATGAAGAGGATATGCTCCTGTCCATACTTGAAAAAAAGTCTAAAAAGAAAATAGAATTACCAGAAGTGGGTAGCCTGAATATTAGTGTCAAAACTGCATGCTGTTATATTGACAAAATATACAATATAAAAAAAATGGCGCAATCAATTGAAAAAAAAATAAAAAAAGATAGCTCTATTTTAAAAGCCATTAATTATACGAAAACTGAAGAAGAAGGTTCTTCTGGTATTTTAGTGAAGAATAGTAAATCAAATAATAATTTTTATAATTCGATATGCATAACTGTTTGTATTCGAGAGAATAAGAATATTAATCTCATGATTTTTACAAATGGTCGAATTACTTGCACAGGTTCTAAAAATGATAATGATGGATATGATGCAGCGAATTATCTACTTGATGAAATGAAATTGGACACTTCAATTTTTGAACATGAAGAAGATGCAGTGGAAGCAAAAATTGTGAATTACGATATTGTTATGATTAACTCTAATTTCTCAATAGGCTTTATGATTGATAATCATAAATTATATGATATTCTAATCTCTAAACGTGGGTCATATCATTTATTCAGTAGTTTTGATCCGAGAACTTATCAGG
>Ga0315284_10008026_pt1 | contig 15049 bp, 28 predicted proteins | sample YL17G09_16_MG_FD_203696 | JGI IMG/M metagenome (GOLD analysis project Ga0315284, IMG submission 203696) | Sediment microbial communities from Yellowstone Lake, YNP, Wyoming, USA - YL17G09_16 | ecosystem: Environmental > Aquatic > Freshwater > Lake > Sediment | place: USA: Wyoming | collected... | reverse complement strand
GGCGACGCACTCCCGCCACCGCAGTCTTCGCACGCCTCATCGTCTCGCTTACGCTCGATCGCTTGGAGAAAGACCCCCTTCGCAGTCACCTCCAAGAACACCTTCACATCAGACTCGAACAAGATGCGCATCATCCGCAGCTTCTCCTCCATCGACGGAATCACCAGCCCCTTCTGTCGCTTGTCGAGTCGTTTGTTGAATTCCTCTTGCATCGTCGGCTCAGTTTTCATCAATCGTCTCCATCGTCTTCCTTGCTCTCCCCGATGTCCTCGACGAACGTATCATCGAACTCATCTTCCACCCCGTCTTGTTCCGGCACCTCGAACTCCTCATCCCCCATCTGTCACCCCCATTACTCGCTCGCACACGAGCCGCACATACGGCCTCGCCTCCTCTGGAGAGAACTCCCCTAGTCTGTTGCCTTTCTCGTCGAGTGGAAAGACTTGCCAATGCTCCTCGCCCTCCGGCCAGCCATTGAACCGTCGCACAAGCACCCGCTTCCCTGACGCGTCCGTGATCTCCCACACATCCGTCGTCGAGAGCATCACAACCTCAGCACGTTCAGCACCTTCCATCGGCTCCACCATCCTCCCCACCCTTAACTACTTTTCGGTACACTCTCACACTGACCACGAAACGGCAGAGTGCTCTCGCACCGCTTCACGCCAGAACTCCTTCGAGTCCTCGAACTTCTGCACAAGCTCATCGTAGGCCCGTCGCACCTCGAACGCCGGCAGCTTCGGGCCATCTTGCGCCTCCGCATACGCGATCTCCTCTTTCCCCACCTTCGTCTCCAGCCATTGCTTGAATGTCGGCACCGTTGCCCGCTCAAGCATCGTGAGCACCATCCCCGCCCCTGCAAGCGTCACGTTCCCGTCTCCATCCTTCGGCAACTGCCCACTCATACCCCAATATGAAGCACCAATGAGCCACCAGCAATTGCCATTGTTATAGGAGTCTCTGAAGTATCTGCCCGTTTTCAGTATGGTCAAGTCAGCACCCATCAGTCTCCCCCTCGCTTCTCCCTTCTCGCTTCCGCCCGAACATAGACTGCACCTACCTTCATCTCGGCACCCATCAAACCACCTCGGAGAAATCAAACCGCTTGCGCTGCTCGGGGTCCGTCAACATCTCAACATCACGAAGTGCTGCATTCACAGAGCTCTTGAAGCACGACACACACAACACCTCCACCGCCTTCAATACCCCGACACACAACTCCCCTTTTGCAATCTTCTTCTTGCACACCCTACACCTCTTCTCAACAGTCTTGAACTCCTTGAGGATGAGCTGCAATGCCCACCACTCGTGATCACGCACGTACTCCGACGAGTAAGCAGGCAACCCAGTCAAAGAACCAGGAGCAAACTTTCCGTTCCAATACCCCATCGACGCATACGTCCTCGACGGCTTTTTCGGTTTTTGCAACGACAACCGCACCAATCTCTGTTCCTGCTTCGAACGCACCACCTCAGATCGCCTCCGTCAACAACTCCTTCTCAAATTCCGTCTTCACATTCACAAGAAGCTCCTGATACCCCTTCGCAACCTCATTCACCTTTCCCGCCAACAGCGCAAGCACCCCCATCTGCCGCAACTGCAACAACGCAAACTCATCAGGGACTCGCCTGTGCTTCGGCGTAGTCATCGCCATCGCGTAGCCACCGCGATCCGCAGGTCCCAGCCCCTCCACTTCGATATGGGCATCTCCCCCCCTCTGTATCTTCACCCGCACCGAATCTATTTGCAAAACAGGGGGGGCGCCGTACGCCGAGTGCATAAATTGCATAAATGACAACTCCGACTTCGGAATAGGAAGCGTCACGAGCACCCGCTCCTCAGAGTTTGCACCAATCAATGATTTCACAAAACCCGCAAACGTCTCCACTCGCTTCAAGAAAACATCCACGTCCTTGACCGCCCGCGAATTGAACGCCTCCTTTCCACAACTCCTCAGCGCACTCAGCAGCGGACCCTTTTGCGTGACAAACGCATACGAAAGAGTACTCGCCAATTCATAGCTATTCTGCTCCTGAGCCCTCGATGAATACGATATGACGAAGCCATACTCCCTCGATAGGAAAATCGTCCGTCCACCATCGGTGAATATTTTCAGCGTCTTCGTCACGCACCGACCGAACGTCGCCCTATTCACCCGCTGCAGAAATCCTGCAACGTCCTTCTGCGAACAACGCTTCGCAGTCTCAAGAATACTGTTCGCCTCATCCTGCGCACTCACCACCGCAGAAGACGACATCAAGTCATCGAACTCCCTCTTCGCCGCAGCCATCTTCTTATAGGCTGCAACGACACCTTGCCAGTCATCAACCTTCAGTCCCGCTGCCATAATCCTCACGCAAGACTCGCACAATCCGAACGACCGTCTCCTCCCATTGAAATCCTCCTCCGCAGCGGCAGATATCTGCCGCGCATCCTTGATCGCCGCAACCACATCCACGCACACACCTCAAATGCTCTCCGCCAACCGGCGCTTCCGCACCACCGCCTGAAACTCCGCCGAACGTATCAATGCTATCTTCTCCCGCTCACCGCGCACCGCCGTGATGTACGCTGAGAAATCATCCCTGCACGACGTCTTGAACACGAGCGCATCCTCAAGCGTCGTCTGCCATCCGTTCTGCTCACCTTGCCACGGATTCCTCTTCGCCTCGGGCATCGACTTCGACACCGCAGCCACGCGCAATCCATCATTCTGAACAATCAGCAATGCCACCCGCTGCATCTTCAACCCACGATCTGAGACCCGCATATACACAGCCACGTCGTATGCCACAGTCTTCACAACGTCCTTCTTCACAGTCTTCTTCACACATCACCTCACAACGCATCCGCCACCTTGACCTTCTTACGCCACTCCTGCAACGCCTTCACAACAGGCTTCGGCAGTTGCTTTGCGTGCGCCTCCATAAACACCTCATAGACATCGCCGTACCCATCGAGGCGGGACAAGCGCTTCCAACCATCTTTCCCATCAAAGCGCACTGCAAAGTCTCCATCTCTCGTCTCCCCCTCGAAATAGATCCACCCAGGACGAACGAACTTCGCAATGACGGGCATCAACACGTCAAGCTCCTCAACCTCATACAAATTTCTCCACGACTCGCCGATGTCATTCCACTCGATTCTTCCTCCACCCCGCACCACAAAGTTTTCCGCCTCTCCAATGCCCTTCGCCACGAACGCTCCGTTGTTCACTTTCGTCGTTGCGATTTTCTTCATCGCCCGCTCAAAGGCATTCGCCTTCCTCGGGTCCTTCAGCGTTACATAGCACGTCACGTACGTATCATAGCCCATTCGTCCCGCCTCACAACTGATCGGCGAGCATCCGCCGACCAAACTTCGCCTCAAGCAACTCTCCGAGTTTTAGCATCCCCGCCTTGTACTCCTCGAAGCGCTCATTGAACTCCGCCATCACCCGCTCGGAGTCCCTACTGAATTCTACTGCCGTCGACAGCATACTCAAGTCGCACAACCGAACCCTCTCTTCTGACACCTCCCGACGCACCCCGAGCACCACACCAAGAGGAGTCCTCCGCACATACCGACACATCTCCCCACGCGCAACCACATCCCGGTTCGTCCGACAATAGGAGCCATCCCCGAGCTCCTTCATCGTCTCCACGAAATTCTTCGTATCCCCACTATACTTATGCACCTCACTATCAAACACCTTCGCCTCCTCACCATCAAACGGAATTTCCCGAAAGATATCTCTCCCCGCCTGCGTAAATGAGAACGGCTGCACGTGTCTCTCCACCTGCACCATCGGCTTCCCAAAGAACCCTTGATTCAGATAGATAGAACTGTTCGCAAACCGGACGTTCTTCGGAAAACAACTGAGGAACAACTCCACATCCCTGAGAAGAAAGCGATGTCCCGCATCCTTCAGATTCCTCAAGACCACGTCCTTCTCTTCCACAAGACCGGCGATCACCTGCCAATTCGCCCCATCAACCAACGACCCACGATTGTAGCCCTCAAAAATAAGACCCGACTTGCTGACGCACACCGCATCTCCATCCATCGACGTCGGATACAAGAGCACCGTCCGCGGCACTCGATTCTTGAAATACTTCGTGATGATGTGCTTAATCCTCTGCTCGTGCGGATATGCCAGGTCCCTCGCCTCACTCATCTTCTTGTGCACCTCAGCACCCCACGCCAGATACGCCTTCTGCCACACCACGACCTCATCAGGAACATTCATCTTGCACCCCTCCTCTTGCTTTCTGCACCTCCCCAGCATCCTTCACCTTCCACATCTCCTCCTCTCCCCACGTCAAGAAACAACAATCCGTTCCGTGCGCGTGATGCCTTCCACGATGCCACTTCTTTCTCGTACAGACAAAACCTGAACGCCTCTGCCTACAAATGTAGATGAGGTACGGGCGTATATCCGCATCTCTAGGACAGTTCATATGCCAGGTCCCTCGCCTCACTCATCTTCTTGTGCACCTCAGCACCCCACGCCAGATACGCCTTCTGCCACACCACGACCTCATCAGGAACATTCATCTTGCACCCCTCCTCTTGCTTTCTGCACCTCCCCAGCATCCTTCACCTTCCACATCTCCTCCTCTCCCCACGTCAAGAAACAACAATCCGTTCCGTGCGCGTGATGCCTTCCACGATGCCACTTCTTTCTCGTACAGACAAAACCTGAACGCCTCTGCCTACAAATGTAGATGAATAATGGGTCCCTGGGGGGGTACGGGCGTATATCCGCATCTCTAGGACAGTTCATAGCGCATCAACCATTCGCATTTTTTCGATCCACTCCTTCACCGACACCGGTTCTCCCGCCTCTTGCAAGACAAACACCACAATCACACAATCCACATACGTCTTCGCCAATCCTACACCCCGCAGATGACTCTTCACGTGCGCAAGATTCGTCCACGCCTTCCCGAACTTCTTAAAGCACGGCGTCGACCCACCAGTGCTATATAGCCCGTCGCTCCTCCGGATTTTGTAGACCGCCTCCACAGAATCGTGTCTCGTTGGTTTTCTCGGGCGACCTTTCTTCCTAGCCATCACAACATCTCCGCCAAACGACGCCTCTTGATAGTAATGATGATGGCCTCTCTGTCCGCATCACTCAATGGCGAAGACCACACCATCCGCTCCACATTCGCCAGATAATACGGGTGCTCGCCCGATTTCGTCACCCCTCCGAAGAACACCGCTTGCTCCCCGAGCATCTCCCACGTCTCCCTCGTGCCAATGCCCGAACCTTCCTTCACCCAGCAGCACCCAAACTCATCCTCTTGTTCCCCGGCGTGGTCAAACTTCTCACTTCCCGCAACAGACACCAGATGCAATCCATCCGCCTGCACAGAGAACGACACCACCCTCTTCTCCGTGCACCTACAAACGATGACCACCCGACAGAACTCACCCATCGATCTTCACCACCGAACCAAACCGACAATTTTGCTTGTGACTCTCAATCGAGACGCCGTTCTTGGATAGGCACCACACGACCTCGAACGGGAAGTCTCGCGCCTTCCGACCCTCATAGTTATCGCATCCGTCGGTAAGAACCACGACAACCTTCGCCTCAGCATTATGCTTCTTGATATACTCGATTCCGCTCAACATACGCGTTCCACCCCCTCCTTTCGGCTGCATCCGCAGAATCTCGGACGTCGCACCGTTCGTCAACTCGTATCTCTTCTGGACTTCCGCATCGACAAAGGTGACGAACATCCTGACATAGGAGAACTGTTTTGCCATCCCGACGATTTCCGACAGGAATTCCGTCAGCTCACTCCCCCCAATACTTCCGGACGTATCCACGATGACCTCGACATCGATGACTTCCTTCCAGATCGTCGGCATATACACCCCCAACGCCTCTGTTTTTCGGTGAGGCTTGTGCCAGCTCCAATCGACCGGGTTGAGGGACGCCTTCACGTGACGCTGCAGCAACTGCCGCCAATGCACCTTCGGCTTGACAAGTCCATCAATGAGCCGTTCCATTCCCGCAGGAATCTTCCCCTGCTGCTTCGCGTGCGCCGCAGCCTCACACAACCGATTCTCCCAATGCCGCCTGATTTTCTCACGCTCCTCGTCAGAACGCTCATTCCCATCTTCTCCTACGCCGCTCCGATCGTGCTGGTCAAATCCCTTCGAAGAATCGCCCTTCCCAGGAGTCCCCTGCTGCTGCACCTGAACAATCTTCCCCGCCTTCTGCAACGGCCCGTGCAACTCATCATAGACTTCTTCCCAAGACTTTCGCTTGATGTTCTGGATGGAAATGGGGACCCCGCAGATTACCACGTCGCTCTGTCCTTCCCCATTGCACCCCTTCGGATTCACCGGAATCGCCTCCTTCGGCAACGACAACCCCTCCGACAACACGTAGTAGTTTACCACGATATCCATAGCATAATTCGCCAACTCAGGGATGCGCCCCTCAATCCGCTTGAGATGCGCAAGACAGAGATGAAGCGCTTCGTGACACAACACCCCTTCCAGCTCACCCCACCTCGCCACCTCGCCAGGCTCCATCCCCATCGTTGCCGTCGTCATTCCATCGACAAACGCCTCGTCGTACCAGCACCTCCCATCCTCGGAGACGGCCATCGTCCGCACCCCCGCATACGTCTCGGGGAACGGCTGCAACTTCACATCGAACAGCACATACGCAAAGAACGGGTGATGCTTGTTCAGCAAAATCACGCCGCGCTTCATCTTATCTCTTGCATCCATCACAAACCCTCCACCTTACAACTGCACTGCGAACTTCCGCCGCTCATACTCCTCTTTCGAAATGACTCTGATATCATCATCATCCGTGTGCAATTTCGTATCTCTCACTCCATCCTCAGGTATCTCCTCGTGCACTCCCGCCTCCTGCACACACCCTCCAAGATCGATACCTCTATTCCACCGTGCCCCTTTACGTTCTGCCCCTTTACCTTCTGAGTTTATTCTCTTGATGCGTATGAGCACCGCAACAAACTCGTCCGTCGCCAAACTTGAATAGGAAATTCTCACCTCAACATACGACCCAACCTTTGGAAGTCTCTTGAATGACATAGACACCTCGAAAAGAGAGGAAAAAAAGAAGAATTACGCATCGTTGAAGAACTTCCCGTAGTGCTTGACCAGATCATCAAAGACCTTGCTCTGCACCGCGATGTTCCTGAACTGCGTCTTCCCAGCCATCACCTTCATCTGCCTGAGCAAGAAGGCACCAAGCTCCTCACGCTCCATATGCAGCGCCACCTCAAACACCTTCTCGCTCACCTTCACCCGCTGCACCCTGAACCGCTCCAAGACGCCGGTGATGACCGCATACAAGGTTTGCAACTCCTTGATATCCCTCACCAACTCTGGCTTCTTCAAAATCTCGTCGATGTCCACCTTCTTCGCCATCTTCGCGTACGCAACGAACTTCTTCGCCGCACCCTGCCCGACAAACGCCCGGGCGTGCATCTCCACCTGGTCATCATCGAGGTCCGGATTCGCCAGCAACAGATTACTCAGCTTCGTCCACGTCCTCGGACACGGCTGCCCCGTTCCCTCGTGCTGATCGTAGTCGATGTTATGCACGTCCTTCGGCGCATACTTGATGTACCCGCTGATGAGACTGTGCTGCCCCACTTGAATTGAGTAGTCGACGTATTCCGTATCTGTCAGCGACCGCAGGAAGTAATTGCCACGCCTGAGCACCAGAGGAATCGGGTCCTCCGACACCCCTCTTGCGTGCTGCGCCTCGTTCCCCGCCGAAATCACCATCACATCCTTCGACAACGGGATATCTCCGATGCAATGGTCGTTCACCACCTTGTAGAACTGCGCCTTCGTCATATTCGGGGCAAGGTTCATCTCATCGAAGAACAGCACCCCCATCGCCTCAGGCTTGGAGAGCACCTCAAACAACATCGCGTACTTGTAGGTGATATAGGGTTTTCCATTTCCCATTTCCTGCAATCTCAGCTCCCCGATGTCCGTTTCCGAGGCTCTGAAGTCCGCGAAGATAAAGAACTTCGCCGGATCCGCCATCACTGCTTCCTTCCGCTGCGTCGTCATCCTGTTCCACTCGACAAACTCCTTCTGCTCCTCAGCAGCCTGCGCCACGGAAAAGACTCTCGCAAACTCCGACTTGACGGTGCTCGGCTCCGCCACAAAGTTTGCGACCTCCTTCGTCGCCGTCCGCCAATGCGCCCGCAAAATCTGCGGAATCACCAGGGGAGAATCCCTGATAACCACACTCTCTCCACTCATTTTGCACCTCGGTTCATCCGTTCCATCTCTTGTTGACCGGCTCCTGGCCGTTTTCCTTGAGCATCAGATTCACCCACTCCTGATAGGACACCACCCTCACATTCCTTGTACGCCACGCAGCCTTGAGCCACAGCACAGAGTAAATCACGTAAATCACAGAGTAAATCATACACAACCCAAATGCGAACGCAGACAAGACCCCCGCCCCATTCACTCCATTCACGAAGCTAATGGCTGCAAGCCCCGCAAATGCAGTACCGCCCCACACCTTCAGCTTCCAACCCATCACGCCAACCCCCTGTAACTCGGAAACCGCCACGCCGTACTGTCACCGACAGGACTCCGCATATACTGCACCTCGCACGTCACCGACCCAGTCCTCCGGAACTCGTTCCTCACCTCAGATGCTTGCGCCCCGTTCACCGTGATCGCCCGACCATCCTCCGTTTCCAGACGGATTCCTCGGGGGTGCTCCTCGAGCTTGATGAAGATTGCGGTTGTCTCCAAGAAGGCCTTGCATTTCTTCCAAGAGACGCTTCTCTTGCGCTCGTAGGGGGACATCACGCTCTTCAATACAACCCCCTCAAGCCCCTTTTCCAGCACCTCGCTCCACATCTTCTCAAACATTTCTCCATCACAAACAAAAGATTTCACCGGACACATCCACGCCGGCAACGCTCCGTCCATCGCCCCGATCACCGCAAGACGCTCCCCTAGCAAACCCGGCGTCACCACATCGAACAGCATAAATGCCGCAGGATTCTTCTTGACAAGAATCTTTCTCGCAAAAGGGTCCTTGACGTGCATCCTCCCCGCCACATCCCCGAACTCCCCGGACGTACATACGATTTCTCCATCGTACTCGCCTCGCATCGCCCCGATACCGACGAACTCAGGGAACAGCGCAGTAATATCCTTGCCCCTACGGTCGTACAGCTTGCCGTCACGGATAACGCCCCGAACGCCGTCGATCTTCTGCTGGATAACCCACTTCCCTGGCTGCGCAGCAATGAGCGCACGAGCCTCCTCCGGCGTAGCAGATTCGCACAGCATAGGCGACCCATTCATTCAATCATCCTCTCGTTCCCGCTCTGCGAATTGGTACTCCGCACACTCCCGCACCACGAAGTCGTGCCATTGCTGCGAGCCTTCCTCAGGCTCCTCACCAAACTGCTTGACGAACTCCTCCGAAAGCCTATCGCGGTGCATCTCCTCAAACTCAACCACATCATTTCCGTTCACACAACACCTCCAAGAGCAAAACCCGACTCTCTCTCAATCTGCAGGATGGCCTCTTTCGCTTGTTCCTTCGTCATCGTCACTCTTGCACCCCACACGCCGCGCACTCATACCACGTCGCCTCACTCGAATCGACCCGCTGAAGCTGCTTACCGCAATGCGTACACTTCGGCTCACTCGTTCCCGTCATCCCGCACCTCCTCGAAGTGACTTATCTCCAAGATGGGAACCTGCGTCACGATTTCGCCCGTTCGCTTGTCCCTGAACCGCTTGCTCTGAATCGCCCACTCAAACCCCTCAACCATTCATCGCCTCCAACCGCGCCTTGAGTCGCGCCTTCATATCGTCCTTCCGCTGCTCAACGATCTGCGGCTTGAACTCCTGAATCTCCTCCCCGAGTGCAATACGCTCGATAAGGTCTTGCTTCATCTTGATACCGTTGTCGGAGAACTGCGTAAAGTCATAGTCCGTCTTGGCCATCTTCTGCACGAGACTCGCAACCATTTCCCCAACCTCACCGTCTATTGCGGGCAGATGCAGGGCTTCGCTTGCAGCTTCATAAAACTGCGCCTGCTCCACTAGCTTCGTAAGCCGAACCGCACCATCCTCCCCGAGCCACGCCACAAACTCGAACTGGCTCCCCCGGAACAACCCCGTCCCGACCGCAAACGACGCAGCCTTGAACCGCTCACAGAATAGCGCATAATCTGCCTCACCCTTCTTGACGGGCAGCAACTTCACCGAACTCCCGACCCGCTCAAAGAACCCATCGGGCAACCGCGAGAGCGACGCCGTAATTCGCAACTCCTCAACCTGCTCCTGCGCTTCGTCGATCTGCTCCAACTTCTCCACAGGCACAAGCACCGACACCTTGCCCTTCTTCCACAGCTTATGCGTGCATTGTGTTGCATCCGCTGCCACCTTGCACTTGCTGCATTGCTTCACAATCGCCAGCGGCTCGCCACAACAGTTGCTCGCGTTGCTGAATGTGATGCCCTTTCGCTGCTTCGCAACATCCTTGACATCCACCTTGAACCGGACATCCAATTGCTCATCATACACCGTTCGTTCCATTCAATTCACCTCATAGCCACAACCAAGACATTCAGAAGAACTCCACTCCCCGTCATTGTCCCGGTACGTCGCCCATTGCTCGCCACCACACTTGCGACACTTCACAACAGCACCCGCATTGTCAAGCTATCACCTCTATTGCGCCACCTATTCCTCCTTGTGGAATCAAGTCCACCAGTTGCGCGTTCTCGCAGTCGTTACAGCTCATTTTCTGCACGCTCGCAGGAATTGTTCACGCTTGAACAACTCATTGTCTTGCTCGAATAGGTCAGCGAATCGCTGCACAAGCGTGTCCGCATCGCCCAATTCCCTGTTGCGCTCCCGCAGGATCGCCGCAACCGCTTCATAATGCTGCTTCGTGAATGCTGGCATCATCACTCCTCCGCGTCCTTGCCACCCTTGCTCGTGACATAGGCCACATCCGCCATCTCTCTGAACGGCACATCGTTCAGGTCGGCACAGCGCAGAATCTCATCCTCTACCTCTGTTGCGCCCCTCAGCACATCTCCTTCAAAGACGTAGTACGCAGTTGCATCCTCCATCTTTGAACTCCACTCCTCACGAACGATAATCGTGCCGAACAGCTCGACAGCGTGGTACGTCAGGTACTCCTCGCCCTTGCACTTCGTATCCTTGAAGACAGGCATCTCCTCGATCGTTGCCTTCAATCCCTTAATGAACTCCGCCGAAATCATCATCTGCACACCCGTCCCACAGTCGCCCCGAGGTCATCATCCTTGACCTCGCCGTAGTAGTTGCCGGATAATAGCAATTCTTGCAGTTGCTCCTCCGTCAGAATCGGAACGTGGTCATCACGGAGTTGCACCCCATTCATCCCTCGCCGAATCGGTCGTATCTCCGCACTCATCCCCACACCTCGCAGTCGTGCCCGTAGGCGTCATCGCTCGTCAGTTGCTTGCCGCACTCAGGGCAAATCATTGCGACACACCTCCATACGTCCGCATCTGCTCGAAGTCGAAAAAGCGAGTAAGCACCCGCTCGCCGTCCTTCATCTGCTGCTGCGTGAGCAAGAACCCAAGATCGCCGTTGCTCGGAACCAACACCCGGTCGTTATTCCTCAGCTCGTCCGCTGTTGCGTGCCGCATCGGAACCGCACGGCTAACGTGGAACCCGCCGACGAACCCCCGAGAGGGCGCATAGCGCAGCATCCGCGACGCTGGCGCATCCCGTTGTGACAGCACAAACACCGAGTTGTTGCATTTGTTCTCGTTCTCCGAGAGTCGCCTAATGCCTCTTGCATTGACATAGATATTCATTTTGTTCACTCCTTAGAACCGCTTATGTTGCAGATTCTAAAAGGCAGCGGCGGGACTCGAACCCGTCAGAATCGCCTGGAATCGAACGCTGCCATAGTGCTATGCCACAGTAGAGAAATATCCTATGACTGCATAGCATTGTTTAGAACTCCGTCGCTAATAGGAATCGAACCCATCGACGACATAGGAGAAGAAAAAGAGAAGAAAAGAAAAAGGAGAGCACGCCTTAAAAGGCGTACTCCTTGCCCTCCACGCTGTCGGCGTGCCAGTTGGCTTCAGCGGTCACAACCAGCGTTTTACCGTTGCTTTTCGGGATGGCTACGCAGTCGCGCATAATCCCCTTTTGGGTCTTATACGTCCCCGCCTTCGCCGCCGACCAATCAAACACAAAACCCGACTCGGCGGCCTTCTCGCACACGAACCGCAGGCTTGCGCGGTTGTGGTCGCTGATGTACGGGAGGGGTAACGATACCTCCTCCTCAACCTTCTTAAAAACAGAAATGACGGTATCCGCCATATTTGCACACTCCTCCGGCGGCGGGATTTGAACCCACACGACGGCATAGGAGAACATAGAGAATAGAACATAGAGAATAGAAATAAGAAAACGAAGCCGCCCCCGCCGACCATCACCCGCCCCCTACTCGACGCTAGGGCAGGGCGGCCATTAACGGCAGCTCTCGCGTTTGCCTGTCCCCGTCGTCCCGTCGGCCTCGCCGCATTGTCCCCTTTCGGGGCTGGCGTGGAGGCCTCCACGAGCGCGTAGGGGGGACGCCTGAGCGTCGCCCGCCGGGGGGTCGCCTCTCGTGGGTCGGCGTCGCCTCGCGCTCATCGTCGGGGGGTACTCGGCCCCCCGTCGGGGCGTGGCTGCCGTCGTCGTCGGTCCGACCGTGGGGCGGCACTCGGCCACCTCGTCGGGCTAGCGGTGGGGAACGCAACCACCTTTATAAACCTTTCGTCCGGGGTCCGGGCGACCCCATCACTCACTAGGGCGGGGCAGGCCACCACCGCGCCGGGACGACTCCAGCAACACCACCGGACGGTAGCGAATCACCACCCGACCGGGACGAACCTCCACAGGAAACGAAGGTCAGAACCCCCGCCTCCACTATTTGCCCCGGGGACCAGTAGGCCGATCAGGGTCAGGACAAGGATACCCATATGCATACCATACGATGGTTATCCCCATCCTTATCCTCATCCTTATCCTTATGCCCTACACGGTGCTCAGGACCGCAAAACCTGATGCTCACGCATCTTCAGCGCCCCCCGCTGCAACTCCACGTCCAAGGGCTTGCGCTTGCCTGTGAGCGTACGCTCGAACTGCACGTCCAATTCCTTGTATTTCCCTGCAACTCGAAGCGTCTTGTGTTGGTAGAAGCGACTGAGATACTTGAACATCGGGTCCACATCCCGCGCATAGTCCACGATCATCTTCAACCGCTCATACGGCACCTGATCATACCAGAAGATCGCGTGATACCCATTCCGCGTCTTGAACAACTGCGCATCTGCAAGATTCCAAAACTCCTGCAACTCCCTAACTGAGCAGATCACCCGCTCAACATCCGTGACGTCATAGTCAAGAAGCACGATATGCAGATCGTTCCGCACATCCACTGTGCTGTTGATACCGACCGCATAGCTTTGCAGCAACTGCTCCTGCGTACGTAAGCGCTTCCACCGCCTGAAACCCGACAACCCCCACACCACAACACCTCACTTCCAGCCTCGCACTGTCTCGCAGGTCTACCGAACACCTATAGGCCATTACCGTTTAAGTCCATACCTTCGCCGAATATTCTTATAGTTTTCACCGTACTTGATCTTTTCACCCTCCAGCTCATAACGGGAACGGTCAAAGCGCCCAGCGAACGTCCGCGACCCACCATACATCAACTCCGGATCAGCCTCCCTGCCCTGCGGCACCCGCAACTCCGGAACGAACACCGTCGTCATATTGAACGTGCCACCGAACCGCTTGGAGAAATCAGACGCAATCACACTGCGCGTCTGCCGCATCGCATCGGACTGCCCATCTCTCCCGTAGCTCACGAACACCGTATACCGCTGCTGGACTTCGTGGATTTGCCCGCGCTTCCCCACATACTGCCCCGAAACATAGCAATCTATGGACGTATGCACGTTCCCGCCGCGAGGGTCTGACAAGTCAACAACAGGAAGCGTCGAAATGGGAGCAGGCTCTGCAATCTTGTGCTGCTGCGATCCACGAAACCCAGAAGTTCTCGCTATCTCCCCAATCTGACCCTGTCCCGCTGCCAATCCCCGCCCCCGCCGCTACCCCGGCAAAACAAAGGAAAAAGAAGGAAGTTGCAACGATCCCTGCCCCAGCGCCAGCCGTGTCGCCAATCGGCAATCCCCAGCACATTGAGTGTGTACGTGATGCACCTATATAAGGATTCTCAATTCTCGTGACGCTTCTTGAAATGCACGACGTCCTTGTCTTCAACATCCATTCCCGCTGCGTACGCATCCGCACGCGCCTCGGCCTTCGACAAATCCTTGTCCGTACGACCTCGCCTATTTAACGCGACGTGATGGCCAACTTCGTGCGGAATCACATACTCCTTCATATGTGCACGCACACCTTCAGGATCACATTCAACCTCCTCACGAGGCTGAGAAAAGATCAGCATCTTCTTTTTACTTCTGATCAACTGAGCCCAAGCACCCTTCTGCGGTTCCGTCCTCGGCTCCACGAATTCGACTGCCTTCAACCCCTTGCGATCGTCCTCAGGGATCTTCTGCAAGACCTTCTTGACATCCTCACCAGTCACAGGATAGACCTTCCCCGGCTTCAGCTTCTGCGCGATGATGAGCGTATCGCCGACCTTGCCGATCCTTCCCGGACGCTGACGATAATACGCGTGTCCCGTACTCACACCGATTGCCGCGAGATAGTGCCTGTGCGACTCGCCGTACCACCCACGCTTGTACGCACTCCTCACAACAACCTCAAGAGATCCTGCTTCCGCTGCACGACCGCCTCAACCTCAGCATCAGGCTCGACAATAAATTGCCTCGGTCGCGTCTCCAACTCCTCCCGAGCAATCTCTATCTCCTCAGGAGAACGCTCGTACCTGATCACACCCTCTTCTTGCGCATCTGCTTCCGCCTTCGCCCGGGCCCCCTCCGCCCTGGTTCGTTCCTCTTCACTCTTTGCAGCACGCTCGCCCGCAGCC
>Ga0315284_10008025_pt1 | contig 15050 bp, 9 predicted proteins | sample YL17G09_16_MG_FD_203696 | JGI IMG/M metagenome (GOLD analysis project Ga0315284, IMG submission 203696) | Sediment microbial communities from Yellowstone Lake, YNP, Wyoming, USA - YL17G09_16 | ecosystem: Environmental > Aquatic > Freshwater > Lake > Sediment | place: USA: Wyoming | collected... | reverse complement strand
CGACGCGCTTACCCGAGTTCACAGATTCTTCCTTCGGCCCAACCCTGGCCGCTGGGATGATGGCGCGGCCGCCGCACTCGACCAGCTTGGGCTTCCTGCCGATGGCATCCGCCCGGTCGAGCCGGACGCCGCCAAAGTGATGTTCACCAAGCCCCGCGACCTCCCGCCCAGTTCGGAGAGGGGAGGAGGCGCGGTTTTTCGGGTCGATGAACCGTCCGTCCTCACCCGGAAGGCCTGGCCCATCTCCGTCGGTGTTCCCCTGCGCCAGGGCGAAGTCATGCTCGTCGGCGAACTCGGCCTTGTCGGCTCCGACCAGGCGCCGATCCCGTGTCAGTTGGAGACCCTCGCCTACTGGCCCGATGGCAGCGTCAAGTGGGCCCTCATCGACGCTCAGGCCGACCTGATGGGCGGCGCTGGCGCCACCCTCGCGCTCCGCAAGGGCGCCTTCGCGCCACCCCCTGCAACCAGGGTCGTCGCCTCCGAAATCCCCACCGGCGTTCGCGTCGTCACCGGCCCCCTTGCCTTCGAGATTGACCGTAACGGCTCCGGCTTCATCGACCGCGCCTGGCTCGACCTCAACGGCGACGGCCGCTTCGACGATAGTGAGATGGTGATTGGTGACGGCGGCGAAGGGCGCAGAAGCATGCTCGACTTCGTCCGCAGCGATGTCTACGCTACCGGCGACCACGATATCCGCGGTACGCGGGACGAGTCTCAGGTCCGTATCGAAGAGCTGAAGATCGAGCGTAACGGCCCGCTGCGGGTCGTCGTGCTCATCCGCGGCAAGTACTGCAATCGCGTTGCCTCACCGTTTACCCTCCGCCTCGAGGCCTATGCCGGCAAGCCCTGGGTGAGAGCTCAGCACACCTTCACCTACACCATGGATCCCCAGGGTGAGTTCATCAAGGCCACAGGTCTCAGCCTCCCCCTCAACATGTCCGGTGGCCAGCGTTCCACCCTCGCCGGAAGCGACGGACCCGTCCTCCTCGACCCGGGAATCGCCCAGGCCGGCCTGCTGCAAGAGAGCCTGAACAAGTCGACCATCTGGGGCTGCGAGAGATCGTCCGGGTTGGCGAAGACGCTCCAGTCCGGCACGCGTTCCTCCGGGTGGGCGAACGTCTCGAATGGGAAATGGGGCCTGACCGTCGCCGTACAGAACTTCTGGCAGGAGTTCGCCAAGGGAGTCACGGTCGACGTTGACCGTGCTGAAGTCACCGCCTGGTTCTGGCCCCCTGAGGCGCCCCCGCTTGACCTCCGGCGCTATTCGCGATGGATGCACCCCCAGGTCGGCGAGAGCACCAGCCCTTGGCCCGCCCAGAGTGAACTGCGCAACGTGGGCTACGCTACCGGCCTCACCAAGACCAGCACTGCCGTCTTCGCTTTCCATGTTGGCCCTGCCGCGCCGGACGAATGCGAGGCCCTGGCGGCCGGCTTCCAGGACCGCCCCATCGCCATCTGCAACCCGAGCTACTACGGCGAAGTCGGCATCGCCGGCAGCTTCGCCCCCTACGACGATGCCTCGTATCCGATCCTGGAGCGGTCGCTGACCGATATCTGCGACTGGTTCATGTTCAACCGCGCCCGCTTCTCCTGGTACGGCCTGATCGACTACGGCGACATCGGCCACACCTGGGCGCCCCCCATCCGGTACGATGACGACGGCCCATTCCTTCCGCGCGACGGCTGGGCCTATGACATCGGGCGTTGGGGTTGGACGAACACCGAGGGGCAGGACGCGCTCGGGTATCTGATGAGCTTCTTTCACACCGGCTTCCGGCCCTACTTCGACGCCGGCGCCATCACTGCGTGCCACAACCGGGACATCGACATCTTCCACTGGGGGCCAATGAAGTACTGGGGGCACACCCGCCACAACGTCAACCACTGGGGCGATGGCGACTTCGAGATCCGCATCAGCCAGCCCACGCCGACCCGCTTCCACTACTACCTCACCGGCGACCTCCGCAGCCGCGACATCATCGAGGGGGTGGTGGACGAACGCTACCTGTACAACGTCATCACCCAGTCGGCTGACTTCGGGGCCGTGCTCTACGGGTTCCTACAGAGATGGGAGATGACCGGCGACCCGGCCTGGCGCGAGCGAGCGCTGGGTCTCTGTTACGCGTACCGGGATTGCCTGCTCCCCGATGGGTGCTTCCCCCATCGGGGCTACGCCATCGAGCCCTCCACCGGCCGCCACCTCAAGCCACCCGACCCGGCGGGAAACGCTCACGACCTCATGTTCTCCCATGGCTTCGGGACCATCCACGCCATGGTGGAGCTGCATGAACTCACCGGCGACGAGAAGCTCTGGGATATGCTCTACCGACACGCCGAGTTCTGCGTCACGGCCGAGCCTCAGGTGAGCGCCTACACTCTCTTGCTCGCCTACGCACTCGACCGCACCGGCGAGCGCCGCTTCGCCGACCGCCTCCTTGCCAACCTCGCCCGGAGGCGCCTCAACAAGGGAGCCTATCCGCGCGATCGCGCCCTGTGGGCTGCGCCGCAAGCCGGCGCCGGTCAGGAGCCATCCATCCGCACCGTGCAAACCTCCGGCACCGGGTTCGAATGGAGCCCCCTGCCCGTGGTGCTGAAAGCCCTTGCCGCCCGGGGCGTGAAGGAGAGCGAACTGCCCGGATAGGGGCCATCACAGCGCTTGGCCGATCGCCGCGCGGACTCCCCGCGCGGCGATCACTTTGTGCTCCGGCTCTCAGTGGTGCTCGGGATGGTCGTCCACCGGCGTGTGCTGATGGAAATGCCCGGCCTGATGGAGCCGGTTGTGGAGACCGCGGTGGGCGGAGGTGAGCACCAGACGCATGCGCTTGCGGGCCGCATCGCTTTTCCGGGTGCCGACCGTATCCAGGTAGGCCAGCGCGCCCTCGATCTGCTCGAGGATAGTCACCGCATCCGCCGCCGCCAGAAACTGCGAGCCCTCCACCTCCACCATCACCGGTGAGGAATGGGCCGCGATGATCTCCGGCCGGTCAGCGTAATGGCCGCGCACAAGTAGCGCCAGCCACGAGCTCTTGTCGACCTTGACCGAGAAGCTGCCTTGGTCGGCATCGGGTCGGACCGCTTGGCTCTCTCGGATCTCGCCGTTGACGACCAGCTCGACCCGTGACATGGGGACCGTGACGCTGGCCACCTGCCAGGTCACCTCCACCGATCCACCCGTGCGGTCCATGGTGATGCGCGAGCCCGTCCCCCGTCCATCTACCGAGAACTCCATGAGAGGGCCATACGTCGCGAACGTCCGGGCGCGCCGCACGGCCTGCTTCCAGGTCTCGTAGGTGAACTCTTGTCCCTCCTCGATCTGTGCGTAGGTGCGCACGGTGCCAACCGCGGTGGTAGCAGACATCTTGTCGGTGCCGCCCACCGCGGCGATCATGCACCCGTTGTTCAGGTAGCGATACCAGTCCACGAGCGAGTAGGGGTTGATGCCGCTGTAGAGGTCGCCCCACGAGGTCATCTCGACCGCATCGGCCGCCCCTGTCAGCAGGGCTGTCGCCGTCTCGCCCCGCGGGTTCGGGAAGTGGGGAATCACGACGATGCCGTTCTGCCGCTTGCACTGAAGCGCCCACTCTGTCATCAGCGTCTCGACGGGATCGCCGAGCGCCGATTCATCCGGCCCGCCGGTCGTCATCGGGGCGATGATGTCGCCCTCATACCCGATGAGCGAGATGTGCCCGAGGACATGCTGCCGGTTCTCAGTGCCGACTCGCAGCAGATACTCCCCGTCCCCGCCGGACTCCCTCGCGCCATGGGTGATGCGGCCGCTGAAGTCCCCGACGTTCGTCATCAGCTCGCCCCACTGCGAGGCGAGCAGGTTGACCACGTTCACACCTTCGCCCGACCCCTCCAGCAGCCCCGACTCGGTCGAGAGGAAATGCACGTGCGTGTCGGCGCTCACCCAGCCCCGCTCGCGCCACGGCAAGACTCGCTCGATCTCCACCACGATCTCACTGGTACCCGGCGCGACCGCGATCCTCTTGCGCACTGGTCGGATCTCGAATCCCTTCGAGACTTCCAGGTAGACGCTCCCGGCCGGTAGGTCTACCACCGCCTTGCCGGAGATGTAAGTGCAGTAATGGCGGCCGTCATGCGCGAAATCGACGCTGTAGTCCTCGAACCAGGCCGGGTTCGGAATGCGGTGGCGGTCGACCGGGGCGAGATATTCGCCGGCCTCACCGTGGACGTGAAGCTTGGCCGACACCGCCTTCCCGGTGCCCTTCTCAACTACGCGGATGGTCACACGCTGGCTGGCCGCAGCGACCGGCCTGGCTGGGCCCGCAGCCCGGGCAAGTTCCAGCTTACTCACTGCGACTGTCTTTCCGCCGCTGAGGTGGAACCGCGCCTCCGGATGAGCGGTGTACTCCACCAGCACCTCCCGCTCCGAGACCTCAGGGAGGCGGTTGTTGTAGGTGCTTGCCCATTCCTCATTCGGGTAGATGAGCCGGTTGCCCGCCGATATCACCTGGCCCATGTCGAGGCGAATCTGCGACAGTAGCCCCGAGCCGTCGAGCGTCGGGTCAAGACTCTCGCCCTTGGGCAGCCGCACCACGGCCTTGCGTCGCGTCTCCCAGCGAAGCGGGTGAGAGGACACTTTGCCGGCGGAGATCCCCGACAGCACGACCGTGCCGCTGACCGGCTCCAGTCGCACGCCCACGATCGCCTTCCGCGGCTGTGGATTCGGCCACGCCCACAACCAGTTGACCCAATGGTCCCAGTCGGCCGCGGTCGCCCGCGTCTGGCTGTACCCCCAACCTTCAATCGTCTGCTCGTGGTGTGGCCGCACCGGGCGCGGCTTCCGGTGCGCGACAGCCTCGAAGCAGTTCTCCCCCCAACGCCGCTCGAAGGCTCCGATCTGATGGCGCCGCCGGATCGATACCCTTTCCTCAGTGCCGTCCGCGTAGAGTATCACGTAATCGGCCGCGTGCTCTCCGAGGCGGCCAACCCCGCTCTTTCCCGTGGGGAAGCCGTGCTCGTCGTTCTCTTGAGGCCGCGCGTCCGAGGTATGCAGGAATACCAGCCACGCCGCCTTGACGGGCTCGAAGGCCACGCTCACCGCCTCCTCCTTCAGCAGCGCCATCCGGCCGATCTCAAACGGGATGCCCCAGCTTACGCACGATCCACTGGGAGCACGCGCCGCGACCGCGGCCATCTCCTCCGAAAGCGCCTCGGCCGGCACCTTCCGCAGCCCCTTCTTGATCGAGAGCTTCAGCGGCGCAAACAGCGATGTGCTCGGACCGTCAGCGATGCCTGGCATGTTCTCTCCTTAGCTTCCGCCCTGCAGCGGCTCGATGCCCAACTCCCTGGCTACACTCTCGAGTTGCGCCAGATCCTTCCCGGAGACAGGGATACCGTTCGCCTCGCGGTCGGCCTGGAATGCCTTCTCCGGGTCTCCGGGCACCATCACGGATACCTCAGGATCGCGCCTGGGCTGGCGGCGAATGCGCTCCGCCAGGTCCCGCAGTCGCGTCTTGAAACGGCCCGGCTCCTCGAACACATCGATTCGGAGCGCCCCGTAGAACTGACCCAGTCGCCTCTGCGCCGAAAACGGGTCTCCGAACATGTCCGTGACGCTCTCGCCCGCCGGCATCCCGCTCAGCAGGCCGCACAGGATATCGACGATCATGGCGAGGCCGAACCCCTTGTAGTCGCCCATCGGCAGAAGCTGCACGACCTCGCCGGGCACTCTCGTCTCGTTGCCGTGCGCGTCCGCGCCGCAGAGGGGCGGCAGCTCGAGTCCCTGGTCGCCATAGACCCGGATCTTGTTGGCGCTCATCAGCGTCGTTGACCCGTCGTAGCAGAACGGGCCCTCTTGCGCCATGGGCGCGGCCATACAGACGGGGTTCGTTCCAAAGAACATAGTGGTGGCATTCGGCGACCGCATCTTGGGGGTTCCGTGCGTGTAGGCGGTTCCGATCATGTCCTCCTGGCACGCCTCGAAGGCGAAGTAGGCCATGGTCCCGCAGTGGCTCGAGTTGCGCACCGAAACCTGCCCGGAGCCGGCTTCCCGGGCCAGGTCGATGGCGTGGCGCATGGCGCGGATCCCCGCCGCGTGGCCGAACCCGTGATCCGCGTCCAACCATCCTGTCGAGGGGCTGGTCTGCTCGAATCTGAAGTCCGGATGCGGGTTGATACGGCCGCCCTGCAGGGCCTTCAGGTAGTGAGGGACGAGGCGAAGACCGTGAGAATCGACGCCCCGGAGGGAGGCGAACCAGACCCCCTTCGCCGTCAGCTTCGCCGATGACTTCTCGACCCCGGCTCCCAGGAACACGCGCTCCACGAAGTCATAGACTGCATCTGCGGGAAACCGAAGTGTCTCTTGGCGTGCCTTCACCGCGACTCCCTAACTGTGGACTGCCCGATTCGCCGCGGCATTGCTGGCAGAATGCCGCCCTCTCACCCCACCGCGACCACTGCCCCCGTCTCCAGCGACTCGATCGCCGCCGCAATCACCCTCTGCGCTGCCAGACCATCCGCGCCCGACCCGTCGATCTCCTCCGGCGATGCCCCCTCCGCCACCTGCTTCACGAAACAGTGGATCCTCTCGCGGAACGTATCCTCGAAATCGCGGTAACCGCCGAACACCGGGTTCGTGTAAACTGACTTCAGTGACTCGCCGGCCGGATAGAGCGTCGCCTCCCGCCACATATCCTCCACCACCAGCCGTCCCTTCACCCCCGCCACCTCGCACCGCTCCATCGGGTGGCCCCGTGCGATATCATAGCTACTCGTCAGATGTCCGACCATCCCGTTCGCGAATTGCAGGTTCATCGACGCCGTCGACCAGATGCTGCGCCCCGGCGCCTTCATCGCGAAGCACTGAACCTTGACGATGTCGCCACAGTAGTGCCGGATCATATCGACCGAGTGCGGGTTCAGCGCCTTGAGGTGGAAGTAGGGCGAGTCGGGGTCGGCCGGCCGCCCGATCCACAGCGCCATGTTCACGAACAGCAGGCTGCCAAGTCGGCCCTCCTCCATCCACCGCTTCGCCGTCCGCGCCGCCGGAGTGAACCGATGGTTGAAGTCAATCCCGAAGCAGCGCCGTTCCTCCCGCGCTACCCGCACCATCTCCGCGGCCTTGTCGATCTCGTTGCAGATCGGCTTCTCGCACAGCACGTGACACCCGGCCTTCAGCGCCTGTATAGTAGGCTCGTAGTGGTCGCTGCTGTACTCATATCCGCCGGTGGCCACGCTGCATAGATCGGGTGACAGCTTCGAGAGCATCTCCTCCGCCCGCGCGAACCACGGCACTCCCAACCGTTCTCCCGCCGCTTCGGCCCGCTCTGGGATCAGATCGCACACCCCCACCAGTTCCGCCAACTCCTCGCCCTGGTAGACCCCGGCGTGGAGGTTACCGATTGGGCCCATCCCTATCACGCAGACTCGCAGCATGCCCTTCCCTCGCGCTTTGCGCGGCGCTTGTAGCCCAGTTCCTGCATATCTTCTTCGAAGAAGTCGAAGTAGTGGCGCCCCTCGTCCGTCTTCCAGCGCCCGATGGGATCGCGGTTTACGATCGCCTTCGCCAAGGGTAGGCCGAGGAACTCCTCCAGCCGCCGCAACGTCGCGTTCTGCTTCAACACGAAGTCCTCGAACCGCACCGATATCGTATCCGCGGGCGAAGGCGTCGCCTTCACTATCTCGCGCTGATACTTCCAGCTGATCGCCCGCCTCAGCCGCACGTCGTCGGTCTTGTCATACTCGATGCCGAAGTCAGACAGATCATCCGTCAGATGCGATCCGATGATCGAATCCCGCGGGTCCCTCACCCAATGGATGTACCGGATATCCGGGAACATCCGCACGATCCAGGGGTAGATCAGAGTCGTCTCCGGCAGCTTCCATCCCTTGTTCTCGGCCCTCCGGTTCAGCACCGACGCCAGGTACGATTCCACCAGGCGCCTGAACTCCGGGTCGATAGGGCCCGTGTGAAGCTGCGAGAAGTCCCACTCCAGCCCGCCCTTGTAGGTGACATATCGCGCCATCACCCGGCACGCTTCGTAAAGATCCTCCGCCGGCACCAGATCCCCCGACGGGTTCAGCCTCGCCCCCATATACACGCCGCTGGCGTAGAGGGTGTGCGACATAACGCGGGTCCCGGAATGACCCCTGCCAATGACTGTGACCATCATGATGCGGTTCTATAGCTCCTTCGCCCCGCGCTGCTTGCGCAGCTCCGTCGCAGCCGCCTGCAGCTTCTCCGCCATCTTTGGCGAGCCGATGTGCAGCGTGTCATACGCCTCCTGCGATGTCCCGAACACCTTCCCCTGACCATGCCAGTTCAGGTTCGTGAAGATCGGATCTGGCCGCCCCGTTTCTCTCTCCCTCCGCGCGATGTGCGCGTTCATCCGAGCCAGCAGCATCTTCACTACTCCTGGCTCCTGCTTCGCCACGTTGTGGTTCTCCTCGGGATCGACCAGCAGGTTGTACAACTCGATCTGCGGCTTGAAGTGGAAGTCCGGCTCCAGCGCCTGCATCAGCTTCCACTCGGGCGTGCGCCAGCCGTGCTTCCGCATCCACGTTGCCTCGGTGAGGTAGAACTCCGGCTCCTGGCGGCGCGGCTTTCCCCGCATCAGCGGCGCCAAGCTTCGCCCGTCGAACTTGATCCCCGCCTTGATCCCCATCAACTCCAGGATCGTCGGCGTGATGTCTTTCATATGCGCGTAGTCCCGGAATCGCTTCCCCGCCGGCGCCTTCCCGGGGTAGACGAAGATCAACGGGATATGAATAGTGCAGTCGTATAGCCCGTGATGGTCGAACCAGCACTCGTGATCGTAGTGTGTTTCCCCATGATCGGAGTCGACTACGATCAGCGTCTCTTCCTCGATCCCAAGTGACTCGACCGTGGTGAGAATGCTCGCGATGCACGCGTCCATGTACGCCACCGCCCCATCATACTGCGCGACGATGTAGTCCTTGTCCGTGCATCCCGGCGGGAACCAGCTCGCGAAGAAATCGCAGAACGGCTTGAACTTCATCACCGGGTCCAGTGAGTTGTTGCTCGGGTCGAGTTCGTCCCCGTGATAGAAGATGCGCTCGAAGGGTTGCGGCGGCAGATATGGCGCGTGTGGGTCCATGTGCCGAAGGAACAGGAAGAACGGCTTGTCCTCCCCGGCCAGCCGCTCTAGCTCCGGGATCGCCACTTCATTGAGATTCTCGGCCTTGTGGCTGCGGCCCTCCTCCCACGACCCCCAGCCGCTGAAGTCCAGGTACTTCTGAAACCCCCGCGACGCCTGATTGCCGCTGAACCCGACGCAGGTTGTGTTGTAGCCCTGTTCGCCCAGCATCTCCGCCAGCGTCTTCACATGGCTGCCCAGCGGCCCCTCATGCCGCAGCGCCACCACGTCCGTGCCGAAGCAGTCCATCCCCGTGAACATCGACCCGTACCCAGGCGTCGTCGGGATTGACGGGCTGAACGCGTTCTCGAACACGCACCCCTTCGCCGCCAGCTTGTCGATATGGGGCGTCGTCAACCGGTGATAGCCATACAGGCTCATATGATCCGAGCGTAGGCTATCGATGCCAAAGAACAACAGATTCGGCCTCTTCCTCACGAGAACTCGTCTCCTTCTAACGGATCACTGCATCTGGTGCCGAGGTGCTTCGCGATCTGCGATCCCGCTACCGCGCCCCTAGCGACTTCAGGCACGCATTCAGATACCCATAGCTCTCCGCCGCGATGATCGCCACCTCTGCCAGTTCCAGGTCGCCGGCCCCGATCACCTCCAGGCACACCGGCCCCGAGTACCCGCCGTCTACCATCGCCTTGCAGTAGCCGAACAGGTCGATGTCGCCTCGCCCGCACGCCTGGTTCTGGGGCGTGCCCGGCCCCGGCCCCTTGCCCAGGCAGTCACGGATGTGGATGTGCTTGGTCCGGCTCAGCACCGGCTTCAGCGCTGCCGCCGGATCCTCGCCCGCCCGCCAGATATGACTTGGGTCCATGTCGATTCCGAAGGCGGGAGCCCCGATCTTCTTCATCGCTGCCAGGGTTGTCGGCGTGTCGTCGATGCACGCCCCCACATGCGCCTTCACGCACAGCGTCACCCCATACTGCTCCGCCTTCGCCGCCATCTTCGCCATCACGTCCGTCTGGCGCTCGAAGTCCTCCTGCGACTTGCTCTTCCCGCCCGGCCCGATGTTCACCACCGGGATCCCAATCTCGGCCCCGGCCTGGAACGCCTTCGCCAGCCGATCCTCATCCAACGAGGATTCCTCCATTGACAGGAAGTCCAGCCCTGTGTCGACGACGGCCCGCTTCAGCTCCGCCGCTTGCTCCTGCCAACGGTCCAGTTCCAGGTGCTCGCACATCCCTTTGATCGCCGAAATCTCGACCCCATCATAGCCGGCGAGCTTGATGTAACGGCACGCCGTCGCGAAGTCGTTCTTGCCAAACAGCACCGAATTCACACCTAACTTGATCACGCTTCACCTCTCCTCTATCCAACCGACCGCGCCCCAGCCCCTGCGAAGCCGACCTGTCATTGCGGGCCCTGCCGAAGGCGAGGCGTGCGATCCCGCCGTTGCCTACAGATCCACGATCGTGTGCGTCTCCCACGACTTGATCGCGGCCTCGATGATCCTCTGCACCTTCAGCCCATCCTCGCCCGAGCCGTCGATCTCATCCCACTTCGCCCCGGCCTCGATCTGGTCGACCCACGCCCCGATCCGGCTCTTGAACGTCTCGCCGAACGTCCGCATCCCGCCGAGATACCGATAGCTCTCGACCTCGATGCTGTTTCGCGGGAAGAACTGCAGCTCCTCGCAGGCATCCTCTATCACGAACCGCCCCTTGGAGCCGAACACGTCACATCGCTCCAGACCATACGAGCCGCCCGCGTCATAACTGCCCGTCAGTTGTCCCACCACGCCATTCGCGAAGTGCAGCAGCACCTGGGCATTTGACCACGTGATCCGGCCGTCGCCCTTCCTCAGGAAGCAGGCAACGCTTTTCACGTCCCCGCAGAAGTAGCGCATCACATCGAATGAGTGCGGATGCAGCGCTCGCAGATGGAACCAGGGCGAGGTCTCGACTCCGTTGTTGATCCACATCCGCATATTGATCATGTACAGCGTGCCCAGCCTCCCCGCCTCGACCCACTCCTTGGCGCGCCGCGCCGACGGCGTGAAGCGGTGGTTGAGGTTGATCGCATAAGGGACCTGCTTGCTCCTGGCCAGCGCCACCATCTTCTCGGCCTCGTCGATCCGATTGGAGATGGGTTTCTCGCCCAGGACCGGAATGCCGGCCTCCAGCAGCTCCATCGTTGGCGTGAAGTGCTCGCCCCCGTTCTCCTCGCCCTTCGTGCACATGCTGCACGCGTCGAGCTTGATCCCGCTCGCCACCATCTCCTTCACACTGTAGAACGCCTTCCCCCCGAACTTCGCGGCCGCTGCGTCGGCCTTCTCCTTCACGATATCGCAGACTGCCACAATCTCCGTCTTCGGGTTGTCCCTATAGACTCCCGCATGCGTGCTCCCGATATTGCCCACGCCCACAATCCCGATCTTCAGCGGCATGATCTCCCTATCTCCTTCCGTTTCTCCACATCCGCGGCCCCCTTCCCAACTTTTCCGTCCGGCCGGCGCTTGCTCCTGCCGTTCCCGTCACCTAGCCAGCGCATCCTGTCCCTTCCACCCCGCGCCCCAGAGCCGGCGGCAATTTCGCTGGAAAACGGCCCAGACGGCAGCAGGAGACTGGGACCCGCCGTAGGAACCCATGAGCGTCAATGCCGTGATCCCGCGCCGAGAAGGTTGCCCAGCTTTGGGGGGGACAGCGCGATATCGTAGGGGGAATGCAGCCGGCGCAGCCTATGCCAACCTCCCTGCTATTTCGCCTCCTCCGCCGTCTTGCGAGTGATCGCGGGACGGGCTTCCCCTCCGGAGCCAGGTTGCCTCATTCGCAGTTCCAACACTCTTGGAGCGGAGGTATGCTGCGATGTACAGAAACACCCTTGTCTTGCCGGAGGGCGACCCACAGTGGTCGGCCGACAGCCTTCGGGCTGCCATCGAGAACCTCACCGTTATCCTCATGCTGGTCTTCGGAGTCGACACCAGGGCCCAGCAGGCCATCCGCTGGGCGGACATGCTGGCCGAACGTGGCCGACTGCCGAACGGCCAGAACATGCGGCACGTGGTGTGGGTGAGGAACCCGGGCGAGAAGCTTCTTCAGCCCATTCTCACCCCTATCCTAAGCAACCAGAGCGATGTATCGGTGGTCGTCCTGAACTTCCACGACCAACCCCGCGCCTACATCAAGGTGAGTGACCCACTGACCCCGATCGCGCTGGAGGCGGCGTTTCTGGATGGGCAGAAGCCATGACGACCGCGATGCTGCGCAACACCTGCCTTCTCGCTGTGCTACTGCTGCTGGCTTCCCTCCCAGTGGGAGCCGACATCATCGATGGCGTCAAGTTTGCTGTCGTCGATGAGAATCGCGTTAGCACACCAGTGATCCCCTCAGGGAAGTTGGCGGAAGCGCCCTTGCCGTCGACCATCGAGATCTCGGTAGACAGGGACAAGTTTGTCAGCGAGGTCAACCGGTACCTGAAGCTAGTGTCGGCAGACAACCCCCTGGAGACGCGCATCGAAAAGGTTCAGGCAGGAGTCGGATTCCTGATCAGACTCGACGCTGCCTTTGCAGCGGCAAAGAGCGCGTACATTTCCTGGCAGGTCGCCGAGCAAGCCGTCTCAGCTTCCAGAAACGCCGCCGAGAGGAAGACCCGCACTGAGAACGCAGAGGTTCTCAAGCAGAAGTTAAGTGAGGCCAGCTGCGCCGTAAGCGAGTTCGCCAAGGACCTCAGGGCCATTCCGAATCTCCAGGAGGACCCGGCGATTGGACAGGCGCTCATCGATGCCGCAACGCTCGCCCTCGATAGCAGCGTGGCAGCCCGAAGAGTGACACCGGCTGACGCGGCCACCGTCCGCGAGCAGATCGACGAGGGCAAGCCACTCGATGCACTCACTCTTCTCTCTGCCCTCTCCGGGGACTACCGCGCGCTCATCGATGGCCTCGGACAGGCACTGTTGGCCGTTCAACAGGATCTGGCCAAGGAGATCGTCCGCCGCGCGAACGCAGGGAAGTGCCAGGTGACGATGGTTGCCGTGTTGACAGGTGAGAACGGCGGCTCGACCTATCTCCCGCTCCCCAACTACTACAATGTGGACTTCGGAACCCCAGCTCCGATCCCTCGGTTCGCTACTGCCCTCGATGCTCGATCCCTGCGCGAGTTGGAGCTTAGTCGCAAGGGCGCGGACTCCGTCAGCACCTTCCTGGGAAGCAGCCCGGATGGAAAGCCGAGTCCCATCGATCAGATCGTCAAGTCGTATCAGGATATCGCGCAGAATCTCACGGCCGTTGGCAACGCCTTCTCTGCCGTGTCTGCCTCGAAAGGCTTTGCCCTGCTGACTGCCAGCCTTGAGTCTCAGCATCCGCAGGCGGGCGATCCGGCGGGGCAGCTCCGCTCCCAGTTGAGGGATATCCGTCGGATCATCGACAGCTCACCCAGGCTGACGGACCCATCGGCCAGTGAGTCAGATATCCGGAAGCTGGCGTTCATGGCAAACGCCCTCATGAGCGCGGCCGCGAACTTGCGAGAGTTCACCGCTATCGACCTCAGCCCAGCCCGGCTCAACGCCTTCGCCACCACCGACGCCTACAGAGCGGATCCAGGGACGAAGGCCCTCGTGGACGCCACCAGAGATCTGCTCACCTCCCTTTCCCGGGCCCAGAAAACAGCTACCTCTGTGCAGGCTGCGATGCGTGACCTGGGTGAGGGACTGGGCCTCGTCGACCGCATCAACACCAGCATGCAGGATGAAGCCAAGTCACTCCCAGACCCGAAGTACCTGCAGACGCACGCCATGGACGAACTGCCGGATACGACGCTCCGGGTCTGCAATTACTCCAACCCAAGGGTCGAGCTGCATCCAGGCGACCAGATCGCCGTCGAGGTGACTGTGAGCCGTGACACCTCTGGCGACGGGAAGGCTTCGGCAAGAGCACATGGGTATCAGACTTTTCGCTTGGAACGCTACGGCCTTTACTCGGAGACACGCGGAGGTGTTCTGTTCGTCAACCCACGGAGCCATATCGAACGCGATATCAGCTATCAGCCGGTGCCCGCTGTAGCCTACACCTTCCGATATGGCATTCCGAACAGACCGAACTGGAACCACAGCCTTGCTCCTGGCATAGGCTTCACACTGGCCATGTTGGATTTCACCGACGACTCAGACTTGGAGTTGGGGCTCGCCGCCAACCTCTCCCTCCTGCGCGACATCTTCTGGGTGGGGTACGGGCGCGACCTACAGGCGAAAGCCAACTACGCTTATCTCGGCCTAAACATCGGCGCGCTAGGGGGTATCACGCGTTGAGCCAGGGAGGGGAAGCCGGACTGAAGCCGCTGAGCGCTCTTCACGGGTGACGTGCCGCGCGCTGAGACTCCTGTGCCGTACAAGGATGGGCCGGGTGTCCGGTGGTATCGGCGCCCGGCCCATGGCGTTGCTTGGCTTGGGCGCCGCGATAGTTGACATCGGCTCGCGGCCTCTGGTACACTCCCAATGCCCTGCGGGGTGGTGCAATTGGCAGCACGCCTGACTCTGGATCAGGAAGTTCTAGGTTCGAGTCCTAGCCCCGCAGCCAGCAGGTGCTTCACGGGCTCCTGTTGAGGTCGGCAATCCGACAGGCATGTGGTGAGCGTGGCCCCGTCGTCTAGCGGCCTAGGATGCATGGTTCTCAGCCATGAGATCGCGGGTTCGAATCCCGCCGGGGCTACCACAACCCTTGACTTTTTCGTGTGCGAGCTGTAGGACGGCCTCCAGGTTCCCTCTGAGCGTCAGCACTGCCCCGGGCCGTTTGCGCCCCGGTCTCTGTTCCCCGGTGACCTCGATCTTCCCCACCAACCGCATCAGCGCGCTCTTCACCTGCTCGACCTGGCCGGCCGCCAGCATCCCGGGCAGGTCCGACACTATCTGGCGCACGGTCGTTGGGAGCGCACTGATCGCGGGCGGTAGGTCAGCGTTTTCCGCTGCTGCCATCTCCCGGCGTA
>Ga0315284_10008024_pt1 | contig 15051 bp, 6 predicted proteins | sample YL17G09_16_MG_FD_203696 | JGI IMG/M metagenome (GOLD analysis project Ga0315284, IMG submission 203696) | Sediment microbial communities from Yellowstone Lake, YNP, Wyoming, USA - YL17G09_16 | ecosystem: Environmental > Aquatic > Freshwater > Lake > Sediment | place: USA: Wyoming | collected... | reverse complement strand
TTATGACATTTTCCTGCAACCCAACCCGGATCAAAGCTGGACGGTGACCGCCAGCGGAGAAAAGCAATTTTTCGATGACACCCACGGCGAGTGGGTGCATGAATTTGAGATCGACAAGGTGTGGGAAATTCCTGCCGTGGTGGCTGACTACGAGGCGCTGGCCGATTTGATCATAGATGACCTTCGGAGTTATACGGGGCCAGCAACGCCGCCCATCAATGATGCGGAACCGGATGATCTGCGGGAGAGCGACGATGACCTCGACTATGAAAAGTATGCGAAGGCCAGTGCCGGTTACAACCCGGTGCAATTGCTGACGGCCAAGGAACTGCGCAAGATCGCCCGCGACGGTGGCTACCGGGTCAAATCCTGTTACCACAGCAAGCGCACGACCGGTTTCACGCTGGCCATGACTCCGGCCACCGACGAGCGCTTCCGGGCCTTTCAGCAGAGCGCGGACGCTGAGGCGTACCGGATGCGGGATTTGTTTCGTGAGGCGCTGTTAGTGCGGCTGCCCAGCTTGCAGGGCGAGCCGACTTATCAGGGCAATCCTTTCGACAACGCGATTACGCTGCATTGCTGGCCGTGGTCGGGGTTGAACAGCGCCCGCCCCGAAGACCCGAACAATTACACGCTCTACGTGGATGTTATGCCGCCTGACGGCCACCAGCGCGGGCCGGGTGGATTGGTGCGTGAAGGGGTGGCTGATCCAGAAAAGTTGAAGCGGGAGGCGGTGGAGCCAGACCCGGATGACCCGCAGATGATGCTCAAGCGTGCTCGCGCTCCGAAGCTGGGTGATATTGTAAACATTATCTGCCCTCGCTGCGGCGATGTCCATCAGTCGTGCAAGAACTGGCCGGACAATGCGCCCAAGGAGTGGGGCTTCCCCTGTGGCAAATGTGGTGCCCACATTCCGCTGGTCAACGTGGTGCTCGATTCGGTGGATGATGACCTCGATCCCCAGAAATATGCGAACGATGTGCTCTACGTAGACAACACGCTGACGGCGCTGGGCTATCACTTTGCGTGGCAGGCGCAGTTCCCGCACTGGCACAAGATTATTAACCCGCAGCTTCAGTTTGTGGTGTTCGTGAAGACGGAGCAGTTCAAGTGGCAGTTTCAAATCTACCGGCCCCTTGGCAACGGCAAGTGGTCGCTCAGGGCTTCCTCACCCGGTCGGGAGTTCCGTACGATCCGGGCGGACTTGGAGATGTGGGAGCGCAAGGCTCGTGCTGGCGAAAGGGTGCTGCCAGAGTCGGAGGAACCAGAGGTCGATCCGACGGCCTACGCGCTGGCGACGTTCGATCCGGTTCAGTTTCTCAAGGACAACGGCTGGGCGTTTCATTCGCAGCAGCATTTCACTTACTACGCGAAGACGTTCAAGCTGCCGCGCCCCTATCAACTCGGCGGCATGACCTTCACGGGCGTTCAGGTGCGGGTGGGCATCGAGCGCAGCCTGTTCGGCACCGTGTCGGTCGGTGTTTACATGGTGGATGACCAAGACAGCGGCTTGGGCATTCAGGGCTACGAGTTGAGCCGCCAGCAGGTTTATCCGTGGAACGAGCAAGAGCAGGGTACCGCGCCAGAGCGTGCTTACGACAACGGCATGTCGATCCGCCGTTTTGCGCAGGGCATCGAAGGCGTGATCGCCAATGCGAAGTGGCCGGAGAACCGGACGGCGGCGTTGCTGGCCTCGCACGCCGTGAAGGCCGAAATCGACCGGTTCATCAAGGAACTCAACAAAGGGTCAGCCGTGCCGCTGCACGCGGCGGAACCAGTGGTGGAAGCGTTTTATCCTGACGATCCAGAGGGTGCGATTCGACAGATGCCGCAGCAGACCTACGTTATCTTCACCCGCAGTCTGGAGGAAGATCAGGAGATCGCGGAGGGCAATTTTCCGGGTGAGCCGCTGGAGCAGGCGTTGGGAAAACAACTGCTGCGTGAGATTGCGGAGGCCAACGTGTTCGATATGGCGACCCTTCGGGTTATCGGGGTTGAGCGCCTAGACGATGACAAATACAGCGTTCGCGTGGCTTTCAGCGGTGAATACGAATCAGATGAAAGCCTGCGGGACTTGATTCAATCCACCTACCGGGAGGCGGCAGTGGCGGGAGAGTTTAACATCGAGCAGTATCGTCCGGTGCCGACTAAATTGCAGCAGGTGCGCTGCCTTCACTGCGGTCGGACTATTCGTCAGGAGAATGGTGTTTGGGTTGATCCAGAGGCCACCGGCGACGACAGCATGTGGCGTGAGACGTGTGACACTCACGACACGCTCACTGCTGAACATGAGCCAGATGATCCGACCCGATCTTCAGGCCCGGTGGTGGAAACGCTCGATGATTCGGTTGTGCCAACCGCGCAACTGCTCAGTAATTAGGCTATGAATGCGCATCGCATCGTAGAGCGACTGCTTGAAGCCGAGGCGGAGGAAGTTCCACCCCCAGACCCGGAGGATACGCGGGCGGAAGTGGATCGGCTGCTGCCGACCAAGAGTGTCCGGTTGCGGGGCAGCAGCATGATCCACGCGCCGGGGTTGATTGACTTTGCCCAGCGGCGCTGGCGCGAGCGGGGCAAGAAAGCCAAGCAGAATGCAATGGACATCATCAAGGCATGGCAGGGGTTGCCGGATGACCTGTATCTGGCGATCTTGAACGGCCAGTGTCATGTCGAGACGGACGGCGACGATGCGGTCGTCACGATCCGGCAGTACTAAAGGCGCAGACGCACTAGTAGTTAGTGCGTGACGAGCGATTCCAAGAATTACACCGGCCCCAACGCCGTGGGCGCCGTATCCCTGCCGGGGCGCAATGCCGCAGGCATGCCGCCCACCACCGGATCATCGGTTGTCGGCGCGGATAATTCACCGGAACAGACTTTGCCCCAGCATGCGGTGGACGCCATCCTCATGGGTTTGGCCCGCAGTCCGACGGCCACGGTGGGGCCGACGGACTTGGTTGAAATCGGCAGTGCCGCGCCAAGCCAGAGCGTGGATGTGGTCGCGGCGGAAGATATTTTAACGGTTCGACGTGTTGTTTACATTCCCACACCGCCTTCACCGCCCCTCCTGATCCTTTACGGGGATGGTGCCGGAAGTTACCAAGTCAACCTGCTTACGACCACCGGATTCTACACCGTTCAAGATATGGTATCCAACGAGGTCGTAAAGCCAAACGGTATATCCTACACGCCGGGAACCAATGCTTTTATCAGCGTCTGGTCGGCCACCAGCGCGGTTAACCCGACGCTGTTGGGTAATTTTACCACGGTGGACTGCTCCGGTAATGCTAATCTTACGGCGCTCGACGCAAACACGCTGGTTTCGCTAGCGAACAATTTTAGCGTTACTAATTGTCCGGTGCTTTCGGTTGTTAATGCCAATGCTTTGACAAGCGTAGGCGCGAATTTTGATTTTTCCAACTGTACGGCGCTGCTGACATTCAGCAACAATTCTTTGGCCACGGTGGGCGGCAGTGTTGCCTTTGGCGGATGCAGTTCTTTGACTTCCATTGCGCTGACCGCTTTGACTTTTGTTGGTGCTAACTTTGAAGCTTACAATATAGGCACCTTGACCTCCATCGTCCTGCCTGCGCTGACTATCATCGGCGGTGAGCTTACGCTCATTTCAAATTCAGCGTTGACCGTGGTGCAGCTTGATTCTTTGACAACCGCTAGTGTCATCCGTTTTGATGATTGTACCGCGCTGACGGTGCTTTCTTTTGATTCCCTTACTTCGGTTGCCGGTGATTTTACACTTCAAGATTGTACCGCACTGGTAGCGCTAAATTTAGGGGCAGTCACGACCCTTGGGAATTTATATCTTGATGGCTGTACTTCGCTGACCACCATTGAGCTTGGGTCACTGGTAACATTGAATGACGCGTTTTCTGCCTCCGGCTTGACCTCGCTGGTAACACTTGATTTTAGTTCGCTGGTAACGGCATCGGACTTTGACTTTAGCGACTGCACGTCCTTGGCGACGCTTACTTTCAGTGCCCTTACGTCGATTGCCAACGGCGTAAACCTTCAAGGTTGCACTTCCTTGACGGCGTTTAGCTCCGCTACGCTGCTTAGCATTGGTACAAACGTGGCGGCCAGTACTTGTACCTCGATGACCGTGTTCAGCTTGCCCTCCCTGACAACCTGCGGCGGTGAAATAAATTTCAGTGCGTCGCTGGTAACCGTTGATCTTGGTTCATTAGTTTCGACGACTTTTATTGATCTGGCAGGTAATGTTGCCTTGACCACGCTCGATCTGGCGGCACTGGTAACGTTGTCGTCTGACCGGCTTGATCTTACTAGCTGCCAGTCGCTGACAACGCTTGATCTGGGTTCCTTGGTTACCGTCGCAGGCGACGTTTATTTTAGCACTTGTACGGCGTTGACGACGCTCGATTTGAGTTCCTTGGTCAGTGCCAATTCGCTAGCTGTAAACGGTTGCATTTCCCTTACTGCCTTGACGCTGCCTGCGCTTACGACAATAGCCGGTGGTCTTTTTACGATGGCTGGTTGTACGTCATTGGTTACCGTGTCGGCACCACTTTTTACTGGCTGTCCTATACCCGACACGTTGTCAATTTCAATGTCGGGCCTCACCGCCTTGACTTCCGTTGATTTAAGCTCAGTGACGAATGCGAGCGACATCGCGATGAGTAATTGCACGGCGTTGCAGACTGTTGATATGGGTGCTTTAGTTTCAGTGGCTCAAACTTTTTTCGCTAACGGTAATACGTCGCTGACCACCATTGATCTTGGGTCATTGACCACGGCAGACAGCGGGATTTATCTGTACGATTGCACGGTATTGAGCACGTTGAATATCAGCAGTCTTGTGAGTGCTGCCAGTGAATTTTTTATCAGTAACTGCACGTCTTTGACCACGCTGAATTTGAGTTCGCTGATTACGTTGGGTCTTTTTGAAGCAACTGGATGTACTTCCATTACCTCCATAGACTTTACCAACTTGACAGATGCGGTTTCCATTTACACCGGCGGCTGTACCGCGTTGACTACGGTAACTTGTCCCAATCTTATTCTTACTAATGTTGACGGCACCTATCGTCTTACAAATTGCGCGTTAAACGCGGCGACGGTGAATTTGATTCTGGAGCGGGCGGTCGTTTCTGCGATGGCGGGCGGGGAAATCGACCTGAGCGGCGGCACCAGTTCGGCACCTACCGGTCAGGGCATTCTTGATAAAGCGACCTTGATTGGAAATGGGATAAACGTTGTTACGAATTAAAATGCTGAGATGGCTGCTTTTATTTCTGACCTTTTCCGCGCTGGCCGATCCGTTGGAGCACTTCAACACGGCGGGCTGTGTGCCCTATTCGCTGGATGAAACGTTCTGCCGCACCGTGCCGCAGTGGTATCTGGAAAATACGGGTGAACCTTCAGAGGTTTATCAGAACGGTTTGGTCATTCCGTCGTATACCGAACCGGGTGGAACGGTAGACTTGAACTTGCCCGCCAACCGCAACGCCCGTGGTGTAGTGGTCGGGGTGATCGACACGGGCTGCGAGGCTGGGCATGAGGATATGGTGGACACGATCATCGGCGGTTGTTTCATCAGTGATCGCGGTACTCCGGTTTTAATTGAAGGCCAGTATAATGACTTTGATCCCGATGGTCACGGCACCGGCCTTGCGTCGATTATCGCGGCCAGCCACAACGGTATCGGCATGGCGGGTATCGCCGAAGGCGTGAAGCTGCTGATCGTTTCTACTTCGTTTTCTTTCCCGGAGCTTTCGGCGGGCCACGCGGCCAAGGGGATTGTCTGGCTGACTGAGCATGGCGCCAACATCATCGTCTTCTCGTGGGGTGAAACTGATCAGGATGATGCGGCGCTCCATGCGGCCTGCAATTACGCGCTGGCCCGCAACGTGATGTTAGTTTCAGCGGTTGGTTATGGCCGAAACCTGAATACCTCGCCTACCTATCCTTATAGCTGGGACATGCCGAACTACCTTGCGGTTTCGGCAACCACGCGGCGGGATGAGCTTTATCCGCCGAGTTCGACGGGTGCGCGGGTGGTTGGCGCTCCCGGCGTTCGGATTGTGATGGCCAGCGTTGGAAACACGTATGTCGAGGACAGCGGGACTTCTTTTGCTTCCCCGATGGTTGGCGGCATCGCGGCAATTTTATGGGCACAGGAAGCCACTCGCCGGTTGCCGCTGAGCTTTCAAGTCAGCGGCGGCCAGTTGACGCTTGGCTGGGTGTCGTCGGCGGCAGAGTTCAAAGTTTACAGCACGGATGATTTGTTGGTTGATTTTTCAGCATGGCCGTTGGTGACGACCGTGACCAATACCAGTGTAACGGTGCCGATTGGAGCAGGCCGCCGGTTTTTTAGTGTGACCGCGAAGCCGTCAGCCGTCGAGCTTGTCCGTCGGATCAAGGTCAGCGCCGTCGGTCATCCAGTTCCCGGTCTTATTGGACGCATTGATGCGGCAGCAGCTTCCGCTCCGTGAGTAGTTAGAGCATGAGTGTCGCTCGTAATTTCACAGGTGTAAACGCGGCAGGTTCACCCAGAGATCAGGTTGGCCCAAACGTAGCCGGAGCGCCGTACACTTCCGTTCCACCACGAAATCTTTCCGGGGATGAATCTCCTGTCGGAGTGGTGCATCCAGAGTTTGCCGGTCAAGTATATGAGCAATCTGACGGCACCATCTGGAAGGCGGATACTTTGCTGGATGATAACTGGACGGAGATCGGCACTACCAATACCAGCGGTACCGGGTTTATGACGTTTGATCCACCGTTGACCTCATTGGACGGAGCAGAGATAGCTCCAGCCGCATTCTCCGGCTTGGCTGGTGGTCTTTTATTTCCGACGCTGGTTACCCTTACCGGCGCGATGGGTGACTTTGGGCTGCATAGTTTTGCCGATGTGACCTATGTGGAGTTTACCAGTCTGGTGGCCGTTCAAAATGGTGTAAACGTTGATATAGAGTTCATGCCAAGCATGACGCGGCTCTCGTTTCCAAAACTGACGACAGTGAGCGACAGCCTGATCCTCAGCAAGAACGCTGTACTTTCCGTTATTGAGCTACCGGTTTTAGTTACGCTTGTTAATTTGGATATTTCCATCAATCCGTCTTTAGAGGTTTTGAGTTTACCGTCTTTGACAAGCTGGCCGCCGGGCAGTTTCACCGCTGACAGCACTATTACAGCGCTTAATCTGCCTGCACTGACAGATGACGCCACCGGAAAACTCACGTCAGACATTAACTTTACTAACCCGTTGAGCTTGGTCACTTTGAACCTCAGTGCGTTGGTAAATGCTACTGACCTCGACCTTAATAATGTCGATCAAGCGCTAATGAATCTGGACATAAGTTCGTTGGAAACTGTTTTGGGCAATGTTATTGTAGATGCCCGACAGGTAATGGAGGTTTTTTCTGCACCTAAACTAGCGTCGGTCGGAGATAATCTTAATTTAAGCGGTCAGGTAGCGATGACAACGATCTCTATTCCTTTGCTGCAATCCATAACTAATGACGCACACTTTGAAGCCTGTACTGTGCTGAATAGCCTCAACCTAGCCTCACTAGCTACCGTTGGCGGCGGATTTAACGCGAACGCCAACCCGCTGTTAACGTCACTGTCCTTCCCAGCCTTAGTATCAGTAACCGTTAATATCTCCATCTATGACAGCGTTGCTCTGACAAGCTTTTTAGCACCCTTGTATTTGCCTTCGGGGGGAGCGGGGTTCGACGCCTCAAACTGCGCACTAGACGCGGCGAGTGTAAACCACATCCTTGCCCGGCACGTGGCCGCAGGGGTAACGACAAATAACATTTTTTTAGACGGGGGAACAAATGCCGCCCCCACTGGCCAAGGCATCGCGGACAAAGCGGCCTTGATCTTGGCAGGGAACAACGTGCATACCAACTAAAATTTGATGTTGCTCGATGTAAGACTGTCGTATACATTTAATCCTTTAATGTTGCCGTTTGAGCCAGAAAATTTGGAGGCGCTCCGCGCCCGGCTGCCCGCCGCGCTTAAAGCCCGTTATGATGTGGAAGCGGTTGCCCGTAAGGTTGGCCGCCGTCCCGGTGAATTGCGGGAGCATGTCTTCGACTTTGATGATGGTATCCGGTGCATCGTTTCCATTGATTTTTATCGGAATGACCCGCCGTTGTTGCATCTTTCGGTTGGGGTGCAGGAAGGCACCAAGCTGAATTTCGGTGAGTTTCTGGTGCAGGCGGAAAACATTGCCAGCCGGTTGTGGCCCGACACCTTGCTTTTGATCCGGGAACGCGTGCTGACAAAGCAGGCGATTCACGTGTCCTACGATGTGCCCAAGGCGTTCTTATAGGAATGCGACGAACGCGACGCGGCACTGAAAATCGTTTTATTTGTTGGTTGATCTGGTGGTTTTACGAAAGCCACGGCTCCCCGTCACGTGGACGCGTGCTCCGGGTTTACAGCACCAAGGAATACTTCACCGATTTCAGCCGCCATGTCTGGATCGAGCAGCCCGCTTACGGGCGCACTCTCTACCGTGCCATTGGTTCTCTTTTCCTGCTGGGCAAGGCGCTGTGGGATGCGGGTGAAGCCAAGCTATGGCCACCGGATGACAAACCCGAATTTAACGGCGGGATGTAGTTAAACCGTGGCAGACGACATCAATTTTCCGCAGTTCTCGGCTGACGGGTTGCCGATCACGTACGTTCCGAATCCATTTTCGGCGGACGGCAAACCTGCCGATACCCAGTGGAAGACTCCCGTTCGCGTCAGCAGCACGGGGAATCTTACGCTGTCGGGGTTGCAGACGGTGGACGGCGTCGGGTTGATGGAGGGTGATCGGATTCTGGTCAAGGATCAGCTTTTACCGGCGGAAAACGGAATCTACGTGGCCAGCGCATCGGCGTGGCGCCGGGCGCAGGACATGTACCTGTGGGAGCAGTTCGTAGTGGCCGTGGTCGGGGTGCAAAGCGGCACGCTGAACGCGGGCATCGTTTACCAATCACAGGCAAATGTAACCGGCACGGTGGGCGTGTCGCCGAATTATTGGATTCCGGTAGGGACATCGGCGGGATCGCTGGGAGCGTTTACACCGTTGCGGGCCATTGTTTCCGATGCTGGGGGCAGCCCGGCGGCCAGCCCCACCACATCACAGGAGATCGCCTATCTCAGCGGCGTCACCAGTTCAGTGCAGAATCAGTTTGCCGCGTTGTCGAACCAAGCGGCGTCGGCGTTTACAATTGCCGTGGCCGGGACAAATGCGGCAGCCATCGCGGATTCCGTGGCTGACAGCGCCTACTACACGGCAAAGTCGGGAAGTAACACCGCCAATCTGGCCTTGACCATTGCCCAGATTGGAACAAATACCGGTAGCACTGCCTACTCGGTGGCGCAGTCGGCCTATGCGCTGGCGCAGATAGGCACCAACGTTGGATCAAACGCGTACAATTACGCCGTAGCACTAGGAGATAAATATGTCCGTACCACAAGATTTGCTTCGATTGGCGCAGGAACAAGCGGAACTGTCGCACTCCCGTCAAACTCAACGGTCGTCCTTGACGACTTCGGCGGAACGACCGACGCTGTTATCACGGTTATTAGCGGCGGTTTTCCGACCTTTAGTCACGTATTCACAGCGGCGGGGGCCGTTGTCACAACCACTTTCAATTCGAGCGGCGCTTATGCTCTTTCTGGCGCTCCAATTGGTTACCCTGTTGCTATTGTTTATCGCGTTCGGCAGAAGCTTAGTCAGTTCGACAGCACCGGCACCGACATCATCGGCGATTACGACACCGAACAGATAGACTATGTTCAAGGCACTACCGATCAGGTCTATGCCAACGGTTCGACGACACCGCAATTCGGCCCGATCCTGCTGACGCTGCCGCAGGACATTGCCGCCAGTTCAAGTCCGACTTTTGCCAACGTCTACGGCACGAACATTACCAACATTGGCACTTTGGCGAGCGCGGGCAGCAATCTGGCATGGCAGGCTTATCTGTTGGCCCAGACGGCTACCGGGTCGGCCATTCCGCCGCTCTCCGCACTACCTGATGTATACATTCCAGCACCGACGGCGGGCGAAGTCCTGACGTTTGATGGCAGTTTGTGGCAGTCGCTGAATCCGGGATCGACGGTAACGACAGCGGGCTACACCCTGTTTCTTAACGGTACCAGCGCCGTTTTCCCCGGTTACAATGACTTGTTCAGGGAACCGCTTTTATTGGTGGAAGCATCCAATAGCGCCACGGTTACCTCGGCGGGATCGGTGCTGCTGCAACAGTTTGTCAGCGGCACCATTGGTAGAACCGTGCTGGATGGCGGTGTCTGGACGTTCAATACGTTTGCCAAATCGACCAAGAAATTCAGCACGATTCGGATTGAGAATTACATCCTGTCGTCGGGCAGCATCGAGACGCCCTTATTTACGTCCACGACGCCGGAGTTGGATACCAGCACCACCCGGATGGTGTCGGTTGCTTTTGGCACGGTTACCGCCACCAACCTGTCAGATCGCCTGCTGACGCGCTACTATGGAAATTATACCAGCGGCGGGTCGGCGGATGTTTACCTCTATTACGGTGGTTCCGCGCACTACAGCAACATCAATACACCGCTCAGTGCGTATCACAATGATCTGGCCGGATTGCAGGGCGGCACCGCCAATGAGTATTACCATGTAACGTCGGCGCAAAGCGGCGCCATCACCGGCGCCAATTCACCTTCAGCGTCGAACGTGTTCATCACGAATTCCGATCCCCGCTTGGTGTCGGCGGCGGCGGCGCAGGCCACGGCGGATGCGGCTTACGCTTTGGCTCAAATCGGCACCAATACCGGATCAACGGCGTACTCCGTAGCGCAAACGGCTTACTCGATTGCCCAGATTGGAACGAATACCGGTAGCACTGCCTACTCGGTGGCGCAGTCGGCGTGGGCTTTGGCTCAGATCGGCACCAATACGGGTACGGCGGCCTACACCTTGGCCCAGAACGGCAGTAATTTGGCATGGAGCACGTGGCTACAGGTTGGCGTCAACTCGGCACAGATGACTTCCGCTGATAATGCAATCAGCGCTGCTGTAAACGTCGTCAGTAACGCCCTCTCCGCTGAAATCGTAAATCGAATCAGCGCTGACAACGTGGTTAGTGTGGCAGTTGCCGCAGTTTCGGCGGCTCAAACTTCATTGGCGGCGTCGGTTGCTGGTGCTTTATCCGCCATCGCCGCTAATTCTACGCAGATGACGAGCGCGGATAACGCGATTTCTGCGGCAGTCGCGACCTTGTCGGCGCAGCACACATCTTTAGCCACTTCGGTTGCTGGTGCTTTATCCGCCATCGCCGCTAATTCTACGCAGATGACGAGCGCGGATAACGCGATTTCTGCGGCGGTAAATGTCGTCAGTAATGCCCTCTCGGCTGAAATCGTAAACCGAATTAGCGGAGACAATGTGGTTAGTGCTGCGGCTGCCAACGCGACCTCCATTGCTAATGCCGCTTCTGCCGCCGCTGCTAACGCAACGAGCATCGCTAATGCGGCGAGTGCGGCTGTTGCTAACGCGACCTCCATAGCCAATGCTGTCAGCAACGCCCTCTCCGTAGAAATTGCAAATCGAATCAGTGCGGACAATGTAATTTCTGCTGCTGCTGCCAATGCTACAAGTATTGCCAACGCAGCCTCTAACGCGGTTTCAGTTGAAATTGCAAACCGAATCAGTGCGGACAACGTAATCAGTGCTGCTGCCGCTAACGCTACAAGTATTGCTAACGCAGCCTCCAACGCGGTTTCAGTTGAAATTGCAAACCGGATCAGTGCGGACAATGTAATTTCTGCTGCGGCTGCGAACGCAACTTCGATTGCCAATGCTGCTTCCGTAGCTGCCGCGAACGCAACCTCCATCGCCAACGCTGTCAGCGTGGCTGTAAATGTGGTCAGCAATGCGCTCTCCGCTGAAATCGTAAACCGAGTTAGCGGAGACAATGTAATCAGTGCTGCTGTAAACGTCGTCAGCAACGCCCTTTCCGTTGAAATCGCAAACCGGATCAGTGCTGTAAACGTCGTAAGTAACGCCCTCTCCGCTGAAATTGTAAACCGAGTTAGCGGAGACAATGTAATTTCTGCGGCGGCTGCAAATGCTACGTCTATCGCTAATGCTGCTTCCGTTGCCGCCGCTAACGCTACTTCTATCGCTAACGCAGCCTCCAACGCGGTTTCAGTTGAAATCGCAAATCGAATCAGTGCGGATAACGTAATCAGTGCTGCTGCGGCCAACGCAACTTCCATTGCCAACGCCGCCAGCAACGCGGTTTCAGTTGAAATCGCAAATAGAATCAGTGCGGATAACGTAATCAGTGCGGCTGTAAACGTCGTCAGTAACGCCCTCTCCGCTGAAATCGTAAACCGAGTTAGCGGAGACAATGTAATCAGCGCTGCTGCTGCGAATGCTACAAGTATTGCTAACGCCGCTAGCAACGCGGTTTCAGTTGAAATCGCAAATCGAATCAGTGCGGATAACGTAATCAGTGCGGCTGTAAACGTCGTTAGCAACGCGCTCTCCGCTGAAATCGTAAACCGAATCAGTGCGGACAATGTGGTTAGTGCGGCGGCGGCTAATGCTACGTCTATCGCCAACGCAGCATCCGTAGTGGCGGCTAACGCTACTTCCATCGCTAACGCCGTTTCCAACAGGCTTTCAGTTTGGTTTACCAACGTATCTGCACCCGCAACGGATGGTCAGGTGCTGATGTGGAACACCAGTGATAATAAATGGCACGCTTCTACCATGACTGGTGGTACTGGCAGCGTTACTTCTGCGAATTTTGTAAGCCTAAGATCGGCGGTACAAGCCAACAGTGCGCAAATGACTTCCGCTGATAATGCAATCAGTGCTGCTGTAAACGTTGTCAGTAATGCGCTATCCGCTGAAATTGTAAACCGAATCAGTGCGGACAACGTAATTTCTGCGGCGGCTGCAAATGCTACGTCTATCGCTAACGCAGCCTCCAACGCGGTTTCAGTTGAAATTGCAAACCGGATCAGCGCAGATAACGTAATCAGTGCGGCTGTAAACGTCGTCAGTAACGCCCTCTCCGCTGAAATCGTAAACCGAATTAGTGGAGACAATGTGGTGAGTGCGGCGGCTGCCAATGCTACTTCAATCGCTAACGCAGCTAGTGTGGTGGCGGCTAACGCTACAAGTATTGCCAACGCCGTTAGCGTGGCCGTAAACGTCGTCAGTAACGCCCTCTCCGCTGAAATCGTAAACCGAGTTAGCGGAGACAATGTAATTTCTGCCGCCGCTGCCAATGCGACTTCCATTGCTAATGCAGCCTCCGTCGTTGCCGCTAACGCTACTTCCATCGCTAACGCCGTTTCCAACCGGCTTTCAGTTTGGTTTACCAACGTATCTGCACCCGCAACGGATGGTCAGGTGTTGATGTGGAACACGAGCGATAACAAATGGCACGCCTCCACCATGACCGGCGGCACCGGGAGCGTTACTTCTGCCAATTTCGTAAGTTTGCGTTCAGCAGTGCAGGCTAACAGTGCGCAAATGACTTCCGCTGATAATGCAATCAGTGCGGCTGTAAACGTCGTCAGTAATGCCCTCTCCGCTGAAATCGTAAACCGAGTTAGCGGAGACAATGTAATCAGCGCTGCTGCTGCGAATGCTACAAGTATTGCTAACGCAGCCTCCAACGCGGTTTCAGTTGAAATCGCAAATCGAATCAGTGCGGATAACGTAATCAGTGCGGCTGTAAACGTTGTCAGCAACGCAGTCTCAGTTGAAATCGCAAATCGGATCAGTGCGGACAACGTAATCAGTGCTGCTGCCGCTAACGCTACAAGTATTGCTAACGCAGCCAGCAACGCAGTCTCAGTTGAAATCGCAAATCGGATCAGTGCGGATAACGTAATCAGTGCTGCTGCCGCTAACGCTACAAGTATTGCTAACGCAGCCAGCAACGCAGTCTCAGTTGAAATCGCAAATCGGATCAGTGCGGATAACGTAATCAGTGCTGCTGCCGCTAACGCTACAAGTATTGCTAACGCAGCCAGCAATGCGGTTTCAGTTGAAATCGCAAATCGGATCAGTGCGGATAACGTAATCAGTGCTGCTGCCGCTAACGCTACAAGTATTGCTAACGCAGCCAGCAATGCGGTTTCAGTTGAAATTGCAAATCGAATCAGTGCGGACAATGTAATTTCTGCTGCTGCTGCCAATGCTACAAGTATTGCTAACGCAGCCAGCAATGCGGTTTCAGTTGAAATTGCAAATCGAATCAGTGCGGACAACGTAATTTCTGCGGCGGCTGCAAATGCTACTTCCATCGCCAACGCAGCATCCGTAGTTGCGGCTAATGCTACTTCGATTGCCAATGCTGTTTCCGTAGCGGCTGCCAATGCAACCTCCATCGCCAACGCTGTCAGCGTGGCCGTAAACGTTGTTAGCAACGCGCTCTCCGCTGAAATTGTAAACCGAGTTAGCGGAGACAATGTAATCAGTGCGGCTGTAAACGTCGTCAGCAACGCCCTTTCCGTTGAAATCGCAAACCGAATCAGTGCGGACAATGTGGTTAGTGCTGCTGCGGCCAACGCGACTTCAATCGCCAACGCAGCATCCGTAGTTGCGGCTAACGCGACTTCCATTGCCAACGCCGTTTCCAACCGGCTTTCAGTCTGGTTTACAGATGTATCTGCACCCGCAACGGATGGTCAGGTGCTGATGTGGAACACCAGTGATAATAAATGGCACGCTTCTACTATCACAGGCGGCACCGGGAGCGTGACTTCTGCCAATTTCGTAAGTTTGCGTTCGGCAGTGCAGGCTAACAGTGCGCAGATGACGAGTGCGGATAATGCGATTTCGGCTGCTGTAAACGTAGTCAGTAACGCACTATCCGCTGAAATCGCAAATCGAATCAGTGCAGACAACGTAATTTCTGCTGCTGCCGCTAATGCTACAAGTATTGCCAACGCCGCCAGCAACGCAGTCTCAGTTGAAATCGCAAATCGAATCAGTGCAGACAACGTAATTTCTGCTGCTGCCGCTAATGCTACAAGTATTGCCAACGCCGCCAGCAACGC